>OLVX01003384.1_pt1 | contig 10086 bp, 8 predicted proteins | sample 1673271 | NCBI WGS metagenome assembly OLVX01 (sample SAMEA3178939, study PRJEB25190) | human gut metagenome | biome: human gut; feature: human-associated habitat; material: faeces | place: Austria | collected 2013 | reverse complement strand
GCAAGGATTGTGGGTTCGAGTCCCACCGCCCCTACCATATGGAGCTTTCGAGCCCGTGTCCCCAAGGGATGCGGGCTTGTTTCTTTTAGATGCCGGTGGGACTCTAAGCTGCGGTGGAATAGATCCTGTTTATACCGTTTATCAGCTTATTTAGGAACTATTTCACCGCAACTCAGAGGAAGACGGTTAAAGAGCGCTCAGGCTGGGGACCCAGGCGATGGTGGGGGTCGCGCCGTCGAGAACCTCGTTGATGGTGGCGGCCATGCCGGCGAGCAAGCTGTTCTCGCTTACGGTGAGCGTGTCGTAGCCGCCGGCTCGCATGAGCTCGCGGATTACCACGGCGCCAGCCAAGATCACGCCCGCGCGTTTGGGCTGCACACCCGGTAGCGCGGCGATGCTGTCCGCGTCCAGCGTGGACATGCGCTCGATAGCGGCCGAGACCTGCTCCAGCGAAAGCTCGCGCAGGTGCACGAAGCTCGAATCATACGGCTCCAGCTCGTGGACCAGAGCCACCAGCGTAGTCACCGTGCCGCCCACGGCGACCAGGCGTTCGGCGCGCTCAAAGTCGCTGGGCAGGCCTTCAAAATAGGCGGCGAACTGCTCACCTGCCCACGCGGCAGCGGCAGCAAGCTCGCCGTCCGCAGGCGGCAGCGCCGAGAAGAACCGCTCCGTCACGCGGCGACAACCGATGTCCAGCGAGCGCGTCCCTTCTAGCGCAAAGACGCCACGCTCCGGCGCATAGACGCCCGTCGCGAGCTCCGTGGATCCGCCACCCGAATCGGCAACAATAATGCGCTCGCCGGCAAAGTCGTGCGCCACGCCAAAAAACGTCAGGCGTGCCTCGACCTCGCCCGGAATCACCTGCGGTTCGAGCCCCAGCTCGCGCAGGCCGTCCAGCAGCAGGGCGGCATTGGACGCATCGCGCGCGGCACTCGTGCACGTGGTGCAGATGCACACGGCCCCAAAGGCACGGGCCTCGTCCACAAACATGCGACACGCAGCGAGCACGCGCTCAACGGCCGCCTCGCAAAAGCGCCCCGTCGCGTCCACGCCCTCGCCCAGATCGGTAATCTCGGTATGCTTGGACGATTCCACGATCGCCCCGCCCTCGACCTGGGCCAACACCAGTCGCGACGACACCGTTCCCAGGTCGATCGCGGCTACCTTATAGCGTTTGCAATCTGCCATTGCAGGCTCCCCTCCGGGCGCTATTTGCCGTTGGACACGACCGTCTGGCCCTCGACGCCGTTAAATCCAAACAGCATATCGAGCGCCTGGATGTACCACGGCGCATCCTTACCGACTTCTTCGATTTCCTTGGCAACTTCGCTGGCCTTCTTGGCGTTCGAGGACTTTTTGCTCGACGACGAGTCCGAATCGTCATCCAGACCCAGCACGTCAATCTTGGTCTCGCCGGGCATCACCAGGCCCAGGTCCTCGGATGCCGCGTCCTTGATACCCTCCTCCGAGAGCAGCTTGTCGACGCTTTTCTGCAGCTCGTCGTTGTACTGCTGGCGAATCTCGACCTGCTTGGCCAAGATATCGTTCGAGCGTTTGGCAACGTAGAGGTCGCGCACGGGAAAGTACAGGCTCACGAGCACCAGGACGACGACAATGCCAATAAACAGCCCGCGCTGGGGTCCATGGGTAAAGTCGTAGATCGCCTTGACCACCGCATTGTCGTTGGCGTAGTGCATGAAGTCCGAGCCCGAAAGACGGCTCGAGGGCCTGGTCGACTTTTCGTGCGTTTGAGCCGAGGGGTGCTGCGTACGCGAAGCATGCGTCGGGGGCGCCGAGCGTGGCGGGCGGCCCGTCGACGTATTCATTTGAGCACGGGGATGTGAGGCACTTGCCGGACGCTGTGCGCGGCGATCGACACCGGCGTAGTCGGACCCGCCGAGCTGCACGGTAGGTGCGCGGCGAGGCGACGGCTCGCGCGAACCGGCGGAATAATACCTGTTGTCGTAAATCTGATCCATGTGCGCCTTGTGCGGTTGAGGTTTGTTTGCGCTAAGTCTTTTAGTTATAGCACGAGCGCCCGCACCGCTTTCGCCAGCCTTTGCTCGACATAAAAAAGGCGCTGAGCCGTATGGCCCAGCGCCCAATGGTGCTCAACAGTGCCCGGCGGAAGCGAGGCGAATCCGAGTCAGCCCCGCCCCCGCACACGCCGCTGCCTAGCGAATGTTGTAGAACGCAGACTTGCCGGCGTAGCGCGCGCTACCCTCAAGCTCGTCCTCGATGCGGATGAGCTGGTTGTACTTGGCGATACGGTCGCTGCGGCACGGGGCGCCCGACTTGATCTGGCCGGCGTTAACACCCACGACCAGGTCGGCGATCGTGGAGTCCTCGGTCTCACCGGAACGGTGGCTCACGATGCAAGCGTAGCCGGCCTCCTTGGCGGTTTCGATGGCCTCGAGCGACTCGGTGAGCGTGCCGATCTGGTTGACCTTGACCAGAATCGCGTTGGCGGCGCCCAGCTCGATGCCCTTCTTGAGGCGCTCGGTGTTGGTGACGAACAGGTCGTCGCCCACCAGCTGCACCTTGTTGCCAATGCGGCGGGTAAGCTCGACCCAGCCGTCCCAGTCCTCCTCGGCCATGCCGTCCTCGATGGAGATGATGGGATAGGTGTCGACGAGCTTCTCCCAGTAATCGACCATCTGGGCGCTCGTATACTCAACGCCCTCGCCCTTGAGCTCGTACATGCCGGTCTCGGCGTTGTAGAACTCGGTGGAAGCCGGATCCATGGCGTACATGAAGTCGACGCCGGGCTTAAAGCCAGCCTTCTCGACGGCCTTGGTGATGTACTCGAACGGCTCGGCATTGGTCTTAAGGTTGGGGGCAAAGCCGCCCTCGTCGCCCACGCCGCCGCCCAGGCCGGCCTCGTGCAGCACGCCCTTGAGGGTGTGGTAGACCTCGGCGCACCAACGCAGGCCCTCGGCAAAGCTCGGGGCGCCCACCGGCATGATCATGAACTCCTGGGTGTCCACGGTGTTGGTGGCGTGGGCACCGCCGTTCAGGATGTTCATCATGGGCACGGGCAGGCGGTTGCCGTTCACGCCGCCCAGGAAGCGGTACAGGGGCATGTCCAGCGAAGCGGCAGCGGCGCGGCAGGCGGCAATGGACACGGCCAGAATGGCGTTTGCGCCCAGATTGGACTTGTCCTTGGTGCCGTCGGCCTTGATCATAGCGGCGTCGATGGCGTAGATGTCGGAAGCATCCATGCCCACCACAGCGTCGGCGATCACGGTGTTGATGTTCTCCACGGCCTTGGTCACGCCCTTGCCCAGGTAGCGGCCCTTGTCGCCGTCGCGCAGCTCCAGCGCCTCAAACTCGCCGGTGGATGCGCCGGAAGGAGCGCAGCCGCGGGCCACAGTGCCGTCGGCCAGCGTGATCTCGGCTTCTACGGTGGGGTTGCCGCGAGAGTCCAGGATCTCGCGGCCTACAACGGATTCAATTTCCAGATAGTTCATATCGAAAACCTCCTGATAGCTGATTCGGCCCGGCGTCGGTGCGGCAGCCGGACGATCTGTATAGATAGTTACATCTAACTAACCAAGAACATCCTACCACGGTTTCCCAAAAGGTGCAAGAGCTGGGCGGAATGTTTGCGGGCATAAACTTTGCACAAGGGCAGGCGGCATGGTTTCAGCGTGCCCGGCGGGGCCGTTGAATATTCCGTATGACAGTCATGTGATTTTGGTATGGCAGATATACTAAAAATAATCTTTACATTTTGGCAGGGCCGTTCTATACTGGAACGCGGTCAAGATTTTTTAATGGTATACTGGTTATCTGATAGAGGAGGATCACACTATGAATAAGGATCTGACGGTCGGCAAGCCGTCACAGGTGCTGTGGCAGTTCTGCCTGCCCATGTTCGGCAGCATTATCTTCCAGCAGCTGTACAACATTGCCGACAGCCTGGTGGCAGGCAAGTTCATTGGCGAAAACGCCCTGGCTGCCGTGGGCAACAGCTACGAGATCACCCTGATCTTCATTGCCTTTGCATTCGGCTGCAATATTGGCTGCTCGGTCATCGTGTCGCGCTACTTTGGTGCCAAGGAATACGATGACATGAAAACCTCGGTGTACACGGCCCTCATCGGCTCGGCAGTGCTGTGTGCAGTGCTGATGGTGTTCGGCCTGCTGGGCTGCCGCAGCCTGCTGGAGCTCATCAACACCCCGGAGGAGATCCTGGCGGACTCGGCCCTGTATCTGGACATCTACGTTCTGGGCCTGCCTTTCATGTTCTTCTACAACATTGCCACCGGCATCTTCTCGGCGCTGGGTGACAGCAAGACGCCGTTCTACTTCCTGGCCGTCTCGTCTCTGTCCAACATCGGCGTGGACATCCTGTTCGTGGCCGGGTTCCACATGGGTGTGGCCGGTGTGGCCTGGGCCACCTTCCTGTGCCAGGGTGTGAGCTGCATCCTGGCCATGGTGGTGGTGTTCCGCCGGATGAAGGCCATCCCCGCACAGCGCAAGACGGTGTGGTTCTCCTGGGGCATGCTGGGCAAGATCGCCGTGGTGGCCATCCCCAGCATCCTGCAGCAGAGCTTCATCTCGGTGGGCAACATCATTCTGCAGAGCGTCATCAACACCTTTGGTGCCAGCGTCATTGCAGGCTATTCCGCTGCCGTCAAGCTGAACAACATGGTCATCACCTCCTTCACCACCCTGGGCAACGGCATTTCCAACTACACCTCCCAGAACATGGGTGCCGGCAAGATGGACCGCGTCAAGGCGGGCTTTGGTGCTGGCCGCAATCTGGTGTGGCTCATTTGTGTGCCCATCGTCATCCTGTACTTCTTCTTCGGCCGCACCCTGCTGCTGCTGTTCATGAATGATCCCCAAGGCCCTGCAGTGGCTACGGGTATGCTGTTCCTGCACATCCTTTCGCCCTTCTATTTTGTGGTGTCCCTGAAGCTGGTCACCGACGGCATCCTGCGCGGCTGCGGTTTGATGGGCCGCTTTATGGTGGCTACCTTCACGGACCTGATCCTCCGGGTGGGCATGGCCATCGTCCTCAGTGCTACAGCTCTGGGCAGCACCGGCATCTGGCTGTCCTGGCCCATTGGCTGGTGCATCGGCACGGTCCTGTCCCTGGTGTTCTACGTCACGGCCATCCGCAAGGCCCTGGCAGAGCCGGTGGCTCAGGCAGAGGCCCAGGGCCTGGAGGCAGAGCCGGTGGCTCAGGCAGAGTTTGCAGCCCAGGCTGAAATGGAGACCCTGTAACCTTTTTGAAACTTGTGAATTGTATTCACCTCAAAAACAAAGAAAATGAACGATTTGAAATAGTGCACAAAAACGCATTATAAAAATTGGCCAGATTGTCAATAAAGACGAGAAAATGCCCCCAAAAGTATGGACGGTTTGTGAATTGCGGACCCGGGGCTGAATGGCTATAATAACAGTACAGAACAGAGGCAAGGTCGCTTTTAGAGGGGAAGGGCCTTGCTTCCGTTTTTATCCTGAAGGCTATTCCAATAGATCAAATACTCCGAAGGAGGAGATCGTTATGAAAAAGCTCATTTCTCGTCGTCAGTTCCTGGCTGCTGCCGGTGTGGCAGCTGCCGCCGGTGTCCTGACTGCCTGCGGCGGTTCTTCCGCCAGCACTGCAGGTTCTGCAGCCGGTTCCGCTGCCGGTTCTGCCGCTTCCGGCAGCACCATCAAGGTGGGCGTGATGGGCCCCCTGACCGGCAACGTTTCTGTTTACGGCCAGGCCGTTGTCAACGGTGCTACCCTGTACCTGAAGCAGGTCAACGAAAAGGGCGGCATCAACGGCAAGCAGCTCGAGATCATCACCGAGGATGAGCAGGGCGATGCTACGCAGGCTGTGACCTGCTTCACCAAGATGGTGGATGAGGGCATCACTGCTCTGGTGGGCGATGTCACCACCGCTCCCACCCTGGCTGTGGCCGCTGAGAGTGCTGAGTACAATGTGCCTATGGTCACCGCTTCCGCTACCGCCGAGGCTGTCACCTACGATGCCGAGACCGACACCGTGAACGGGAATGTGTTCCGTACCACCTTCACCGACCCGTTCCAGGGCGTCAAGATGGCTGACTACGCTTTCGAGAAGCTGGGCTACACTAAGGCAGCCGTCATCTTCAAGAAGGGCGCTGACTACAACGAGGGCCTGGCCGAGAACTTCGTCAAGGAGTTTGAGGCAAAGGGCGGCGAAGTGGTCGATCAGGAAAGCTACTCCGAGGGCGATGTGGACTTCAAGACTCAGCTGACCAGCATCCTGGGCATGAACCCTGAGGTGGTCTTCTGCCCCAACTACTACGAGGAAGTGGGTCAGATCCTGTCTCAGGCTGAGAGCGTCGGCCTGACCGTTCCCTTCTTGGGCGGCGACGGCTGGGATGGCCTGGAGGGCTATGCGACCGCTGATCAGCTGAAGGACAGCTACTTCTGCGCAAACTACGCAAAGGGCGCTTCTCCTGAGTTCGAGGAGGCCTACAAGGCTGAGTACGGCGAGGAGTATCCCAATGGTTTCGCTCCTCTGGGCTACGATGCCGCTACCACCGTGGTCTACGGTCTGCAGGCTGCCGAGGATGCAGGCCTGGAGGCTGGCACCGACGAGTACAAGCAGGCTGTCATCGACGCCATCGCAGGCGGCACCATCACCGGCCTGACCGGCACCTTCACCTTCGATGAGCACCATGACCCCGTCAAGAGCACTGCCATCCTGACCTATGTGGACGGCAAGCCCGAACTGAAGGAAATGTTCTGATCCTGCACTTCCCATCGACCGGTGATGGAAAGCCAGCCGGATCCGAACCAGCGTAAATGATTCTCTGCGGAGAACGCCGGAACATTTTTCTGCCCGGTGTTCTCCGCTTTTTTATAGCATCGAAAAAAGTGTCATTCCAAGGCGCACACCCTGCGCCAAAAAGAAAGGAAGTATCCATTCATGACAGTGTTCTTTAGCCAGCTGATCAACGGTTTGTCCCTTGGCAGCATCTATGCACTGATCGCGCTGGGCTACAGCATGGTGTACGGCATCATCCTGCTGCTGAACTTTGCCCACGGCGATATCATCATGGTGGGCGCGTACATGTCCTGGTTCGTCATGAATCAGCTGGGCCTTGGCCCGGTCGCGGCGGTGTGTGCCACCATCATCACCTGTACGCTGCTGGGCGTTGTGATCGAGAAGATCGCCTACACCCCGCTGCGCAGCGCACCCCGTATCTCCCTGCTGATCACCGCCATTGGCGTGTCCTTCTTCCTGGAGTACACCGCAGAGCTGGTGATGGGTTCGGGTGCAAAGGTCATCCCGTCCTACTACACCAACCAGACCTTCATGATCGGCAGTGTACCCCTGGGCCTGACCTCCGTCATCACTCTGGCGGTCACCGTGCTGTCCATGCTGGTGCTCACCTTCCTGGTGCAGAAGACCAAGCTCGGCAAGGCCATGCGTGCCGTCTCTGAGGATATGGATGCTGCCCGCCTGATGGGCATCAATGTCAACAGCACCATTTCCTTTACCTTTGCCGTGGGCTCTGCCCTGGCAGGTATCGGCTCGGTGCTGTACTGCTGCTCTTACCCCCAGGCTACCCCCACCATGGGCTCCATGCTGGGCCTGAAGGCCTTTGTGGCTGCCGTTCTGGGCGGCATCGGTTCCATCCCCGGTGCCATGATCGGCGGCATTGCCATCGGTCTGTGCGAGTGCTTTGTTTCCGCCATCGGCCTTTCCGCCTGGAAGGACGCCGTGACGTTTGCCATCCTGATCATCGTGCTGCTGGTCAAGCCCACGGGCTTCCTTGGCCGCAAGGTGCAGGAAAAGGTGTAAGGGGGCATAACGATGAATACCAAACGCAAGACCCTCAAAATGCCCGTGCGCTACCTGATGAATCTGGTGCTGGTGGCTCTGCTGTTCGTGGTGCTGTCCTTCCTCACCAGCAACGTGCTTTCCACCTATCAGAACAAGGTGCTGCTCACCGTGGGCATCAACATCATTCTGGCCGTCTCGCTGAACGTTGCCACCGGTTATCTGGGCCAGCTGCCGCTGGGCCATGCCGGTTTCATGGCTGTGGGTGCCTACACCTGCGCTCTGTTCACCAAGTACAGCCCGCTGCCCGGCGGCGTCTCCTTTGTCATCGGCCTGGTGCTGGCCTGCCTGGCGGCCGGTCTGTTCGGCGTGATCATCGGCGTGCCTGCCCTGCGTCTGACCGGTGACTATCTGGCCATTCTGACCCTGGGCTTTGGCGAGATCATCCGCATCACCCTGAACAACATCGACGATGTGCTGGGCTTCAAGCTGTTCTACGGTGCCAAGGGCCTGAAGAACATCCCGAAGTACGCCAACTTCACCAATGTGTTCATCTGCGTGGTCATTACCTGCTTTTTGATCCACGCCATGTTGAAGAGCCGCCATGGCCGTGCCGTGCTGGCCATCCGCGATAACGAGATCGCCGCCGAGAGCTGCGGCATCCAGACCACCTACTACAAGGTCATGGCCTTTGCCTTCTCTGCTGCCTTTGCCGGTATGGCCGGCGGCCTGTACGCCTGCTACATCGGCGTGCTGAACCCCTCCACCTTCGGTTTCATGAAGTCCATTGAGATCCTGGTCATGGTGGTCCTGGGCGGCATGGGCTCCATGCTGGGCTCTATCCTGTCTGCGACCGTGCTGACCATCCTGCCGGAGGCCACCCGCAGCTTCGACAGCTACCGCATGGTCATCTACTCGCTGGTGCTGATCCTGATGATGATCTTCCGTCCGGGCGGACTGCTGGGCAGCTACGACTTCTCCATGAGCCGCGTTGTGGAAAAGATCATGAACGGCGAACTGTTCAAGAAGAACAAGGAAAAGGAGGGTGCTGACCATGAGTGAGTTCCAGACCAAGTTAAACAGTGTGCCCTCCGGCGGCTTCCTGACCGACCGCGACAAGGACAAAAAGCCCATTCTGGACGTGCGGGAGCTGGGCATCGACTTCGGCGGCCTGACCGCCGTGGACGGCTTCAACCTGATGATCGGCCGCAACGAGATCACCGGTCTGATCGGCCCCAACGGTGCCGGTAAGACCACCGTGTTCAACCTGCTCACTAACGTTTACCAGCCCACCCGCGGCTCCATCCTGATCGACGGCATGCCTACGGCGGGCAAAAAGACCTATCAGGTCAACCGCATGGGTGTGGCCCGTACCTTCCAGAACATCCGTCTGTTCAAGGAATTGAGCGTCATCGACAACATCAAGGTGGGCCTGCACGAGTCCATGAGGTATAATTTGGCCTCCTCCCTGGTGCGGTTGCCCAACTACTGGAAAGAGGAAAAAAAGTGCACCGAGCGTGCCTTTGAGCTGTTGGATATCTTCCACATGGCCGACCTGGCCAATGTGCCTGCCGGCAGCCTGCCCTACGGTGCTCAGCGTCGTCTGGAGATCATGCGTGCACTGGCTACCAGCCCGAAGCTGCTGCTGCTGGACGAGCCTGCCGCCGGTATGAACCCCTCGGAGACCGCCGAGCTGACCGAGACCATCCGCCGCATCCGCGACGAGTTCAACATCGCCGTGCTGCTGATCGAGCATGATATGAGCCTGGTCATGGGCATCTGCGAGGGCATCGCGGTGCTGAACTTCGGCCGCATCATTGCCAAGGGCACCCCGGACGAGATCCGCAACAACCCCCAGGTCATCGAAGCCTACCTGGGCAAGAAGGAGGGCTGAGCGATGGCAGATACCATCCTGAAGGTCGATAACATCAACGTGTATTACGGCAACATCCACGCCGTAAAGGGCGTTTCCTTTACGGTGAACGAGGGCGAGATCGTGACCCTGATCGGTGCCAACGGTGCCGGAAAGTCCACCACCCTGAAAACCGTTTCCGGCCTTTTGAAGCCCCGCAGCGGCGATGTGCTTTACAAGGGCAAAAGCATCAAGGGCGTGCGCGCCCACAAGATCGTGGAAGCCGGTCTGGCACAGGTGCCGGAAGGCCGCCATGTGTTTTTGCACATGACGGTGGAGGAAAATCTGGACATGGGGGCCTACACCCAGCCTGCCTCCACCATTGCCCCCAACAAGGAAAAGGTGTTTGAGCTGTTCCCCCGCCTGAAGGAGCGCCGCAAGCAGCTGGCCGGCACCATGT
>OLVX01003383.1_pt1 | contig 10095 bp, 6 predicted proteins | sample 1673271 | NCBI WGS metagenome assembly OLVX01 (sample SAMEA3178939, study PRJEB25190) | human gut metagenome | biome: human gut; feature: human-associated habitat; material: faeces | place: Austria | collected 2013 | reverse complement strand
CCAAGCCAATAGCTGCCGAAAGCGGCATTGACAGCACAATGCCATGACTGCGGGTCTTCATTCCGACCGCCTGCATCAGCGCCGTCATAACCTGCTGTCTCTCATCGCTTCGCACCACGAGGAACACGATTTCCTTTTCGGCCTGAATTTCGATACCGAAAAATCGTTTAACCTCATTCTCCGCAATACCGCGCGCTGAAATGACCGTGCCGCCGCGTGCACCGGCCTTGCGCGCCGCATCCATCGCCACATGGGTATAGCCGCGCTCCATCACAACTGCTACAACGTCAAAACCGTCGTTCTTCTCTGTCTCGTGCATCCGGCTGACCTCCTTTTGCTCCTCGTCTGCAGCGGTCAGCAGCTTGTGCCACCGCAGACCAATGCCTGTAATCGGAATGGTAAACGCGATTCCGTGTCCGGGATATCGCATTTCCAGCTCGCGTCCGAGCCTTTTGAGCAGGCGAACGCCGGTCTGACGGCTGACCATACACATCACAATGGCCTTTGCCGTTTCACCGATGCCGAGCAGGTCGAGCATTTCCGTGCGCGCCGTGCCGTGTGCCATGCACACAAAGTCCACCGGCGCCTGTTCCTCACGATAGATACGCAGCACCTTTTCGCCCTGCTCCACGTCAACAACGGCCGCCACGACCTCTACCGCGCTCTGCACCGTCATCTGCGGTCGGTTTTCACTCATGCTCTGCTCCCTCCAAAACGATGATGCTGTCCTCATCCTCTGCGGAAACATCGGACGCATCCTCGCTGTTCTGTTTCTTTTTATAGATGAGACCCAGCACCTGAATGGTAAGCAGCGGAGTCATGGCTACCATAGCTACAATACCGAAGGCATCAGTCATCACGTTGCCGCCGAGTGCTTCACACGCGCCCATGGCAAACGGCAGCAGGAATGTGGTCGTCATCGGACCGGACGCAACGCCACCCGAGTCAAATGCAATGCCGGTGAAAATTTTCGGCACGCAGAAAGTCAGTCCCAGTGCGGCAAGATAGCCCGGCACCAGTATATAATAGATTGAAATGCCTGTCAATACGCGAAGCATAGCCATGCCGACCGAGCAGGCCACGCCGATGGACAGGCTGAGCATCATCGCTCTCTGCGAGATGCCGCCGTTTGTGATGGACTCGACCTGCCGGTTGAGCACATGCACAGCCGGCTCCGCAGTTACCAGAAAATAGCCGATGAGCATGCCAAGCGGCACCAGCACCCATTCCTGTCCGCTCAGCGCCAGCTGCTGTCCGAGATAATGGCCCACGGGCATAAATCCGACGTTTACACCGGTCAAAAACAGCGACAGACCGGTAAATGTGTACACAAAACCCACGCCGATTTTTCTAAGCTGCATGGCATGGAATCTACGGAAAATCAGCTGAAACACCGCGCAGAACAGGATGATTGGCACCAGTGCGGACAAAACCTCGTGTATGTACGCGGGCAGCTCCACCACAAATGTGTGCGCTGCCTGACGAGTGTCCTCCACGTCCGGCACGGTCACTGCCGTGTAGCCTGCGCCGTTTGTCGGATAGAAAATGCCAAGCAGCAGCACCGCCAGCACCGGCCCGATGCTGCACAGCGCAACCAGACCAAAGCTGTCCTCCTGTGCGCCGCTATCGCCTCGGATGGAAGCTAAACCGACACCGAGCGCCATGATGAACGGTACGGTGACAGGGCCGGTCGTTACGCCGCCCGAGTCAAACGCCACCGAAACGAACTCGTTCGGCACGAAAGCCGACAGGATAAACACCACCGCGTAAAACACAATGAGCAGCAGCGACAGACGAATTTTAAACAGCGTACGCAGCATAGCCAACACGAAAAACAGACCGACACCGACCGCGACCGTCCAAATCAGCACATTGTTCGGAATGGACGGCACCTGACCGGCCAGCACCTGCAGATCCGGCTCCGCCACGGTGATGATGACGCCGATCAAAAAGCTGATGGCCACGATGACCCACACCGCCTGGATCAGCATCCGGATATTGTACGAGGCCTGCAGCTGGGCTTTGCGGCGTTTTTCGTCCTGCTCGTCGATGACCTTTTGCACCATTAAGCAGATGCCGGCAAAGTTGCCCACTGCCACGGCGTCGCCTACCAGGCTGGACAGCACCAGCTTCAGATCGAACCGTACCCAGCCCACCAGACCCAGGGCTGCAAACACCACCCACATCACAGCGGTGCAGATGGCTGCGCCGCAAAGGATCCGTTTCAGCTCCTTTTTGGATTCCGGCTGAAGTTTCATAAAAAAGCCCTCCATTACTGGTGGGAGTTGAAGCCCACCCGGTGATTTTTTTCCTTTTTGGAGCGGTCCAGGCGCTCTTTGCAGAATACCCAGAAATTCTGCGCTCCCGCTGCCAGCCCCAGCAGCACCGCCGGCAGGAACAGCCATTCCGGCCAGTTCCAGCGTTCCACGGCCCACCAGCACCCCGCCAGGCACAGCACCAGCGGCAGAAGCATGTTCAGGCCCAGCTGGGTCAGCCAGACCAGATCCTCCAATGCCTTGTACCAGCCTTTCAATGCGGTTTTCCCTCCCAGTGCGGCCTGCGATGCAGCATCCAGTATCTGGATATTCTGCCAGCATCCGGCGGCAGCAAAAATTCTTATGTGCCTAGTATAATTCAATCCGGCTGTTTTTTCAATTGATTTTCCACTGAATTTTGGCAAATCTTCATAGTTCCGCCACAGTCTCTTCCACAGTTGTCCGCCTGTGGTGGAGTTTGTGCGCCTGCGGCCCCATCAATACCAAAACTTTGCCCAAAAGTTTGTGCAGGATGCAAAAAAGCCGCCCGGCTCATGAAAGAACCGGGCGGCTTTCAGCTTATTTTATGCGGGCAGCAGGCTCAGTCAGCCTTGCGCTGGATCCAGATCTGGGTGCCATAGAAGGGGTTGGCGGTACCCAGGCACAGGCCCTGGTCGGTGGTGGCAAACACACGCAGACCATGGTTGTAGGGGTCCCCAAAGCCATCAATGGTAACGGTCTCAAAGTTGACGCCATCCTCGGTAACGTACAGGTCAAAGCCACGCTTTGCCGTCCGCAGATAGTTCAGCAGCTTGATAGCACTGGCTATGTTCCGCACCGTGATGTTCTTAAAGACAAAGTTATAAGAGAATTTGATGGTCTGGGCCAGGGCATCGGGGTTGCCGTTGCCGTTGGGGTCCACGGTCTCCAGGGCCTTCATCAGGGCCTTCAGGTAGCTCCACTGGTCCTTCCACTCGGAGGGGGTCCGCTTCAGCAGGTTGCCGTTGACGAACTGACCAAAGCACTCCAGCAGGCTGCTGGCATCGTGGGTGCCCACATACAGCTTGCCGTCGTAGACCTCCATGCGCCAGATGTACTGGTTCTCGTTGCGGCCAAAGCCGGACTTCAGGCCGGAGAGGCTGCCGTTGGGGAACATCTTGGTGGAGTTGCCCACCACCAGCTCCATATTCTCGTTCTTGTCCATGCGGTACAGGCTCACGGACTGGTCCAGGTTGGCGTTGAGGAATCGGCAATCCAGGCCGCCGCCAAACTGGCCGTTGGCGTTTTTACCGGTCTTGGAGAACAGGATCCGCTCCAGAGCAATCTCCTCGTCGTTGTACTCGCCGATGTACAGGTAATCGTTGAACACCGTCAGGTTGGCTGCGCCGGAACGGGTGCGCTCCGGGTCGATGCCAAAGGTATACCGGGCACCGTCCTTTTTCTGGTCGCCAGCCACAGGGGTCCAGGTAAAGGTGCCGTCGGCATTCTGGTCACCACGCACCAGTGCAAAGGACTGCATGGTGTTGTTGTTGGGCATATTGTCCTCGGTACCGGTGCAGATGGAAACATACAGGCTGTTGTTGTACTCCACCATATCCCAGATGCTGCCGCCGTAGATGCTGTCAGAATAGCGGTAAGCCGGGTAGTTGAACAGGCTGTCGGAATCTGCGATCTGGGTAAAGCCCTTTTCCGGGTCGGAGGAGATCAGCAGGGTGGCACTGCTCTTGCCGGTAGCGGCGTCCATGGTCACGTTGCTGATGACCAGCTGGTCGTTGTAGACGCACATCCCACGGATGCCGGTGCAGATGCCCTGCTTATAAGCTGCGGCATAGTCCTTTGCGCTGTTCAGGCCGATGTACACAGGCTTGCATTCGTCAGTCTCCGGGTCCACCTGCCACACGCTGGGCAAAAAGCCGATGCCGCCGCCGCCCACACTGCCGCAGAAGTACAGCTTGCCCTTGTACTCAATGGCATTGCGGAACAGAGGGGTCTGGCCGTTGAGGGTGCCGGACATCAGCACCTTGGTCTCGCCGGTCTTGGTGTTGATCTTTGTCAGCACGCCCTTGGGCTTGCCGCCGTCGGCCTCTTCCAGGAAGAAGGTGCCGTTATAGAGGGCGTCAAAGGTAGCCTTCAGGACCTTGTCATCGAACTCGTCCCCCAGGCTGCTCTTCATCAGAGAGAGGGTGTTGCCGATGGCTGCGTAGCAGGTGCCCACATAGATCCAATCGCCGTAACCCACAGCGGCCCAGGCGTAGTTCTGGCCACGGTCGCCGGCATTGTAGCCCTCGGCCTCCGGGTCGGTCACCACGTCCACTGCGCCATCGCCCAGATAGTCCACAATGCCGTCTGCGACCTTGACGTCCTTTTCCGGGTGAGAGAGCTTTTCAAACGTATAGCCGTTTTTGTTGTAGTAGAAGGTATTTTCCTCGTCGATATCGTCTGCCGTGAGCAGGCTTTCCCATGCGTTGGTGCTTTCTGCATCCTCTGCGCTCTCCGCCGAGGCCAGCAGCTGCACCGGCGTTGCCAGCAGCATCCCCGCTGCCAGCACACTGCTGATGATTCGTTTCCAGTTCATGGTGTTCTCCTCTTCTACTGCTTTTTCCCGCAGCGTACTCCCGTTTCTGAGGCACTTTCATTTACGAAGTATGAAGAAAGTGTTAAAAACGAGTCAAGTATACCACAGGTCGCATTCCGCGCACAAGTGTTTTTCTGTGAAAATCACCCGGAAAACGCAGAAAACCGCCCAGCTCCTGAGAACCGGGCGGCTGTTGGCTGCTGTGGAAAACGATTTACCAGAGGTTTGCGGTCTCGTTGTACAGGCCCTCGTAGCTCTTGGCGGAGACATCCCAGCTGAAGTCGCACTCCATGCAGTGATGCACCAGGTTGTGCCAGTTTTCCTTGTTGTTGTAGGCATCCTGTGCGTGGCAGCAGGCCTCGTACAGCTCGTGGGCGCTGTAACCGGCAAAGGTAAAGCCATTGCCGTCGCCCATGGTGCTGTCGTGGATGGAGTCGCGCAGACCGCCGGTCTCACGCACGATGGGAGGCGTACCGTAGCGGCAGGCCACCATCTGGGCCAGGCCGCAGGGCTCGCTCTTGGACGGCATGATGAAGGCGTCTGCACCGGCGTAGATCTCCTGGGACAGGGCCGGCTCAAAGCCGATGTAGGTGCCCACACGGCCCGGATGACGGGCGCACAGGTCAGAGAAGAAGCTCTCGTACTGGCTCTCGCCGCTGCCCAGGATCACCAGCTCGATGCCGCGGTCCACCAGACCGTCTGCAATGCTCTGCACCAGGTCAAAGCCCTTCATGCCGACCATGCGGCTGACCATACCAAAGACGGGGCTGCCGTCCTTGTGCAGGCCGAACTTGTCCTGCAGGGCCTCCTTGCACTTTGCCTTGCCCTCTTCAAAGTTGTCGATGCTGTAGTTGAAGGGGATGTGCTTGTCGGTGGCAGGGTCGTTGGCGTCCATGTCGATGCCGTTCAGGATGCCGCACAGCTTATACTGCTTTTCCCGCAGCAGGGCATCCAGACCGTAGCTGAACCAGGGGTCCAGGATCTCCTGTGCGTAGGTGGGGCTGACCGTGGTGATCTTGTCGGCCGTCTCAAAAGCACCCTTCATGAAGTTGGCGCAGCCATCGTACTCCACGATGTGCTGGTCACGGCGGCCGATGCCGCAGGTATCTTCCAGAATGTCGGTGCCGTACTTGCCCTGGTAAGCAATGTTGTGGATGGTGAACACCGTCTTGATGCGGTTGAACTTATCCAGATGGCGGTAGTACAGGTTCAGGTACACGGGCACCAGAGCAGTCTGCCAGTCGTTGCAGTTGATGATGTCCGGGGTGAAGTCGATGTAAAACAGGGTCTCCAGCACGGCACGGGAGAAGAAGGCGAAGCGCTCGCCGTCATCGTAAAAGCCGTAGAGACCGCGGCGCTTGAAGTAATACTCGTTGTCGAGGAAGTAGTAGGTCACGCCGTCCACTTCAGCCTTGAACAGGCCGCAGTACTGGCTGCGCCAGCCCACGGGAACGGAGTAGTTGGTCACATATTCCAGCATCTCGCGGTGCTTCAGGTCACCGTACAGCGGCATGATAACGCGGGCGTCCACGCCGTCCTTGACCAGTGCCTTGGGCAGTGCACCGGCCACGTCGGCCAGACCGCCGGACTTTGCAAAGGGATTCGCTTCCGAAGCAGCATACAGGATTCTCATAGGTTCGCTCCTTCCATATTGGGGTCATGATCCGCTCTCCCCTCCCACCGCCAGGCAGCGGAACGGATACACATACAAAAGAGCAGGCGGGGGCACAAAGGTGCCCCCGCCCCTCTCAAGAGGGGCTACCGGGGAGGAAGCCGCCCCTATGGATATTGCATCGATCAGACGGTGTGGTTCTTCTGGACGTAGACCGGGAAGCTCTCGGTGCCGGACAGCTTTTTGCCGGCGGTGATCTTCACGTTCTTGTCGGTGACAACGCAGTCCAGCTCCACGTTGGGCTCGACCACGGTATCCTGCATCAGGACACAGTTCTTGACCACAGCACCCTTCTTGACCTTGACGCCGCGGAAGAGCACACAGTTCTCCACGGTGCCCTCGATGACGCAGCCGTCGGCCAGAATGGAATCCACGACCTTGGAACCGGTGACGTAACGGGTGGGGTTATCATCGCGGATCTTGGTGTAGATGGGGCTGCCCTTGGGGAACAGCGCTTCCAGATTGCGGTCATCGATCAGCTTCAGGTTCTCGTCAAAGTAGCTCTTCATGTCGCAGATATGAGCCACATAGCCGGTATACTCCAGCGCATGGATGTTCAGAATGTTGACGTTGTGCGCCAGAATATCGCGCTCGAAGTAGATCAGGCCGCGGGCGGTAGCGTCCTTGACCAGCTTGATCAGGGTCTCGCGCTCCAGCACATAGATGTTCAGATCCAGATTCTGCACGCCGGAGCGGTAGTCGTTGAACAGCAGCTCGGTCACGCGGCCATCAGCATCAATGGTCAGGGTGTAGTTGTCGTTCTTGCGGCCCTCGGGAATCTCGGTCTTTTGGTAAGCCACAGTCACGTCGGCACCGCTGGCCTGATGGGCAGCCAGCAGGGCGTTGAAGTCGTAGTTGACGGCGATGTTGGCATCGCTCATGACCACATACTTCTCCTTCTGGTGCTCGAGGAAGCTCAGAATGGAGCCCAGCGCCTCCACACGGCCGGAGTAGATGCGCACGCCCTTTTCTGCAAAGGGAGGTACGATGTTCAGGCCGCCGTGACGGCGGGCCATATCCCACTCGCGGCCGGTGCCCAGATGATCCATCAGGGAGTGGTAGTTCTTACGCACCACGATGGAAACGTTGGAAATGCCGCAGTTGGCCATGCTGGACAGCACAAAGTCTACCATGCGGTAACGGCCCGCAAAGGGGATCGAGGCCATTGCGCGCTCGGTCACCAGCTCGGGAACGGTATTGTCATAGCTGTTGGGGAAAATGATACCCAACGCATTGGTGTTCTGTCTCAGCATACTTCCACACCCTCCTTGACGGATTCAAACACTTTTGCGCCCTCCTTGACGGTAGCGCCTGCGCCGATGGTCAGACCGGTGCCAACGTGGGCAATAGCGCCCTCTCCGCCGACCTTTGCACCTGCGCCCACAACAACGTCCTCAGCAAGGATGCAGCGCTTGACCACGGCACCTGCCTTGACCACGACACCGTCCATCAGCACGGCGTCCTCAACGGTAGCGCCCTCTTCCACAACAACGCCTGCGCTCAGCACAGAGTGCTTGACGTTGCCGTAGATCTTGCAGCCCTCGGTGATGAGGGAGTCCTGCACAACGGCGCGCTCGCCGATCTTCTGGGCGGGCAGCACGGGGTTGCGGCTGTAAATTTTCCAAGTCTTATCAAAGATATCGATGCCGGAGTTCTCGGGGTCCAGCACTTCCATGTTGGCTTCCCACAGGCTGTCGATGGTGCCCACGTCGCGCCAGTAACCGGCAAAGCGGTAGGCGTACATCTTGCGGCCGTCACGCAGCAGGGCGGGGATGATGTTCATGCCGAAGTCGTTCTTGGAGTTGGGGTCAGCCTCGTCCTCGATCAGATACTTCTTGAGCACATCCCAGTTGAAGATGTAGATGCCCATGGAGGCCAGATTGGACTTGGGTACCGGGGGCTTTTCCTGGAATTCGGTGATGCGGTCGGTCTCGTCCGCCACCATCAGGCCGAAGCGGGAAGCTTCCTTCCAGTCCACTTCCATAACGGCCACAGAGAACTCTGCGCCCTTTTCCTTGTGGAAGCGCAGGAAGTCGGCGTAGTCCTGCTTGCAGATCTGGTCGCCGGACAGGATGATGACGTATTCGGGATCATAGCTGTCGATGAAGCCGATGTTCTGATAGATGGCGTTTGCAGTGCCCTTGTACCAGTCGGTGCCGTTTGCCTGCTCGTAAGGAGGCAGGGTGTGCACACCGCCGTGCAGACGGTCCAGATCCCAAGGCTGGCCGTTACCGATGTACTCGTTCAGCTTCTGGGGCTGGTACTGTGTTGCGATACCAACGGTGTCGATATCGGAGTTGACGCAGTTGGACAGCGGGAAGTCCACGATGCGGTACTTACCGCCGAAGGACACCGCAGGTTTTGCCGTCTTTTGTGTCAGCGCGTATAAGCGCGAGCCACGTCCACCGGCAAGGATCATTGCCACGATTTCTTTTGCCATAGCTTTATTCTCCCCTTTAGCATTTCCTTTTTGGAAATGATAGTCAACAGTTCAGAATGTTCGTGCGTGCATCCGTGTGGGCATCCTTATTCCTTGGGTGCTTTTGCTTTGCGGGTGCGCTTTGCGGGTTTGGTTTCTGCTTCGGTCTCAGTTTTTGCTTTTGCCGCGGTCTTTGCCTTGGCGGCGGTTTTCTTTACCGGCTTTTCCGCTGCGGCCTCAGGCTTTGCCTTGGACTTGGCAGCGGTCTTTTTTGTTTTTTCCGGTTTTTCATCCGCCGTTTTGGCGGCCTTGGCCTTGGTGGTGCGGGTCTTTTTTACCGGCTTGTCGGCGTCCTTGACGGTGGCCTTTTTGGCGGTCTTTTTTGCCGGCTTGTCCGCGCTGTCCTCTGCTGCCTTGCGGGTGCGCTTTGTGGGCACCTCAAAGTACAAAGTGCTCATGGGCGGCAGGGTAACGGTGATGCTCTGCTCAAAGCCGTGCTGCGGCTTTTTGTGGGTACGCACCGGCTTGTTGTGCACGGTACCGGAGCCGCCGAAAGCGGCATCGTCGCTGTTCAGGATTTCTTTATAGGTGCCGGACACCGGTGCGCCGAGGGTGTAGCCCTCGCGCAGGACGGGGTTGAAGTTGCAGATGACAAGGATCTGCTTGCCGGCGGCGTCCTTGCGCAGGAAGGCGATGACGCTCTGCTGCGAGTCGTCCGGTACGATCCACTGGAAGCCCTCCCAGCTGTAATCGATCTGCCAGAGGGCGGGGTGCTCTTTATAGAAGGCGTTCAGGGTACGGACGTAGTTCTGCAGCTCGGCGTGCTTGTCGTAATCCAGCAGCATCCAGTCCAGCTGCTTTGCCTCGTTCCACTCGGCAAACTGACCGAACTCCTGTCCCATGAACAGCAGCTTCTTGCCGGGGTGTGCCATCATGTAGCCGAAGAAGGTGCGCAGATTGGCAAACTTGTCGTCATACTCGCCGGGCATCTTATTCAGCAGGCTGCCCTTGCCGTGCACCACTTCATCGTGGCTGATGGGCAGCACAAAGTTCTCACTGAAAGCGTAGAAGAAGCTGAAGGTCACCTTGTTGTGGTTGCCGGAGCGGAACAGCGGGTCGGTCTTCATGTAGCTGAGCATATCGTTCATCCAGCCCATGTTCCACTTGAAGTTGA
>OLVX01003379.1_pt1 | contig 10104 bp, 7 predicted proteins | sample 1673271 | NCBI WGS metagenome assembly OLVX01 (sample SAMEA3178939, study PRJEB25190) | human gut metagenome | biome: human gut; feature: human-associated habitat; material: faeces | place: Austria | collected 2013 | reverse complement strand
ATGCCCGTATGCTTGCGAGCGCCGTGATCGCCGCCGAAAGCCCGAATTTGGAATACGTTCAGCTCGTAAGCTTCGGTTGCGGGCACGATGCCTACCTCAGTGACGAAATCGCGCGCCTCATGCGCGAGCGCTCGGGCGGTACGAAAACGCCGCTTATATTGAAAACCGACGAAAGCGACGCCTCGGGGCCGTTGCGCATTCGCGTGCGCTCGTTCGTCGAGACCGTTGATGCTCGCCGCGAGCGCGCGTCGGCCCCTGCGACGCCGCATGAGCTGCCCGACCCATACCCGCGGAAGTTCACGCGTGCCGATCGACGCGAGAAAGTCATTCTGGTGCCGAACACCTCGCACGCGTTCTGCAGGCTCATGAGCTCGGTGTTTTGCAAGCAGGGCGTGCGTGCCGTTCCTCTCGATTTGGGCCGCGAACGTGCTATCGAGCTTGGCAAGCGATACGTGCACAACGACATATGTTTCCCGGCCCAAATCGTAATAGGTGAAGCGCTCGCCGCGCTCGAAAGCGGTCAATACGACGATGCCGATGTCGCTATTGGCACGGGAAAATACATCGGCGATTGCCGCCTTACCCACTATGCGGCGCTGTTGCGCAAAGCGCTCGACGATGCGGGGTATGAGCATGTTCCTATTATCACGAACGACGATGCTGACGCGCATAATATCCATCCAGGCTTTCGCATGAATCTCGCGAGCGCGATTCGCATCGCCATGGGCCTGCCCATGATTGACGCGCTCGAGGCGCTCTTGCGCCGCATTCGCCCCTATGAGCTTGAGCCGGGCGCTGCCGATGCGGCATTCGGGGCGGGCATCGACGCGATTATGGAAGGCATCGAGCGTCATGGCGTTGCTGGCGCGAAGCGTGGGTTCAAACATGCGATTTCGCTTATGAACAACGTGGAGTACGACCGAAGCAACCCGCGCCCGACGGTGCTCATCGTGGGCGAATACCTGCTCAACTTCCATCCTGGCGCCAATCGCGACATTGAAGCGTATCTTGAACGGAACGGCTTCGAAATTATCGAGGCGCGCATGACCGACGTGATTCGCAAAACGTATTTCTACCAAGATGCCCAGTCTCGTGAATTCCATGTGACCAGGCCCGCTGCGAACGTTGCCTTCAATCGCGTGGCAAACGCGCTTTTCGAGCATGCGCATGATGTGTGCGACCGCATTGGCAAAGCGCACCCGCTCTATGAGCCGCCATGCCGCATGGGCGATCTCGTGCAAGCGAGCGACCCAATCATCCATCACACCTTCGACGCCGGGGAAGGCGTGCTCATCGCCGCCGAGATTTTGCATCAGGCGCAGCATGGCTGCAATTCTTTCGTCATCTTGCAGCCGTTTGGCTGCCTTCCCAACCACGTCGTGGGGCGCGGCATCGTCAAGCAGCTCAAGGAACGCTACCCGCATGCGAATATTTTGCCGCTCGATTACGACCCCGATGTGAGCTTCGCCAATATCGAGAACAGGCTACAAATGCTTGTGATGAGCGCTCGCGCTGGCCAGGCGGCGCATGGCGACTGCTCGAAGGAGGCATGTCGTGGCTAGGCCGAAAAAAGACACCGAACTATGCGCGGAACGACGCATTCTCGATGCGTTTTGGCATGTGCTCGAATCTACGCCGCTGCGTTGCGTTTCCGTTCGAACCGTCGCTCAGACGGCCGAAGTGAACCGCGGCACGTTCTATTACCACTTCAAAAGCGTCGACGCCCTTGTCGACAGGGCGATAGAAAGCGAGCTGCTCGAACGTCATTCCATCGTGCATGAAGTGCTGCTTATGACAACGGGCGAAATCGATTGCATGCCGCTCGATAGCATGCAAAGGCATATCGAGCGTACCGTGTTGCTTGTGCGCCAGGGTGGCGGCGAGCATGTAATGAACGTGGTGTTCGACATATTCAGGAATATTTGGCGCGCCGTGCTCTGCCCCAATGGCGAGGCGCTGAGCCCTCAGGTCGAGATGCTTATTCGCTACAACGTGCATGGCATTTTGGGGCTGTACTCCTCGTTGGCGCAAAGTGAAGACGGCTTCCCATCGGAAGAGGCGCTGGAGTTTCAGAGATGGAATGCCCGGCGAACGCTTGGAGATATGTGCGCATTGCAGGGAATGGAGCAAGGCGTTGTGCTCGATAGACTTCTGGCGGCGTTGAGCATGGAGGGGTGCGTTGCGGGCGGGCGCGGGCCGAAATCGGAGCGTGCTACCCAACGTGGATAAAGGCACCGATGAATTGCGCGGGTAGGCGTCGCGATGGGTTCCGCAGGCGGGTTCGATGGGTCTTGCGGGCAGGCATAGATTTACGGGCGGCCGTCGATGCATCTTGCGGGCGCTTCAACCGTTTTCGTTCGCGCATTTCGACATGAATCAGGGGCGTTTAGCCACGAAGGGTCGCGAGCTGCGGATATATTGACATAGTCTCGAACTTCGCTTGCATGGCGTCATCGCCGTAATGCTGCGCGAAGAATTGCTGGAGGGCGCTTTCGGGCTCAAGGCCGTTCAAGCGATACATCCAACAGTCGAGAGCGAGCATAGTTGTGGCGGCATCGACGAGAAAGAAAATAAGCAGCGCCCAGGCAAGGGGGTCGCGCCAGGCACGTGGTACCGTTTTCGAGGCTTCTTTCAGCACGGGGGCGGCGAGCTTTACCCACGCAAGGCCCGCAAGTCCCCATACGAGCGCGATTCCCAGGCATGTTTTTCCGCCTATATTGAAGGGTTGGTCGATATAGCTCCAGGCCACAATGCCGAAAGCGCTTTCCCAAAACCACGCGGCGAAATATTCGAACGCCGCGCCGAATGCGGCCGACACCGCATAGATGACAAGCGGCGAGGCGTTCTCGAAGCGGTGCAGCGCAAGCGTGATGAGCACGCCGCCTACGCCGTAGATTGGCGAGAACGGCCCCCAAATGAAGCCGACGCGGCTTTCCCAACGGCCATCGACGAAATAGCTCACGACGGTTTCGAGGATGAGCCCCAAGATGCTGCACACCGTGAAAACGAATACGAGGTAATACAAAGTAAGGGGCTCGCGCGCCCCTTTTTCGTGTGCTGGTATGGCCGTTGTCGATAATTGCATTGGCTTATTATCCCGCGCGTTTCTCTGGTGAGCGGAAAATGTTGGCTCCGTTGCCGAATTGCTACTTGCGCAAGCGCGTGTTCGCGGGGCGTTGCGGTGCGAATCAACGCTCGGAAGCGGGGGAACGGCATGGGCTCTGAGGGGGAACTGCGGGGGTTTGCGCGGAAAATGCCGCGGTTTCGCGCGAAATGCACAGGGGTTTCGCGTGTTTCGCGCAGGGAAGCGGGAGGAAAACGGCGGGAGTCGGGCGGCAGTTGGGCAAGGAACCGACAAGGTTTGCATGCCATGCTTGTTTGCATGGTTCTTCTTCGTCATAAGGGGCGGCTATGCGCAGCGAAATACCTTTTTCGGGCGGTCGGGGCGGTGGCAGCGTGCGTCGTGCGATCAATCGCCTCATGCCAAGCGCTCCAGCGAAAATCGGCGCCGTGGCGCTCGTGGTTCTTGTTGTTGCTGGGGTTGGATGGGCAGCGTTTTCCAGCATGCGTGCTCCGGCGTTTGAGGTGCATGCCGACGAAGCCGCCGCGCCAAGCTCGTCCGAGCCTGAAGCGGTTGAAGCAAAGGCCCAGGTGTATGTGTACGTGACGGGCGCGGTGACAAACCCTGGAGTGTATTCGTTGGATGAGGGTTTGCGCGTGTGTGATGCTGTTGAAGCGGCGGGCGGGCTTACCGAAGATGCCGACGCCTCAACGGTAAATCTGGCGCGGGTGCTTTCCGACGGCGAGCATATCGCCCTGCCCACGAAGGCCGAGGTTGAAACGGCTTTGGCGCAGGGGTCCGCGGGCGGAGCGGCGGTGGCGTCATCGCTCGTGAATATCAATACTGCCGATGCATCGGCGCTCGAAACGCTTTCCGGCGTGGGTTCCGCGACGGCCCAGGCGATTATCTCCGATCGCGAGCAAAACGGTCCGTTTTCAACTATCGAAGACCTTATGCGCGTCGATGGCATCGGCGAGAAGAAGTTCGCGAAGCTCAAAGATTCAATTTGCGTATGAAACGGGCTATGTTGCATGGCGCGAAGGCATTGGGACGCGTTGGTCGAGCAAACAATACCGCCAATGCCGCCTTGCTCGGGGAGGGTTTGGTGGAAGGCCCAACCGATCGAGCGACTCCTCGATTTCCGCGGCGCCCATCTTTGCCCGTTTCGCTTGTTGTTGCGGTTATCGTTTGGGTATCGCTTGCGGCGTGGCAGGCGCTTGCGATTGCGGGCGGCTACGTAACGCGTGATGTGCCACGGGGCCTTGAGTCGGGGGAATATGTGCTTGAGGTGGTGGAAGACGCCAAACTCGGTTCATACGGCTATTCCGTGCATGCGCGCGTGCTTGATGCGAACGGCGTTGCCCGCGACGTGCTGGCGACATATGGCGACGCCGATATAGAAGGCGACGCGCGCCTGTTCGCCCGGCAACGAGTTGTGGCGAGCGTGTCGTTTTCTGAATTTTCCGAAGCATCGTTTTCTCGATATGCCTCAAAGGGGCTTTGCGCGCGTGCGAAATTAACGCAGGCCACGATTGTTGACGGCGCGGGCCCTATCTCGTTTGTTGTATCGGCGCGCTGTTTCGCCCGCGACGTGTTTGACGAGTTTGAAGGGCGCGGGGCGGCGCTCGTGAGGGCGATTGTGATAGGCGATAGAAGCAAGCTTGAAGAGGGCGGCCTGTACGACGATGTGAAAACGGTAGGCTTGGCGCATATGGTTGCTGTTTCGGGGGCGCATCTTTCGGTAGTCGCAGCACTTGCGGGCGCCTTGCTTGCACGAGCACGCATGCCGCGCGTGGCGCTTTCAATTGCGTTGTGCCTGTTCTATTGCGCCTATGCAGCGTTTACGGGATTCTCGGCACCCGTCATTCGCGCGGCGCTCATGGCGGCTGTGGTGGTGAGTGCGATTTGGGGCGCTCGCCGTTCGTCGTCGCTTGCGGCGCTCGGGGTATGCGTATGCGTTTTGCTTGCTGTGCATCCAGCGAATGCGCTGTCGTTGTCATTTTTCCTTTCAGCTGCATCGACTTTGGGAATCGTGGCGCTTGCGCCCCTCATGCAGGCGTGGTTTGAAGTTGCATTTGGGCGGCGGGCAGAAACGCTGTGCCAGACGTGTGCGCTTACGACAGCGGCGAATATCCCCATCGCGCCCGTTACGGCATGCGTCTTTTCACGCGTGCCGCTCATGTCGCCTTTGGCGAATATGATTGCGGCGCCCCTGTTCACGGTTTTCATTGCAGGTGGTCTTGTTGGGCTGGGGCTTACCGCTTTGTATGCACCGGCGGGAAAGGCGATTCTTGCGGCGATCATCGCCTTGGCCCAGGCGTTATCCGTCTTCTTGGCGGCGCTTGCGCGCGTTCCCTTCGCGTCTCTTCCATGCTCGGCCGACATGTGGGTCGTTGTCGTCCTTTCCGCATTGGCGTTTGTGGGCCTGTGGGTCATATGGCCCCGTCCAACGCGAGCGCGTGCAGTGGGGGTTGCGGCCGCTACGGCGCTTGTGGTGGTGGCGTGCGTCGTGGTGGCTCCATTGCTCGAGCCCGACGAAATCGTCGCGCTCGATGTGGGGCAGGGCGATGCGATTCTGGTGAAAAGCGAAGGGGCTTCACTTTTGGTTGACACGGGCAATCAGGATGCAATGCTCGCGGCGGCGCTCGCTCGAACGCATACGCCGCATCTTTCAGGCGTCGCGATTAGCCACCACGACGACGACCACTGCGCTTCGCTTGACTCTCTTGCGTCCACCATTGCCGGGTCGTGCGTGTACGTCGCGCGAGAAACGTATGCGTGTCCATGCGATGGTTGCGCCGATTTGCTCGCGCAAGCGCGCAGCATTTCGGGGCGCAAGGCTGTGGGACTTGACGTGGGTGATGAGATACGCGTGGGAAGGTTTACGTGCCGCGTAGTGTGGCCCCGGGCTTTTTCGGATGCGGGTGGCAATGCCGACAGCCTGTGTTTGCTTGTGAGCTACGAAAGCGAGGCGGGGCCGCTTACCGCACTGCTCACGGGCGATGCCGAGGCCGAACAGATTGAGAAAATGGTCCAAAGCGGCGGCACGGGCTCTTCAGGGGCAGTGGCCGTGAATGTGCTGAAGGCGGGCCACCATGGCAGCAAGGCTGGAATGACGCCAAAGCTAGCCCAGGGGCTTTCGGCAAACATCGCCCTTGTGAGCTGCGGCGCGAATAATCGTTACGGGCATCCGGCCCAAGCGACGATCGACGCTCTTGAGGCTGCTGGAACGCGCGTCTTTCGAACCGATGAGCTGGGCGATATCGCCTGCGTGTTTTCCCGAGAGGGAATTGAGGTGCGGCCTCAGTATGCGAGCGGGGTTGCCTTAGAATAAGCAGTCGGAAAAGATGGAAGATCGAGGAGTCAGAAGGCTATGGCCGAAGTGAACTTGCTGCCGGCGTATTTGATCAACGGCGAAGACCAGCTCAAGCGCGAAACCGTGCTTAAGCGCTTGCGTTCGCGCCTGGAAGCGATGGGCGACCTCGATTTCAACTGCGATACGTTCGACGGCAAAGATGCATTGGGCGGCGATATCGTGGCTGCGTGCAACACCATGCCCTTCGGCATCGACAAACGCCTCGTTATCGTGCGAAATGCCGACGATTTGAAGAAAGCCGATTCTGAAGCGCTCGTCGCGTATCTCGCATCGCCAGCCGATTTCACGGTGCTGGCGCTGCTTGCGAATAAGCTTGCGAAAAACACGCGCCTCTATAAGGCTGCGGCGGCGGTTGGCCCTAAGGCGGTCATCGATTGCGCGCCGCGCAAGGCATACGAATTGCCGTCTCAAGTGCGCGCCATGGCGACATCGCATGGCATTGCCATGACCGATTCGGCCGCGAAGCTTTTGGTCGAGCTTGTGGGCGAAGACACGGTACATCTCGATGCCGAGTTGAAGAAAATCGCGCTCGCTCACGCGGGCGCTCAGCCCGTTGCGCCCGAAGAGGTGTCGGCGCTTGTCACGCGCACTTCGCAGGCGAAGCCGTGGGATTTCACCACGCCATTCACGCAGCGAAATGTTGCCGAATGCGTACGCGTGCGCGCGAAGCTCAGCGATACCTCGGCGTATGCGCTTATCGGCTTTTGCGTGAGCTCGTTGCGCGAAATGCTCACGTGCCATGCGCTTGCGGCCCGCGGGCAAAGCGGCCCTGGGCCTTTGGCGAAGCAGCTGAAGATGCCCGATTGGAAAGCGAAGAAGGTGGCGGCTGCAGCGCGTTTATGGTCTGCTGCGGAGCTTCGCGCAGCCCTTTCAAGTGCCCGTGATTGCGAGCGCGCGATGAAAAGTGGCGCCGATGCCGAGGGCGTGTTCTTCGATTGGGCCATTTCGACCTGCGCGAAGAAGTAGGCCGAAATCGCGTGAAATCAAGGGGCCGTCTCGCTATGTGGCCTTGGATACCTGCTAAATGCTCGTAGCGTTTAGCAGCTTCGCTGCGTTGCCGCGCTTGCCGGTCGAAAGGTATCTCGCGGTCACGATGCTCGGCCATAGTGCCATATCCTCAAGCCGAAGAATTCCAGAACCTGCTAAATGCTCGTAGCGTTTAACAGCTTGATTGCCACGGTTGCCGGCCGAAGGGCTTCGCTTTCACATGGGCCTCGTCGTGCTGCAAGCTCCTCTTCTAGACGCCTGTTAAACGCTGCGAGCATTTAGCATATTCAACAGGTGCGTCGGCATGCGGTTCGGCGAAGGTCTATTCCTCGCTGCTTTCGTCGTTGTTGTAGGCTTTGATGCGGCGTTCGAGGGCCGCTTTCAAATCGTCAATGCCCGAGCCGTTGGCCGAAGAGATGGGGATGATTTCCACCTCATCGCGCGAGAAGCCCAGCTGGCGGCGCAGCGCGGCAATTGACTGCGCGCACTTGTTCTTCGAAAGTTTGTCGGCTTTCGTGCATACAATCATGAACGGCAGCTCGGCGGCAATCAAGAACTCGATCATATTCACGTCGAGCGCAGTTGCGGGGTGGCGAATGTCGATGAGCGAGACCACGCAGCAAAATTCGCGGTCTTGGTTGTAATAGCCTTCAATCATTTCGCGCCATCGGGCTTTTTCTGACTTCGAAACTTGCGCGAAGCCATAGCCCGGCAAATCGACGAAGTCGGCCCATTCGGCCTCGAAGAAATTGATGGTCGACGTTTTGCCCGGCGTGGCTGAAACCTTCGCAAGCTTTTTGCGATTGAACAGTTTGTTCATAAGCGACGACTTGCCAACGTTTGAGCGGCCGACGAAAGAAACTTCGGCGCGCTTTGAAGGGGGCAACTGCTTAGAAGTGCCATAGGCTGCGGCGAATTTCACGTTGTGGTAGTTCATCGTTTTAGACATGCGATCTCCTTGTTGGTAACGCCGCCCATACTACCGTATGAAGCCGCGTTTTTCGCACGGTTGCGCTTTTTCGCCCACATTCGGCATAAATTCTTTGACGTGAGCTTGACGAGCGCTTATAGTTTCACATTGCCTTGTTGCATGGGCCAGGCCGCAGTCCACCGGTCGAAGCGCCGCTTACAGGTTTCCAGCACACGTGAAACCGGCGTGGGTTGCCATGCAAAGGGTAGCGAAGCGGCAAATCCGCACGTCGAAGCAACTGAGTGCTGAAGATGCATCGATTCGCTGGTACGGGACCATTTCTAATTAACCGGAGGAAACAGTGGCTAACATCAAATCTCAGAAGAAGCGCATCATCACCGCCGAGAAGGCTCGCAAGCGCAACCAGGCTGTCAAAAGCGAGCTGAAGACCGCCGTTCGCGCGGTCCGCGAGGCTGTCGCTGCCGGCAACGGCGTTGAGGCTTACACCAAGGCTCAGCATGCTTGCCGTCTGCTCGACAAGGCTGCTTCCAAGGGCATCATCCACAAGAACCAGGCTTCCAACCGCAAGTCTGGCGTCATGGCTCTCGCCAACACCGTGGTGACCGCGGAAGACATCGCTGCTGCGCCGAAGCGCGAGAAGAAGGTTGCTGCCCCCAAGGGTGGCACCAAGAAGGCCGCCGCTAAGGCTGCCAAGAAGGAAGCTTACAAGGCTGCCGACGCCGAGAAGGCAAAGCGCCGCGAGGCTACCCTGAAGGCCGAGAAGAAGGCTCACGACGCTAAGGCCAAGGCCGAGGCTGAAGCCGCTGCCGCCGAGGCCACCGAGGAGTAAATCCTCGACAATCAACGCCGGGCCACAGCGCGGCGTTACGTTACTGAAAAGGGCCCGCGGAAGTGGGCCCTTTCCGCTATAGAGACCAGGAGCGCTGCAACTATATGAGCACCGATCCCAAGTTCATTCGCAATTTCAGCATCATCGCCCATATCGACCATGGCAAGTCGACGCTTTCCGACCGCATTCTCGAGCTTACCGGCACGGTATCCCAGCGCGACATGGAAGAGCAGCTGCTCGATACCATGGATATCGAGCGCGAGCGTGGCATTACCATCAAAAGCCAGGCCGTGCGCGTCGCCTATACCGCCGACGATGGCCAGGAGTACCAGTTCAACCTTATCGACACCCCGGGCCACGTCGACTTCACCTATGAAGTGAGCCGAAGCCTTGCGGCGTGCGAAGGCGCGGTGCTCGTGGTTGACGCCACGCAGGGCGTTGAGGCTCAAACGGTCGCCAATGCCATGATGGCCATGAACGCTGACCTCGAGATTATTCCACTCATCAACAAAATCGACCTTCCCTCAGCCGAGCCCGAGCGCGTGAAGGGCGAGATTGAAGATGGCCTGGCAATCGTCGCCGATGACGCGATTTTGGCGAGCGGCAAAACGGGCGTCGGCGTGAAAGACCTGCTCGAGGCCGTGGTGCACCTTATTCCGTCGCCCGAAGGCAACGCCGAAGGCCCGCTGCGTGCGCTTATCTTCGACTCGTATTTCGACCCGTATCGCGGCGTGGTCGCGCTGGTTCGCGTGGTCGACGGCTCCATCAAGAAGGGCGACGAGGTGCGCCTCGTGAACGCCGGCACCGAGATTCTTGTGGAAGAAGTTGGTGCGCGCCATCCAAAAGAGGTTGCGCTTCCAAACCTTTCGGTAGGCGAAGTCGGGTACCTGGTCACGGGCCTGAAGGACGTTTCTCAGGTT
>OLVX01003371.1_pt1 | contig 10120 bp, 9 predicted proteins | sample 1673271 | NCBI WGS metagenome assembly OLVX01 (sample SAMEA3178939, study PRJEB25190) | human gut metagenome | biome: human gut; feature: human-associated habitat; material: faeces | place: Austria | collected 2013 | reverse complement strand
TCCTGAAGCATACGATAGGATGGAAAAAATGCCAGATAATTTCCCTTTTTCTGCATGACCGTCTGTTTGATATAAGCTGCGATCCTCATATATTCTTCCTGACCTCTTCTTGTATAACGGCTGCTGACATCCGTTCCGATCAGAACAGCACGTTTTTTTGGATCAAACGGAGACCTGGCATAGATTGCATAATCGTCCTTCGCCTCACTCAGCAGACTGATGTAATACTGCACCGGAAGAAGCGTTGCCGAGAAAAAGACAGCTGCGTTCGCTTTGTCCAGACATTTCTGGATGTTTGCCGATGTATCCACACAGTAGAGACGCACTAAAAAACTTCCGTCCGGTGCATAGTACGTGTAGATCACATAATGATCATCCACCAGATCATAAATATTCAGGAATTTAGAAACTTCAAAATAAAATTCCAGCAATTTTTCATGCACTTCTCCATCCGGTTCCTCTTCCAGAAAATCTTCCAGTTCACCACAGAGATTCATCAGCGGCAGGATCAGCTCACTTATATTTTTTCGTATCTGATAATCTTCGCATTCCCGCTTCCATTCCAGAAGAACCCGGTTGCATTTTTCCAGCGTACGGCTGATTTTTCTGCTTTTGCTTTTTAACAGGCGGCGAATTTCAAGAAATCGCTCTTTGCAAAGACTTGCACTGTACATTTCCCGTCCTCGTTCCACCAGATTGTGTGCCTCATCGATCAGAAACAGATACTCTCCTTTTATATTGTCCCCAAAAAAACGCTTCAGCCTTGCATTCGGATCAAATACATAATTATAGTCACAGATCACGGCATCCACCCACATCGAAAGATCCAGCGTCATCTCATAGGGGCAGACTTTCCATTTTTCGCTCTGTTTCCAAATGGCTTCCCGGTCAAACACCTCGGTCTCATTCAGCATTTCAAAAACTGCTTCGTTCACCCGGTCATAATGCCCTTTCGCATACGGACATTCGATCGGATTGCATTTTACCTCTTCCAGTGGACAGATCTTTTCTTTTGCTGTCAGCGTCAGTACTTTATAGCGAAGCCCTTTGCCTTTTAAAACAGAAAAAGCTTCTTCTGCAACGGTCCTTGTGACCGTCTTCGCCGTCAGATAAAAAATCTTTTCACCAAGATTTTCACCGACTGCTTTTACCGTTGGAAAGACCGTGGATATGGTTTTGCCGACACCGGTCGGTGCCTGGATAAAGAGTTTCTTCCTGTGTGCGATCGTCCGGTATACAGCTGCCGCCAGCTGTTTCTGCCCTTCCCGGTAAGGAAACGGAAAAACACAGGCATGGATGCTTTCCTGCCGACACGTTTTCCATTTCACCTGCATTTCACACCACTTGCAGTATTGCTCCGTCAATTCATCAAACCAGCTTTTCAGCTCTTTTACTGAAAACTCCTGCACAAAACGCCGAATCTCTTCTGTTTCCAGATTGCAGTATGTCATCTGCACCGAAATCACATCCAGTTTCTGCTCACTTCCGTAAATCGCCGCATAACACTTCGCCTGTGCCAGATGCAGTAGATCCGGCTTTTCCATAGCATCCAGACTGCGGTACACCCCTTTTATTTCATCCACCGTGATCCGCCCGTCCTGTTCCAGGATACCGTCTGCCCGTCCTTCTACGAAAAGTGTAAACGTTTCTTTTACAATCTCGGCCTTCAGAGAAACTTCCGGTCGGTATCCGGCTCCCATGCTGCCCTGTATTTTCCTGTGTATCCGGCTTCCGAGCTGCATGGCTTCCTTATCTGCCATACCGCCCTTTCCGCCGTCAATGTCGCCGCTGTGCAGCAAAAACTCCACCAGCGAACGTACCGATATCCGAAACTTTTCCACTTTACTCCCTCCCATACTGATTCTGCAAAAAAATTGCTGCAGGACAAAGCTCTGTCTTTTGGACTCACTTCGTACTGCAGCATTTTTATGATCGGAATATGATCTCAGATCATATGCTCTTCTTTATGCACATGCGTATTTACATAACACATTTTCAAAAGCGTTATTTTTACCGCCATATTTTACGGTTAATTCTCTTGACAAATCCAGACTCAGCACTCCCAGCATAGATTTGGCATCAATGATTATCCTGTTATAAAATACATCAATGTCAAAATCACACTTTTCAGCGGCATGAACAAATTCCTTGACTTCTTCATATTCCGTAAGTTTGATTTTCTTTTCCAACATAATCTGCATCCTCCTGTTCTGCGAAATGTTGTGTCTCGAAATCATTCCCGCAATCTCTGCAAGAAAAATCTCTTTGTTTTTACATTGCACGTATTATGACACCAAGCTCTTTATTTGTCAATGTGATTTTTTACGTTTTTTATGTAAAAAACAACAAAAAAAGCAACATTTTGACAGGATACAACGCTTCTATTTGGAAAAAAGTGCACATTTTTCTTCTTTTTTAAGGTGCTCCGTCTGATATGGGCGGTATTTTAATGGCAGAAGCTGCTGCTGCAATTTTTCATTTTTTCGTTCCTGAATCGCAATCGTATCAAAGAAAATCTGCCATCCCCGGCTCATTTCTTTCTCGTTATCGGACAATTTCAGTTTTGTTTCATCGAAAGCTTCGATGTGTTCCCAGATTACCCATTCCTTTCCTGCTTCATGCACCAGCATCGCCTGATGCGTCTTGTCATAGATCATAAAATGCTCCATTGGAAAACGGTCTGCAAAATGCTCCCCGATCAACGCCAGAACCTGTGCCTGCGGTGCGATCACAGAAAACAGAATCCCCTTTTCCAGCTCCCGGAATCTCAGAAATTCACAACAGTGCCCTGCCTCCCTCCCGGTTTTTCTCGCCATCCGGAAAATGCGAAAAATGGTCGGATGCTCCAGTGCATGGATGAGCTTTTTCCCGGTATGCAGTGCCAGCACAATCATTCTGTAGATGTCATCTGCTTTTTGATCATCCGCTGAGAGGAGAGCCTGATAGAGAGCTTCAAAATCTTCCAGGTACATTTTTCGATCCAGAGTGCGAAGTACCTTATCTGCCTTCTCTGCATCCGGTCCCACCTCCTGACAGTCTATAAAAAGCTCGGGCTGATATCCTTTTTTCAGGGCAAGTTTTATATTTGCATGTCCCAGTCTACTGTCCCACGCATCATAAACCCCGGTCAGGATCCCGCACACACTGTCCTCGCACAAAAATACGGTCATACTATCCATCCTCCTAATACCAGCAAGTCCACACACTGCTTATTGCTTTTCGCAATTGAAGCAGGGAACTTACTTGATTTGCTTAAAAAATGTCCTGTAAATAATTCTCTGTTTTGTACTCCTGTAATACGTCTCTGACGAAGTGTAAGTCACCTCATATTTGGCAGATCCGCAAATGGCATAGTATCATCAAAAAGCGACATCTGATGATATTTCGGCACTTCCATACGGGTATCCTGCTTCTCTCCAGCAAGCAGATTACGGACGATCGCATCCTCTTCCAGCTTGACCGGATAGTACATCCTGCCGCTGCAGGTGATAAAATAGATTGCTCTCTTTAAAACAACCCCCATCTTTTTCAGGCCTTCAAAAGAAAGACTTCCGTATCTTCTCGCCTGGACGATCCGCTTTGCGGACTTGACTCCGATCCCCGGGACACGCAGAAGGATATGGTAATCCGCGGTGGTAACTTCCACCGGAAACTGCTCCAGATGGCCGATCGCCCAGTCACACTTCGGATCTAAGAATACATTGAAATTCGCACGCTTTTCTGAGAGAAGCTCACCTGCCTCAAATCCATAAAACCGCATCAGCCAGTCCGCCTGATAAAGTCTGTGCTCCCGTAAAAGAGGAGGACCACCGGGCAGTGTCGGAAGTGCTGCATCTTCATTTACCTGAACAAACGCCGAATAAAAGACTCTCTTAATCTGAAACTTCTGATAGAGAGACTCGGCAACCGAAATGATCTGTAGATCATTCTCCGGGGTCGCACCGATGATCATCTGCGTACTCTGTCCTGCCGGCACAAACCGCGAACTCTGGCGATATACCGTCAGATCATACTGATTTTCCTGCCGCATGGTCTGGATCTGCCGCATCGGTGCAAGGATCGTCCTGCGGCTCTTGTGCGGTGCCAGCTTTTTCAGTCCTTCCGCTGTCGGAAGCTCCAGATTGACACTCATCCTGTCCGCCAGATAACCGGTCTTTTCAATCAGAACCGGCGAAGCCCCCGGAATCGCTTTTACATGGATATATCCTTCAAAATGGTACTTCGTACGAAGCAGACAGAGTGTCTGATAAAGAAGCTCCATCGTGTAGTTCGGATTTTGCAGTACACCGGAACTTAAAAATAATCCTTCTATATAATTACGCCGGTAAAACTCGATTGTCAGCTGACAGACCTCTTCCGGCGTAAATGTGGCACGCGGCACATCGTTACTGCATCGGTTGATACAGTACTTGCAGTCATAGACACACTCGTTGGTCAGCAGAATTTTCAAAAGAGAAATACATCTGCCATCCGCCGAAAAGCTGTGACAGATACCGGCTTCCACACAATTCCCGATTCCTGTGCCGCTGCCCTTTCGTTTGATCCCGCTTGATGTGCAGGCCACATCATACTTCGCTGCATCACTTAAAATTTTCAGTTTATCAAGAATCTCAAGATTTTCCTGTATTACCATCTTCCGCCCTTTCTCGAACCTACGTTCTCGAATATTTGTTCGTATTATAGCATAGCTTTCTGCAAAATGCAAGTGTAAAGTGCTGGAAATCCGAACATATTTTCTGGTTTTTGTCAAAAAACTCCAAGAAGAACATTTATAAAACCTGTGCACCTGCAAACGTTTAAGAATAAATTTTGCAGAATCAAAAAGCAGCAAATGCATAAGAAATCTTCTTATACATTTGCTGCTTTTATAATATGATGATGCCAGGGGTCAAAAGGTCTAAAACCATATGAGCTTACTCATAGGTGGGTGAAAGACCCTGGAACGCTACTCCTCTTCTTTTTTTACACGATCCAGCTGATGCAGTACTTCAAATGCATCCGTCAGATATTTGTTTTCTGCTTTTGCAAAATCACCTTTATCAGAAAGTTCTGCCAGGGACGGATCGATCGGCATCTTTCCAAGTACCTTAAGATCCATTTTGCCTGCAATTTCTTCGATATGGCTTTCACCGAATACAGAAATCTTCTTTCCGCAGTCCGGACATACCAGATAGCTGTAGTTTTCCACAATACCAAGGATCGGCACATTCATGCTTTTTGCCATATGGTATGCTTTCTTTACGATCATCTGAACAAGATCCTGCGGTGAGGATACGATCACGATACCATCCAGCGGCAGCGACTGAAATACGGTCAGAGGTACATCTCCGGTTCCCGGTGGCATGTCCACGAACAGATAGTCCAGTTCTCCCCAGATCACATCTGTCCAGAACTGTTTAACCATACCGGAAATAACCGGTCCTCTCCAGATAACCGGTGCTTCTTCATCCGGCATCAGCAGATTGATAGACATAACTTTGATATCATTTTCTGCCAGCGGCGGATAAATACCATTATCGTCCGCCTGAGCCGGTCCGTGCAGTCCATACATTTTCGGAATGGACGGTCCTGTGATATCTGCATCCAGAATACCGACACGATAGCCCTTTTCTGCCATCAGGTTCGCCAGAGATGCCGTTACCATAGATTTACCGACGCCGCCTTTTCCGCTGACAACGCCGATCACATGTTTCACCTTTGTATATTCATTGGAAGCCACCTGAAAACTTGTCGATTTATTTTTAGATGGACATCCCTCGCAGCTTTCTTTGGTACAGCCGCTGCTGCTGCATTGTTTCTCAGCCATTTTCAAACCTCCTCATACAAATTTATCCTTATCGTAACTGTTTTTACAGTCATCATACAAAAAACCATGGAGAATCGCTTCTCAATGGAATTACCAGCTAACTATAACGCATTTTTTCAAGGATTACAACCTGCTATCCAAAAGCATATTCAAATCTCCGTAAACGTATATCTCTGTCGAATTCCGGAAGTCATAATGTCAAACACAATGCTCCCATCCGGAAGAACACTTTTTTCACAGCTTACTTCTTTTCCCTTGAATTTATCCAGCACAAACTTTTCCGGATCATCTGTGCAGATCTCATCGATAAAGACATCCCGCATCTGATTATTCGCACATTCATTAAAAATTTCCCAGACTGTTTCATATTCTTTCATTCTGATTCCCTCTTTTTCTATTTGATCGTAATATTTAAATCGAACGCATGTGAGACCTGACACGCGATTCCGGTCAGCTTTGCTGACATTTACCTGACAGAATTGCTGTGCAGTCTGCACTCCATAGCATCTGCCAAAAAAGGATTCTGATTTTTTTGCTCACAGATGGCATCCAGAATACAGTCTGCTGCCTGTGCCTTGCTCATCAGGTCAAATGCCTGCTCACTGTCTTTTGTGATGATCGTGATCACGTTGGTATCTGTGCCAAATCCGGCTCCTGCTGTTTTTAAATTATTTGCAACGATCATATCCAGATTTTTCTTTTCCAGTTTTTTGCGGGAATTCTCTATAACGTGTTCCGTTTCCATGGAAAATCCACATAAAAATGTTTTTGCGGTTCTGTTTTCCCCAAGATATTTTAAAATGTCCTGTGTGCGGGTAAGGGCAATGCTCATCTCGCCATCAGATTTTTTGACTTTCTGATCATAAACTTCACTCGGACGATAATCTGCTACTGCTGCAGCCATAATCACAATATCTGCATCCGCAGCCTCTTCTTTGACTGCTTCAAACATCTGTTGTGCACTTTTTACCGGAACCATCTTTACAAAATGCGGCTCCTCTGCCTCGGTGTGCCCTTTTACGACCGTCACGGAAGCTCCACGCAGCATCGCAGCTTTCGCCAGGGCAAATCCCATTTTTCCTGTTGAATGATTTGTGATATAGCGAACCGGATCGATCGCTTCCATCGTAGCTCCGGCACTGACCAGAACTTTCATCCCTTTCATATCCTTTTCACGTGCAATGCTTCTCACAATATGTTCAACCAGAAGCTTTTCTTCCGGAAGTTTGCCGATTCCGGAATCACCACAGGCAAGATGTCCGCTCGCCGCCTCCACCATCTCAAAACCATAGTTCTGAAGACGTTTCATATTGTCCTGCACGATCGGATTGAGGTACATATTGGTGTTCATCGCCGGTGCAATGATCTTCTGACAGGTGCATGCAAGTGCCGTCGTTGTCAGCATGTCATCCGCGATCCCGTTTGCAAGCTTTCCTATTATATTGGCACTTGCCGGTGCGACCATGAGAAGATCTGCTCTCTTTGCCAGTGAAATGTGCTCTACCTGAAACTGAAAATTCCGGTCAAACGTATCAATCAGACATTTATTTCCGGTGAGCGTCTCAAAAGTGATCGGATTGATAAAATTGACTGCATTCTTTGTCATGATCACTTCCACATTACAATGCAGTTTCTTTAACATACTTGCCACATTTGCCATTTTATATGCTGCAATACTTCCTGTTATCCCAAGTATTACCGTTTTTCCCTTTAACATCACAAAACCTCACGTTCTTTTCTAAATTATTTATGCAATGATAAAACTTTTTTTGTTTATCATAACATACTTTTTATGTATTGTCAGCCTGCCTGGAAAAATTACACTGTTTCCCTTGTCATTTAAAATCTGCTATGCTATGATACTGATGTTTATGAGCCAAGGAGCAAATGGACACAAAACAGTTCCTGTTTTCCTTTGCCCGGCTACTTATATCCATATTTTTCAGGAGGATTTTTACTATGAAAAAAGACACTCGATACCTGGTCAGTGTTGCACTTATGGCAGCGATCGTCATTCTTCTGGCTAACACACCGCTTGGAATGATCCAGCTTCCGATTATTAAGGCGACAACTGTACACATCCCGGTTATCATCGGTGCGATTCTTTTGGGTCCATCCGCCGGTGCGATCCTGGGAGCGATTTTCGGCATCTGTTCCCTGATCAGCAATACAACCGCTCCAACACTTCTTTCGTTTGCTTTTTCTCCGTTTCTGAGTACAACCGGTCTTGTTGGCGTGGTAAAAGCGATCTGGATCTCGGTTGGATGCCGCATTATGATCGGCGTGATCTCCGGATGGCTCTGGATCTTATTTCGAAAACTGAAAGCGAATTCTTATCTTTCCCTTATCATCACTGGTTTTGTCGGTTCGATGGTAAATACGATATTTGTTATGGGCAGTATTTATCTGCTCTTTGCCGGACAGTATGCCGCTGCCAAAGATGTGGCACGCACCGCGGTGTTCGGCCTGATCATGGGTACGGTCACTGCATCCGGCATCCCGGAAGCGATTGCTGCCGCAATCCTTGTCACTGTCATCACAAAAGCACTGCTGAAGGTTGTTCCTAATCTTTCAAACGCTTCTGCTAACTAAATCGCAGGCACAGCTTCCGTGCGTTCGATCTGAATACATACGCTCTGTGCCTTCGCAGAATGGAGGATATTTTGATTCTTGCAATTGATATCGGAAATACAAACATTGTGGTCGGCTGTATCCGTGGGGACGAAGTTCTCTTCACTGAACGCCTTTCCACCAATACAACACATACAACTCTGGAATATGCTATCAGCTTTAAAAATGTTCTGGAAATTTATCAGATCGATGCAAAGGAAATCGAAGGTGCCATCATTTCTTCTGTTGTCCCGCCGATCACCAATGTGATCCGTGATTCGATCCATAAAATTACCGATGCTGAAGTGCTGATCGTCGGTCCCGGTGTAAAAACCGGTCTGAATATTCTGATGGATAATCCGAAAACACTCGGAAGTGACCTGGTTGTCAATGCGGTGGCCGGCATCAGTGAATATCCGGTTCCGCTGATTCTGATCGACCTTGGCACAGCGACCACGATCTCTGTGATCGACAATAAGAAAAATTATATCGGCGGCATGATTCTTCCGGGAATCCGTGTTTCTACCGACTCTCTGACCAGCCGCACTTCACAGCTGCCGCGTATCGGTGTGGAAGAACCCCGCCGCCTGATCGGAACCAACACCATCGACTGCATGAAGAGCGGTATGATCTACGGAAATGCTTCCTGTCTGGATGGAATGATCCAGCGTATCAACCGTGAACTTGGTGAAAAAGCAACGGTAGTCGCTACCGGAGGGCTTGCACGGTTCATCGTTCCGCACTGTCTGGAGCATGTCATTCTTGATGACGAGCTGCTCTTAAAAGGTCTGAAATACATTTATTATAAGAATCGCACTCCACGTCATGCCGGATAAAAGTACTTTTAGAACAAATTTCTATATACCGAGACTGAAATCTGCACCGTTCTGAATTGTTATACAAAAATATTTACTGTTCTTTCAAAAAAGTCATTGACAACTTCAGAAATATTTGCTAATATATAGGACGTGTCACGGACACAATACAGGGGATTGGTCAAATGGTATGACAGAAGTCTCCAAAACTTTTAGCGGGAGTTCGATTCTCTCATCCCCTGTTATGAAAACCGAAAGGTCTCAAAAGACTTTTCGGTTTTTTTGCATATTCTTAACTTTATTTTTTGTCTGATTGCCGGTCTGTGCATTCTTATGAGCAAATATGCAATGGATATCACAAGACAGAAGTACACAAAAAAACGACCTCACTTCCATGATCGAGATCTGGAATGAGGTCGTTGAAGATGGCGTTATTTCCAACATCCATGCACGTCATCTCTGTGAACGTCTTGGATTTATCCAGCCTGGTGTCCTGGTGTCAGCCCTTTTCTTCGGATTCCCGCAAAAACAGAACCGGAAATATTGTGCCAGACACTGAAGATTGCTCCCGGAAGTGTTGCCAGCGGGCTTGTCGCAAAATTTGCAGTCGCAAGGGAAACGGCAAGTCCGCTGTTCTGCATTCCGACTTCAATTGCGATTGCTGTTGCCTTGGAATATTCAATATGAAATATTTTTGCTGCCAGAAGGCCAAGTCCCATACCGCACAGATTGTGGATCGCCACAACAATCAGTACAAGCACACCGCAGCTTACAATTTTTTCTGCATTGATGGCTACAATTCCGGAAATGATCATCACGATCGATACAACGGAGATCAGCGGCAGCACTTCTGAAATTTTTTCAATCTGCTTTCCAACGCAAGTTTCTT
>OLVX01003369.1_pt1 | contig 10128 bp, 7 predicted proteins | sample 1673271 | NCBI WGS metagenome assembly OLVX01 (sample SAMEA3178939, study PRJEB25190) | human gut metagenome | biome: human gut; feature: human-associated habitat; material: faeces | place: Austria | collected 2013 | reverse complement strand
ATCAGCGCCCCGCCTCCGTATTGGTGATGAAATATTCCTTCAGGTGGCGCTCAAGCGTGTCGGAAAGGGCTGCGAGGTCATCCATCTGTGCGTTTTCAAGCGCGTCGGCCAACGGGTCGCCCGCTAAAGCGCGAAGATATTCCGAAAAGCAAAGCGGATACAGCGTGAGCTGATCAACCTTGCCAACGGGGAAGGACTCCCCTTCGCGCCTGATCGACATGCCCATATAGGAGCCGGCGGCGACGATATGATATTGTCGTGCCTGCTCACAGAAGTATTTCAGGGAAGTGAGACCACGTGGGGCCTCTTGGATTTCGTCGAAAATGATAAGCGTTTGCTCAGGGTCGATCGTCCGCCCATAGCGAAGCTGCATTTGTCGAATGATTCGCTGCGGGTCAAGGTCTTGCTCGAACAAGCTTTGCGCCGATTCGTCATACATGAAGTCGATTTTCACGTAGTCGCGAAATTCTTGCTTGGCGAAGGCCTCCATAAGCCACGTTTTCCCTGTTTGGCGCGCACCGCGTATCAGCAAGGGCTTGCGGCTTGGGCTGGACTTCCAAGAAACCAGGTCATTCATCAATAATCTGCGCAATGATGCCTCCTTGCCGCTGTTGTCAGAGGGTACTATAGCAAGTTCCCTTGGAAAATGTGGGAGTCTCGCACAAAGTTCCATCGAAAAATGTTTGAGTCTCGCACAAAGTTCCTGGGAAAAATGTGGGAGCGCGTGGGCGGGGTGCGGAAGCAGGTCGGGGCTTTTCGGTTTGGCGGCACTAGCGCGAGGGTGTTGCTTGACGCGTGCGAATGGCGCTTTCAGCTCGCTGGTATCTCTCAATTGTCACTCGTTCGCTACCGTTTCCCGGCCGCTGGTGGCCTTGGCCGAAGTGCGGGGCGCGCTGCGGTTGCGCGGCCGTATGCTTGTGCGCGTGAGAGATTCGCGAAAGCGTATGGTTGCGTGAAAGGATGCGCGGTATGGGAATGAACGTTGTGTGCCTGGACCTGGAAGGTGTGCTGGCGCCCGAGATTTGGGTTGCGTTTGCGGAAGCGGCCGGCGTGCCCGATTTGATGCGCACCACGCGCGACGAGCCTGATTACGACAAGCTCATGCAGTTCCGCCTTGACGTGCTGCGCCGCCATGGCATGGGCCTGCCGCAGATCCAGGAAGTCATCGCCGGCATCGACCCGGTGCCCGGCGCCAAGGAGTTCCTGGACGATCTGCGCGCCACCACACAGGTGATTATCATCAGCGACACGTTCGAGCAGTTTGCCCAGCCCATCATGGAAAAGCTTGGTTGGCCCACCATCTTCTGCAACACGCTGGAAGTTGCCGACGACGGCACCATCACCGGTTACAAGATGCGCTGCGACCAGACGAAGCTGACCACGGTGCGCGCGCTGCATTCGTGCGGGTTCGACACCATCGCCTCGGGCGACAGCTACAACGACTTAGGGATGATCAAGGCGTCGAAGGCGGGCTTCTTGTTCCGCAGCACCACGGCCATCAAGATCGAGCACCCGGAAATTCCGGCGTACGAAACGTTTGAGGACCTGTCGCGCGCCATCAAGGCGGCGCTGTAGCCGGTTGTGCCGCGCTGCGCTGCGCTGCCGGAAGGCGGCGTGCGGTGGGTGCGCGCCCAGGCGGCGGGCCTGTTTGACGAGGCGGGCTTGCGGCTGCCGGGCGGGCGGATGCCGTGGCTGCGGGGCTGGTTTGCGAAGGTTGCAAGCTGCCTGGTTGATGCGGCCCGCGAAGGCCGACTTCGACAGCTGGCTTCGCGAGCTTGCAAATCGGCCGACCGCTTTCCGCGTGAAGCCCTTGTGGTTTGTGCGGGCGGTTAACAAAGCGGAAACGCAAAACGGCAAGCGGTGCAATAAGCTACTGCGCAGGTATCAAAAACTCCACGATGAACAGGCGAGGCGGCGTTCGCGCTGCCTCGCTTAAGCACTACGGCCTGCGTGAGCAGGCGAAACGGGGGAAACTATGACGAGATTGTCCATTGCGCCCGCCTCGGCGGACGACGCCCGCATCGGCGGGTTTCTGGACCGGCAGAAACGCCGCGTCGACGCCATGCCGCCGGGCATGTGCCCGCTGGCGCAGCAGTTGACGCTGCTGGAGGAAGGCGCGCTGCAAACGTGCGGCAAGTGCGTGCCGTGCCGCGATGGCCTGCCGCAGCTGGCCGCCATGCTGCGCCATCTGGTGGATTGCCAGGCCGACGCCGCCGAGGTCGAGCGTATGCGCGCGCTGGCTGAGATGGTGCGCGACACGTCCGACTGCGCCATCGGCTACGAGGCTGCCGGCGCTTTGCTGGAAGGTCTTGACACCTTCGCCGCCGAAGTGGAAAGCCATGTGAGCAAGCATGCGTGCCAGCGCGGCGTGGGCCAGTCGGTGCCGTGCGAGACGTTCTGCCCGGCGCACGTGAACGTGCCCGCGTACATCGCGCTGGTGGCGGCGGGCGACAACGCCGGCGCCGTGCAGATGATCCGCAAGGACAACCCGTTCCCCACCGCATGCGGCCTGGTGTGCGAACATCCCTGCGAGAAGCGCTGCCGCCGCACGCTCATCGATGCGCCGCTCAACATCCGCGGCATCAAGGAGTTCGCCTGCGAGCACGCGCGCGCCGACCAGGTGCCCGTGCCGAAGCGCCTGCCCGCAACCGGCCGCCGCGTGGCGGTCGTGGGCGGCGGCCCGTCCGGTTTGACCTGCGCGTACTTCGCCGCTTTGATGGGCCACGACGTTGACGTGTTCGAGGAACGCAAGCAGCTGGGCGGCATGATCCGTTACGGCATCCCCGCGTACCGTTTCCCGCGCGAGCGCCTGGACGAGGACATCCGCGGCATCTTGGCCGTGGGCGGCATTGCCGTGCATACCGAAAGCCCCGTGGACGCCGAGCGCATGGCGCAGCTTTCCGCGGATTACGACGCCGTGTACGTGGCCATCGGTGCGCAAACTGGTAAGGGCCTGCGCATCGACGGCACGGATGCCGAGGGCGTGTTTTCCGCCGTTGACCTGCTCGGACGCATCGGCGATGGCGATTACCCCGACTTCACGGGCAAGAAGGTGGCCGTCATCGGTGGCGGCAACGTCGCCATGGACTGCTGCCGCACGGCGGTGCGCGCCGGCGCCGAGGAGGTGTCGGTGGTGTATCGTCGCCGCATCTCCGACATGACGGCGCTGCCGGCCGAGATCGAGTCGGCCATCGCCGAGGGCGTGGAGATGATCACGCTGCAGGCGCCGGCCGCCATCGAGAAGGACGAGCAGGGCCGCTGCTGCGCGCTGCTGACGAACCCGCAGATGACCGGCCCGGTCAAGCGGGGCCGTCCCGCGCCCGTGGCCGCCGACAAGCCGCAGATGCGTATCCCCGCCGATGTCATCCTGATCGCCGTGGGGCAGAACATCGTGTCCGCGCCGTTCGAGGCGTTCGGCATGGCTGCCGAATGGGGCGAGTTCAAGGCGGACGAGCAGCTGCATGCGCAGATGGACGCCGAGGCGCTTGCCGCCCGCGGCGCCGATGCTTCCACGGGCGCGAACGTGTTCGTGGGCGGCGACTGCCAAACCGGCCCGGCGTCGGCCATCAAGGCCATCGCCGCCGGCAAGGTTGCCGCGCGCAACATCGACCATATGCTGGGATTCAACCACACGCTCGACTGCGGCGTGGAGGTTCCGCCGGCCCAGCCCAACGACCGCGCGGCGTACGGCCGCGTGGAGGTGCTCGAGCGCCCTGCGCGCGAGCGCAAGAACGATTTCGATGCCGTCGAGGTTCCCATGAGCACGGAGGAGGCCATGCAGGAATGCGGCCGCTGCCTGCGCTGCGACCACTTCGGCGCCGGCGCCTGCGAAGGGGGGCGTATCCAGTATGCTTAACAGCACCATCGACGGCCGCGCGCTCAAGGCGCGCGAGGGCCAGAGCGTTTTGGAAGTTGCCCGCGAGGCCGGCATCCACATCCCCACGCTGTGCTACCTGGCCGAGCGCAGCGCCATCGGATCGTGCCGCGTGTGCGTGGTCGACGTCGAGGGGCAGGACGCCCCCGTGCCCGCGTGCACCACGCGCGTGGTCGACGGCATGCAGGTGCAAACGGCCACCGAGCGCGTGCTGAAGTACCGCCGCATGGCCGTTGACCTGCTGATCTCCAACCACGGCTTGGATTCGACCGATTACTGCTTCAGCTGCGTGAAGAACGGCGCCTGCGAGCTGCAGGCCGTGGCGCGCGAGGTGGGCGTTTCTCACCCCACCTTCCCCGTTGCGCAAACGCGCAAGCCGGTGCTGGATTCCAATCCGTTCCTGCGCTTCGACCCCAACCTGTGTATCGCCTGCCAGCGCTGCGTGGGCGCGTGCAACAACGCGGCCGGCAACCACGTGCTGCAAACGGGCAAGCGCGGCGTGCGCACCACCATCCGCGCGCCGTTCGGGTCGAACTGGGACGCCACCATCTGCGAGAGCTGCGGCAACTGCGCACAGGCGTGCCCGACGGGCGCCCTGGTGGAGAAGCGCCGCGGGCTGTACCGCGAATGGGACACCCATACCGTGCGCACCACCTGTCCGCACTGCGGCGTGGGCTGCCAGCTCGACCTGGTGGTGAAGGGCGACCAGATCGTGGACGTGCAGGCCGCCGACGGCCCGTCCAACGACGGCCTGCTGTGCGTGAAGGGCCGTTCCGGCAGCTTCGACTTCGTGAACTCCCCCGACCGCATCACCACCCCGCTGGTGAAAAACCCCGAGACCGGCGAGTTCGAGCCCGCCGATTGGGATACGGCGCTCGACCTGGTGGCGCGCAAGTTCGCCGAGCTCAAGGAGGAGCACGGCGGCGAGAGCATCGCGGCGTTCGCGTGCTCGCGTTCCACCAACGAGGATATCTATCTCTTCCAGAAGATGGCGAGGTGCGCATTCGACAGCCCCAATGTCGATAACTGCGCACGTGTTTGACACGCCCCCACCGTTGCCGGTCTGGCAACTACACTTGGTTCGGGCGCAATGACGAACTCCATCAAGGATGTGTGCGAGGATTCGCAGGTCATCCTGCTGGTGGGCAGCAATCCGGAAGAGGCGCACCCGGTCATGGGCATGCGCCTGCGACAGGCGGTCGAGCGCGGCGCGAAGCTGATCGTGGTGGACCCGCGTGAGATCGGGCTGGCGAAGAAGGCCGATATCCATCTGAAGCTGCGTCCCGGCACGAACGTGGCGTTCGCGAACGGCATGGTGAACGTGCTGATACAGAAGGGCCTGGTGGACCGCGAGTTCGTGGAAGGCCGCACCGAGGGCTTCGACGAGCTTGCCGCCATGGTGGCCGACTACACCCCCGAGCGCGTGGCCGAGATCTGCGGCATCGACGCATGCGACTTGATTGCGGCGGCCGAGCTGTACGCCAAGGCCAGCCGCGCACCCATCGTGTACTGCTTGGGCGTGGTGGAGCACTCCACCGGCACCGAGGGCGTGATGGCGTTGTCGAACCTGGCACTGGTTTCCGGCAAGCTGGGCAAGCCCGGTTGCGGTATCAACCCGCTTCGCGGCCAGAACAACGTGCAGGGCGCGTGCGACATGGGCGCCGGTCCGGCGGACTTCACGGGGTATCAGAAGGTAGCGAACCCCGATGCGCGCGCGAAGTTCGAGGCGGCGTGGGGCGTGACGTTCAACCAAACGCCCGGCCTGAAGGCAACTGAGTGCTTCCCCGCTATGATTGACGGGCGCATCCGCGGCCTGTTCCTGTTCGGCGAGGATCCTGTGCGCACCGATCCGGATACGCATCACGTGATTCGCGCGCTTGAGGCGCTGGACTTCCTGGTGGTCGAGGAGCTGTTCATGACGGAGACGGCGAAGTACGCCGACGTCATTTTGCCTGGTCGCAGCTATGCGGAGAAGGAAGGCACGTTCACGAACACCGAGCGTCGCGTGCAGCGTGTGCGCAAGGCGGTAAGCGGGCCGGCCGGGCCGCGCTTGGACACCGAGGTGTTCGCGGACATTATGCGCCGCATGGGGTACGACCAGCCCACGCTGACGGGCGCCCAGATCATGGACGAGGTGGCAAGCCTGACGCCGTCGTATGCGGGCATCAGCCATGCACGCCTGGATTCCGCCGCCGTGGCGGGTCAGGGGCTGCAGTGGCCGTGCACCGGGCCGGACCATCCGGGCACGCGCATCATGCACGAGGGCAAGTTTGCTCGCGGGCTTGGGTCGTATTCGCTGGCGGAGTACCGCCCGTCGGCTGAGCAGCCTGATGCGGAATATCCGCTTATCATGATGACGGGCCGTGTGCTTGCGCAGTACAACGCACAGGCGATGACGGGCCGCACCGAGGGGCTCAACCGCATCGATGGGTCGTCGTTTATTGAGGTCAACAGCGCCGATGCCGCTGCGACGGGCATTGTCGACGGCGACCGCGTGCGCGTGAGCAGCCGTCGCGGGTCCATCGAGTCGACGGCGCGCGTGTCGGGCAAGACCAATCCCGGCCAAGTGTGGATGCCGTTCCATTTCCAAGACGGCAACGCCAACTGGCTGACGAACGCTGCGCTCGACAACGTGTCGGCCACGCCAGAGTACAAGGTGTGCGCCGTGCGCGTGGAGAAGGCGTAAGGGCGAGCGCGCTGCGAGCTGACGGAAGCTAGCAAACCGAAGGGCCGCATCGGGAGTTCCCGATGCGGCCCTTTTTGCGCGCCGGTTGTCGCTAACGTGTTCGGGTCGGGAAGACCTCGCAGGTCAACTTCGTGGCGTCGAGCGCAATCTCGACACCTACCAGAAAGCACCGAAGGTGCGCCACATAATTTCCGATTGCATCGCGACGTTAAAAAATGTGACGCGCCCTTTGGGCGCTGGCTATTTGGGCACGAGCTGACGCTCGCGCCTATGTGATTCACCTGCGATTTTGAATCTGCGCGCAAACGATATTCGTAACGTCGATCGCACGCTCGACATCTGCTGGAAAGCGCGAAGCACGCCAGATTGTAATCGCCGCTGTGCGGCGGGAGAAATGGACACGCATCTTTGGACGCTGCTACAAGAAGCTAGCTTTCGCTTCGTGCTATTTCCCGATTTGTGCGATTTTTAGCCTTTGCTATCTTCCGATTTATGCAGTATTTGACCATTATTATTTCCAGATTTGTGCAATAATAAGGCTATTCTATTTCCCGATTTGTGCGGTTGAGGAGACGAATGCTGCAGCGTAAGGTGACAAAAAGGCTGGTCAAATGGAAAAATGAATCCAGCAAGGCACTGTTGGTGACCGGTGCTCGACAAATTGGGAAAAGCTATGCCATTCGCGAATTCGGGAAATCGAGCTACTCCTGCTATTTCGAGGTGAACTTGCTGCTTGATAAGGCGGCGAAAAGCGCGCTTGCCAGCGCCGAAAGCGCCGTGGACTTCATTAACCGCATTGCGCTGCTGTCGGATATGCCCTTGGTGGAAGGCGACACGCTCGTTTTCGTCGATGAGATTCAGGAGCATCCGGATATCGTCACGCTTATGAAGGCGCTTGTCGAGGACGGTCGCTATTCGTTCGTGTTCTCCGGCTCCATGCTGGGCACTGAGTTTAAGGGCATCTCTTCGTTTCCCGTGGGATACGTCGAGCAGATTGTCATGCGGCCGATGGACTTCGAGGAGTTCTGCTGGGCCGTGGGCGTCGAGCAGCGGTTTCTCGACCAGATTCGCGAATGCTTGCGCGAGCGGCGCGCTGTCGACGGGTACCTGCACGACATCATGATGCGCAACTATCGGGCGTACATGGTTGCCGGCGGCATGCCCGAGGTGGTACAGCGGTATGTGGACACGGGCTACTCGCTGGCTGAAACGCGGACGTTGCAGGCATCGCTGGTGCAGCAATACGCGCAGGACATCGGCAAGTATGCGGGCGCTCGTGCGTTCGAGGTTCGCGCTATCTTCGACCAGATTCCCTTGCAACTTGAGGGCGACCTGCATCGATTCAAGCTGGCGTCGCTGAAGAAGGCGGCGCGCATGGAATCGTTCCATCACGATTTTTTGTGGCTGGTGAATGCGGGCGTGGGGCTGCAGGTGCTGCAGACCACCGAGGCGCGCTGCCCGTTGAAACGCACGGAGCAGGCTTCGCGGTTCAAGCTATACGAGTCGGACACGGGAATGCTGGTGTCGCGGTATCCGCTAGCTACGGCGCGGTCGATTTACCTGGGCATGAAGGACCCGAATCTGGGCGGCGTGTATGAAAACGTGGTGGCGCAGGAGCTTGCCGCGCAGGGCGTTGACCTGTGGTATTACCAGTCGGAAGCGGCAGGTGAAGTGGACTTTCTTATGGAGGGTAAAAGCGGCAACGTCATTCCGATTGAGGTGAAGTCGGGCAAGAAAGTGCGGGCGCATGCGGCGCTTGACCACCTGATGGGCATTCGCGATTACAAGCTGAAGGAAGCGTTTGTGCTGTCGCGCAACAACCTGTCGCAAGAAGGCGTGATCACGTACGCCCCGCTGTACATGACGTTTTGCCTGAACGAGCTAACGGAACAGGATGCAGGCGACTTTACGTTCGCCCCCGCCCTGCCGTAAATGGGGGTTGACGTGCAGTTCGTGGGTGACTGGGTGCCGATTTTTTGCGCAAAGGCTTGCCGGGTTGCCGGTGTGCGCCTAGTTTTCCCTGCTTTTCCAGAAGGTGACGGCTATTTGGGTGCGGTTCTTGAGGGACATTTTCGACAGGATGTTGCTGATGTTATTGCGGACGGTGCCTTCGCTGAGGTAGGCCTCGGCGGCGCCGGCGAAGAGGCCTGCTGCGCCAGCGCGCGAGTTTGCGGCGCCGCTGGCGCTTGGGGTAGCTGTGCGGCTGTTGCCGGGGCTAGTTGTGATAATGCCGGCGTTTAGGTTTGCGATGCGGTGTTTGCTGGGGCTTGCCGCGCTGGCGTCGTTTGGCGCGTGGCTGCCATCCGGCCCCGCGAAGCATTCGGCATTTGCTGTGCGTCTGCCGTTTGGACTTGCGGGGCGTTCGACGTTCGAGCGTGCCGCGCGGCCGGTTGATTCGCTTTCGAGCTCTTCGAGTGCTTCGGCGAGGTTGCGGTTTTTGCTGCGCAGGGTGATGGCCTGCGATTTTAACGCGTCGCGCGTGCGGTAAGCGATGCGCTGCCGCGCTTCGGCGCTGCTGGTGCGTGCGGAAAGGGCCGCGGCCGCCGCGGTTATGCAGACCAGCACGATGGTGGCAACAGGCGGAAGCGCCTGGCGCGCGATGCACGTTGCAAGGGCGGCCAAGGCAAGAAGGCCCGCTGCGCGCGAGGCATCGGGTCGGAATACGCAGCGCATGAAATCGTAAGCCGCAAGGGGAATGAACGCGGCGGCTTGCCCGCATGCGAGCGCGGCTGCGCAGTACGCGCTGGGTGCGAGCACGTTCCATGGCGCTGGGGCTATCTCGAAGGCGGCGCTGCAAGCAAGTGCGCCTAGCATGCTGAGGGCAAGCGCCAGGGTTTGCGTGCTCGCTAGCGCAGAGTTTTGCGCCGCTCCGCTTTCGGCAAGCGCGCAGCCGCAAACTGCCCAGCAGCACGCCGTAACGATGGCTTTGTCCAGAAATCTATCCATGTCGGCCATACTAGCAGACGCGGTTGCCGTTGTTGGCGGGCGCGAAGACGCTTGCGCGGACGCAGCGCGCAATTCAGGCTGCTCATCAGGCATTTCGCAGATTCGTGACAAAAGTCACTAGTTTGTTAACGGCGAATACTGTATGATGGCGTCATCTGAAAACGTTCTGTTGGACCTGCATCGGCACCATGCGCTGGAATGGGACAAAGGGACTGTCCCTTTGTCCCATTTCTTGTCAGGTTCCTCGGAGAAAGGTGACCGAAATGGAAACGACGAACGTGTCGCGGCCGGTGGTGTCGGTGGTGGATTTGGTGAAGCGTTACGGCGATGTGCTGGCGCTGGACCACTTCAACTTGAGCATCGACAAAGGCGAGATTTTCGGCCTTCTGGGGCCGAACGGCTGCGGTAAAACCACGGCCATGAATTGCATGCTGCAGCTGCTCACCTACGACAAGGGCGACATCCGCCTGTTTGGCGAGCCTATGTCGCCGACGCGTTACGACCTGAAGCGCCGCATCGGCGTGGTGCCGCAGCAGGTGGCCGTTTTCGACGAGCTGACCGTGGCTGAAAACGTTGACTGCTTCTGCGCGCTGTATGTTCCCGACAAAAAGCGCCGTCGAGC
>OLVX01003368.1_pt1 | contig 10128 bp, 8 predicted proteins | sample 1673271 | NCBI WGS metagenome assembly OLVX01 (sample SAMEA3178939, study PRJEB25190) | human gut metagenome | biome: human gut; feature: human-associated habitat; material: faeces | place: Austria | collected 2013 | reverse complement strand
AAAAGATATTTTGTATTCTCAAAAATCACCAGTATATTTTGTATTCAAAATTCAGCTCCGGATTTTCAATATTCCAATGATATGGAGCAGAATATGGAGAGACCTTTGGCTGTTCTGTTCGGATGTTCATTGGACTGTTGGCGATTTTTTGTGTAAAAACCTGTGTTACGGATGCATCATCTAACGTCAAATGAACTCGGAGCGAACGAAGTGGCGTAATTACTTGTGTTGAAAAGAAATTTTCAAAATGTTGATGATGATTGCTCAAAACAGCTTTGAATTTGAATGTCACAATTTTGCCCTTTTCTAAGTTGTGGTCGAACCGAACATTAAAATTCCTGTTTGTATCGCGAAGATTGAGCCATTCAATCTCTGTTCCGGGAGTTAAAGGAGCAACGGTAACTGTTTCATCTGGAAACCAAGTAATACGGTTATGAATACAATTGTATCCATCAGCTAAAACAGTTGATGTACATGTTTTTATGTAGACAATTTCATTTTTATGAACATAGTAATCGATATCAATAATGTTATGCTCAATATTATAAGGATGAGGATAACCGTCAGCTTTTCGAGGAACTTCATTTAGGATGCCATTTAAGATTTTAGTTTCTGCTTGAGCTTGTGGCATATCGATGATATTAATATGGCTAATTGGCTCAAGCAAGCTTCCATTCAATCTAACAGGACGAATAATAATGGGAATAATTGTAGATGTTCCATTTTTGATTTGGTCAGCAATTTTTGAAGTCCATTCCGCTTGACACCAATTGGATTTCATGTAATTTTCCGATAAAACAATTATCATCTTTTTGCAACTGGTGAGGGCTTCATTGATTTTGCTCACAAAATTATCGCCTGGTCGAAAGTCCCATGCCTGTATAATAGTTGTATAGCCGTTTCTTTCCAGAAGCTCTGCAATCCACTTTGCGTATTTTTCGTCAGAAGACGTATAGCTTATAAAAAAGTCTTTCATATAAATAACCTCCTGTTTACAAAGACCCCTATATTTGAATTTTCAAATTGGAACTATTCGAACAAGGATATATTTGAGCGATCTTTTTCATAGATAACAATTTTCATCTTGCAATGAATGAACTCTTCGTTTAATTCAAAAATATTTTGGATGATTTTTAAGGCTTTTTGGTATGTAAGATTAGCTCTAGACAGCCTTGTGCCGAATAAAGGAATATATACATCATACCCGTTACCGTGGGCATCGCAGTATTTAACGAGTTGTTCCGCACAGTGTACAATGTCTTGCTTTGTACTGTGTGCGACGTTTGTACTGTCATAATTAGCAACAGCAATCAAAAAGAATGTAAGTCCTGTTTTATAGCTAATGGGAACGACTGTTCCAATTTCATACACTGCATTATTTCCACGAGATTTTTTAGTATAGTATGAAGGGGTAATATCTTTTAAGGCTTTTTTGATTTCAGAATCAAGAGTTTCACGACTCCACTTACTATGTTCTAAAAACTGTTGAATCCAAATCCCATGGAGAGAGTTGGGTGAAACCAATGGGGGTGTCACGGTAATGTCTGCATCTACTAATGTATCAAAAGCTGTGTTTACAGGAATCACAATATTTCTATACGAAGAAATTTTATCAGAGAATGAGATTTTCATCAAATCATTATAGCACACGCTGATTTCTCCGCATCCGTTTTTCCATACTTGATGTTCAGTTTGAAAGCGAATCCAAAGAATTGAAACAAGAACACTTATCAGAAAAATCAAAAAGAATATAATGACTTTAGCAGTAAAGGTTTTTATTCCAATTTCATCCCATGTCCGGAAACTTAAAATGACGGATAGCGCTGAAAACGCAGACCCTAAGACAGTAAGAAACCTTTTCCAGATAGTCTTACCGTTTATCAACAAAAATTTCATAACGGTACCCCTCAACGACTTTAATCTTCTAGCTACTATTATTATAGACCCAATTCGCTGTTTTTTCAGGAGGAAAAAGGAAAAACATTGAAATATACATCAGACGTGAAGATTTAATTGGAAATATCCCGAAAAAATTATTACGAAGCGCTATTGAGCCAATATATAAAAACACCGCCAAGGACTCGCTCCGATGAAGTGGGGAGAATCCTTGGCGGTGTTCGTTTATCGGGTCTGCTGTTCTTTCGATTCGTGCTTTTCTTCTGCAAAGAACATCTCTACGTTTTTCTGAGCTTTCACAAGTTCCTGCATTTCTTCCCGCGCTTTGCGGTAGTCCGGGTAAGCTGCTTTCTTTTGTGTCAGCAGCTCAGAATATTCTGTATTCAGAGCTTTGACTTTCGGCAGCTTTTTCAAACCGTTCTCATTGAAAAAGTCTTTTGCTGCTCTATGTAGCGTGATTTCCTCCCGATGAGCTTCCAGAAATGCTTTGCTGTACCCGGCTTTCCGATATCCGTATTTTGTGGACAATGAAGCGGAGCTTTTCGTCCCGGAGTCTGGAAAAAGGGCAAGCCCTCCTTCATAAATTGCAGTAAACCGTTTATGATGCTTTGGGGAGGGGTCGGCATGTTTTTATCTCTTCTGCAATTTTTTGCCACAAAGTTTCTGGTTCTGGCGCTTCATCTGGAAAGCGGCAGCTTTCCGCGGCCCCTCTCTGCCCGGGAGGAAACCGAAGCCTTTTCCGCACTGCGTGCCGGTGACCCTGCCGCACGGGAAAAACTGATCCGGCACAATCTGCGTCTGGTGGCACACATCGTAAAAAAATATTACGCCCTGCCGGGTGATCAGGAGGACCTGGTCTCCATCGGCACCATTGGCCTGATGAAAGCAGTAGACACCTTTGATGCCACACGCAAGGCGCGGTTTTCCACCTATGCCAGCCGCTGCATTGAAAACGAGATCCGTATGCAGTTCCGGCGGGAGCGCAAGAGCGGGCAGACCGTTTCCCTGCAAGAAGCCTTGGAGGCAGACGGGGACTCGGCGCTGACCTTAGCGGACGTGATACAGGACGGCTTTTGCATGGAGGACAGCTGTGAGCGGCAGGAGGATGTCCGGCGGCTGCGGCAGCTGCTGGACACCCTGCCCGCCCGGGAGCGGCAGATCTTACTGCTGCGGTACGGGCTGGCAGGGCAGCCGCCCCTGACCCAGCTGGAGACCGCCGGGTTGCTGGGCATCAGCCGCAGCTACGTTTCCCGGCTGGAGACCCACGCGCTGGAACTGCTGCGGCAGGCGTGGGGCAAAAACGGCTAGTTTTCACTCCTGCAAAATTTTCAACTGCAACTCGTCCAGTTGTTCAAAAGTATATAGCCGGTTAAAAGCCTCTACCAGTTCCTTTTTGGAAAGGCGCGGCGGCAGCCCCAGCGCATTCAAGAGTCTAGCCTTGCGCTCGGCGCTGCCGGGCTTGCCGGAAAGCCCCCACTCGTACAGGTCGGTGTAGGTGATCTGCCGTCCCGCCGGGCGCACCGGCGCGGCACCGGCTTCCGCGCCCAAGGCGTCCAACAGTGCCTGCCGCACAAGGGCGTCGTCCACGCCCTCTACCCCCAGCAAGCCCTCCTTGCCGGGCTGCGCCTTGCGCTTTTCCTTGCCGTGGATGGCGGGCACATAGGCCTGCACCACATTCTGCGCACCCACCATGTTGGTGATGTAGTTGCGGATGCGAAATCCTGCCGCGTCCGAATCTGTAAGTAAGATCAGACCGTTTTTCTGCGCCAACGCCCGGAACAGCTGCTGGCGCTGTTTGTCTTTATAAATGCCAAAACCATCCGTCAGCAGGATCATGGCATCGGTCAGGTGCGCCAGACGGACGGCATCGTATTTGCCCTCCACGATCAGCACCCGGTCGGTATGGATCATCTCGCTTTGCATCATCTTCCGCTCCCCGCCAGCGCCAGACGGCACAGGGCTGTTTCCAGCAGTGTCTGCGCCGCCACAGGCTGACTTTTCAGGCTCTGGTCCAGCTCCAGCAGCACCTGCAAGCAGGCCTCCAGCTGGGGCAGGGTGTAGTGGGCGGCAGTCTCTGCCGAGCGCTTCAGCCGGTAGTCACTGCCCTTATAGCCAAAATCCTTGTGCACTGCACTGTAATTTTTCCGTTTTGCCGCCCCAAGCTTTACCCGGTACAGGTCCACATAGCTGCCGATCATCGCCGCTGTAATGGCAATGGGTTCCTGCTGCAGCCGCAGCAGGGTCTGCAGCTTTTTGCAGGCTCCGGTGGCGTTTTTGGCGGTGATCATGCGGATCATCTCGAACACGTCCGCTTCAAGGCTCACCGTGCCCATCTCTGCCACCATGGAAGCGCTCACGGTCTGGTAGCCGGACAGGGCACAGAGCTTGTCCACCTCGTTTTCCAGCAGAAAGGGGTCCTCGCCGCAGCGCTCCAGCAATGCGGTGGCTGCGCCGTCCGGCAGGGTTGCGCCCTGCGCCTTTGCGCGCTCCATCATCAGATTTTTCAGTTCAAAGGGGCGGGGCTTTGCCAGTTCTTCCGTGTAGCCAATGGCCTTGCACTGGGCTTGCAGCTTTTGCGCCTGCTTGCCCAGCTTGGTTTTTCCGCGTTCCAGTGGGAACACGCTGCCCAGCACCGCCACGGCGTTTTCCAAGCTGGAAAGGGTACTGCACAACTCGTCCAGGTCCTTGCTGCCGTAGGCTGCGGGGTCTATTTCCGGCAGCACCACCACGCGCCGGGTGCCAAAAAATGAGATGGTGCCCGCTGCCATGATAAGCTGTTCCAGTTCCGGGGCGGCACCGTCCAAGATGGTAGCGTCCTCGTCGCTGTCTGCCGACAGCATCCGCACCGCCGCCGCCACTGCCTGCCGCACCAGATACCGCTCGCTGGAATAAAAATAGTAGACCGGGCAGCCCTTGTCGGCCAGCTGCCGGAGTTTTGCTTCCGTGGCCATGCAAATGCCCCTTTCCTATTATAAAATGCTCCTTGTATTGTACCACACTCGGCCCGGATTGCAAAGCATCACTCAAGCCTTTCGCCGCCGGTGCGGCGCAGGCTGAGGGAGGCAGTGTACTGCGTTTCCGGCGGCATCCAGCTGTAACTGCGCAGCGCCAGCAGTTTTTGGTACTGCACTGTCTCCGGCTTTTTCGGCGTGGCGATCAGCCACTCTGTCTGCAACGACTGCGCCAGCTCTGCCTTTCCGCTCAGGGTCACAAACTGCCGGTTGCCGATGCTCAGCCGCACAAGACACCCTTCCCGGGTGCGCAGCAGTTCCACCGCCGCCGGGGTGCAGCGCAGCTTACGGCTGGCATTGACCGGCAGACACTCTGCTCGGATGCCCTGCTGCGCGGGCAGGGTGCAGGCGGTTTTTGCATTCATGCGCAGGTCTACCACCAGTTCCACGGTGCGCACGCCCCGCCGTGCCAGCTGGTTTTCCACCGCACGCTGAGCGGCGCTGCCGCCCCGGAACAGCACCACCGCTCGGTCGTTCTGGGCAATCACCACCGCAGGTGCCTGTGCGCTGCCCACAAGGTCGATATGCACCACGTCCCGGCTGAGGGCGTTGCCCAGCCCGATGCCCACCGCTGCCGCCAGCAAAATGCCCGGCAGCGCCACCCGCAGACGCACCCGCCAGCGGAAAGCCAGCACCCCAAGCCCGCACAGCAGCAGACAGACCAGCGCCGCGTAGGCGGTATCAAAGTAGATGGATACCCCGGGCTTTGTGCTGAGCCAGACCGCCCAGCCGTTCAATAGCCCTGTGAGCAGGTCTGCCGCCCGGGAAAGCACCCCGTGCACCGGTGCCAGCCACGGCACCAGCCCCGCAAAAGCCACTGCCAGCCCCAGCAAAAGCAGCGGCTGCACCATCCACAGCACCGCGATGCTGGAAACCACCGCCCATGCGCTGACACTCAGCCCCCGCAACACCAGCACCGGGAAGGTAGCCGCCGAGGCGCAGGCGGCAATGCAGGCGCTCTCTACAAGACCCTGAAGCCGTTCCGGCAGCCTGTTGAACCACGGGCGTCTGACCGGCTTTTGCAGGTTCTCCCCTGCTTTGACCCAGAAACGCCTGTCGCGGGCGTCCCGCATCCGGCGGATACAGGCGTTACCCGCCACCGTGCCCACCACTGCCGCAAAAGAAAGTTCAAAGCCAATATCCCACACCGCATAGCTGTTGGCGGCGGTCATCAGGATGCCTGCCGCCGCCAGCGAGGTAAGGGCGTCCGGTGGCCCCCACACCCACACTCCTAAGGCGCTGACCCACACCGCCACGGCGGCGCGGCGCACCGAGGGCGTAAAGCCGGTCACGCCCATCAGCACCAGCGCCAGCAGACTTTTCCAGACCGTGCGCCGTCTGCGGCGGCGATAGCTCTGCTCCCAGCGATAGGGCAGTAAAACACTCAGAATATCCCCGCACAGGATGGAAACGTGCATGCCGCTGACCACCAGCACATGGGAAAGCCCCGCGCCCCGGTAGGCGCTGCGCAGCTGTGCCGAAAGCCCGCTGCGGTCGCCCACCGTCATGGCAGCCAGCACGCCGCCGGTGTCCCGGTGCATGGCACGGCACAGGCTCTCGCTCAGTTTTTGCTGCAAGCGGTGGGTGCGGGCACGGAAGCTGCCGCTCTCGCCCAGTACGGTGAGCTGCGGCTTTTCCGGCACAGGCTCTGCCTGCAAGGCGATGCCGTCTGCGTACTGCGCCGTCTGTTCTTCCATGTCCGGTTGTTGCAGCGCAAACCAGCCCTGCACCCGCTGCCCTGCCGTGCAGGCGGGCAGCTCCGCACAGGCTATGCGGAACCCCGCCGGGCTGCCGTTCACGCTTTCTACCCACAGGGTCGCGTCCACTGTGTCCGAAAAATAGTTACTGTCCGCGCGCTCCACCTCAGCAGTCAGCAGCACGGTACGCCCGGCGTAATTTGCCCGGGCACGCTCCAGCCGGGCGCTCGTGGTATGCACCGCGCAAAGCCCTGCCAGTGCACCCAACAGCAGGCAGACCGCCAGCTTACGGCTGCCATCCGGGATGCAAAGCAGCAGCAAAAAGGCAACAAAAAATGCCGCAAACGGCATAAAAAGCTCCGTTTGCGGCAAAAAAGTCCATAGGAAACTAAGGCCCATCATTCCGGCGCAGAAAGCGCAGAGCGGGCGGCGCATCCCGGCTTAGTGGAAGAACAGGGGCAGCGGCTCAAGGAAGATGATATCCTTGCGCTCAGAAGCATCGCCCTCGGCCAGAACAGCGGCCTGACCCACGATGGTGCACTGGGTCTTTTCTGCCAGCGCGTCCAGTGCCTTCAGAGAGCCGCCGGTGGAGATGACATCGTCCACCACCAGCACACGCTTGCCGTTCATCTTTTCCAGCTCCTTGCGGTCGATGACCAGCTTCTGCTTACCGGCAGTGGTAATGGACTGGTCCTCCACCACCACGGGGTCCGGCATATACAGCTTGACACCCTTGCGGGCGCAGATATAGGGCTTGCCGCTCTGACGGCTCATCTCGTGTGCCAGCGGAATACCCTTGGCCTCGGCGGTGAGCAAGATATCAAAATCCGGGCACTTCTTCAGCAGCTCCGCAGCAGCGGCCACGGTCAGCTCGGCATCACCCAGCATGATAAAAGCTGCAATGTCCATGTGGTCGTTCACCTTGCAGATGGTCAGCTCACGGGTCAGGCCTGCAACATGCAGGGTATAAGTTTCAGCCATAATCAAAATCTCCCTTTCGTATTGGAATCAGACAGGCAGTTTTTCGCCGCCCAGAACATGGAAATGCAGATGCTTCACGGTCTGGCCTGCGTCCTCGCCCACGTTGGAGATGATGCGGTAACCGTTTTCCAGCCCCTGCTCCTTGGCCAGCTTTGCGATGACGGCGAAGATGTGGCCCAGCAGAGCACCATCCTCCTCGGTCAGCGCAGCGGCAGAGGAGATGTGCTTGCGGGGAACCACAAGGAAATGCACCTTTGCCTGCGGGTTGATGTCGTAGAATGCCACTACCTGGTCATCCTCGTACAGCTTTTTAGAGGGGATCTTGCCCTCTGCGATCATGCAAAACAGACAATCTTCCATGGGGGAACACTCCTTCCTGCTTCTACAAAAGCCCGCCGCCCGGCGCGCATCCGGCACCGGGCGGGGACATGGATCTTTTTAGCCCAGAGCCTTCTTGACGATGGCGCTCACAGAAGCCAGTGCCTCGTCGATCTTGGTCTCGTCCTTCAGACCGGCCATTGCAAAGTCCGGCTTGCCGCCGCCCTTGCCGCCGGCGATAGCAGACAACTCCTTGACCAGCACACCGGCCTTCAGGCCCTTTTCCTGTGCCAGCTTATTCACGGTAACAGCCATGGTGATCTTATCCTCAGCCTTGCCCACCAGAACAGCCACCACGGGGTTCACGGCCTTGTCGCGGATGCTGTCGCACATGCCGCGCAGGGTGTCGCCGGTAGTACCGGTAAAGTATGCAGAGGCGATCTTCACGCCGTCTGCTTCCTCGGCATTATCGAACAGGCTGTCCACCTTGGAGGCGGCGATCTTTGCCTTCATCTCCTCCAGCTCGCGGCTCATGGCCTTGTTCTCGGCCATCACAGCCTCGGCGCGGGCGGGCAGAGCCGCCACGTTGTTGGCCTTCAGGGTGTTGGCCACATCATGCAGCATAGCCTCCTGCAGGTTTGCACGGATCAGCAGGTTGCGGCCGGTGACGGCTTCGATACGGCGGATGCCGGCAGCCACAGAGGACTCGCTGACGATCTTGAAGCCGCCGATCTGGGCGGTGTTCTTGACGTGGGTGCCGCCGCAGAACTCGGTAGACCAGCCCTCGATATCCACCACGCGGACCACCTTGCCGTACTTTTCGCCAAACAGAGCCATTGCGCCCAGCTTCTTGGCTTCCTCCACCGGCATCTCCTGCACGGTGACGTTCATGGAGTCAAAGATCTTATCATTGACGATCTTCTGCACCCGTGCCAGCTCCTCGGGGGTCACGGCGCTGAAGTGGGTAAAGTCGAAGTGGGTGATGGAGGCATCCTGATAGGAACCAGCCTGATGCACATGGTCGCCCAGCACCTCACGCAGGGCAGCCTGCAGCAGGTGGGTAGCGGTGTGGTTGCGGGCAATGGCCATGCGGTAGCCCTTGTCCACCTGTGCGGTCAGCACATCGCCCACCTTCACGATACCGCTTTCCAGCACGCAGGTGTGGACGTAGTAGCCCTTGGGGGTCTTTTTCACGTCCAGCACGCGCAGGCTGCACTCAGCACCGTTCAGCACGCCGTGGTCGGCAGCCTGACCGCCCATCTCAGCGTAGAAGGGGGTCTTATCCAGCACCACCAGCACGCCGTCCTTTGCCTCCTCGTCGGTGGCAATGGCATCGGTCAGGGTCTCTTCATCGCTCAGCGCCACAACAGTGCCCTTGTCGGTCAGGGTGTCGTAGCCGGTAAAGACGGTGGGCTCGGCTTCCAGTGCGCCGAACAGATCCTCGCTCCAGCCGGAGATGTTCTTCTTCAGGCGCTCGGCGCGGGCGCGCTCCTTCTGCTTCTTCATCTCTGCGTGGAAGCCGTCCTCGTCGATCTCCAGACCCTGCTCGGCGGCGATCTCCTTGGTCAGATCCAGCGGGAAGCCGAAGGTATCGTTCAGCTTGAAGGCGTCCATGCCGCTCAGCAGCTTCTGGTGTGCCTTCTCCAGACGGTCGATCATGTTGTTCAGGATGTTCATGCCGGCATCGATGGTGCGGGCAAAGTTTGCCTCCTCGGTGCCGATGACCTTCTTGATATAGGCGTCATGCTCACGCAGCTCGGGGTAAGCGGACTCGCTGGACTGGATGACGGTCTCCACCAGATCCACGAGGAAGGGGTGGTCGATGCCCAGCATCCGGCCGTGGCGGGCAGCGCGGCGCAGCAGACGGCGCAGCACATAGCCGCGGCCCTCGTTGGAGGGCAGGATGCCGTCAGACACCATAAAGGTGCAGCTGCGGATATGGTCGGTGATGACGCGGATGGAGATATCGGTCTTGGGGTCCTGTTTGTAGGTCTTGCCTGCAATGTGCTCCACATGGTGCAGCACACTCTGCACGGTATCCACCTCGAACAGGTTGCCCACGTTCTGCATCACGCAGGCCAGACGCTCCAAGCCCATGCCGGTATCAATGTTGGGGCGTGCCAGACGCTCGTAGTGGCCCTTGCCGTCCGCGTCGAACTGGCTGAACACCAGGTTCCAGATCTCCATATAGCGGTCGCAGTCGCAGCCCACGCCGCAGGTCGGCT
>OLVX01003360.1_pt1 | contig 10148 bp, 6 predicted proteins | sample 1673271 | NCBI WGS metagenome assembly OLVX01 (sample SAMEA3178939, study PRJEB25190) | human gut metagenome | biome: human gut; feature: human-associated habitat; material: faeces | place: Austria | collected 2013 | reverse complement strand
TAATGCGATACGGAGGCATGGCCGCCACGTGCAACGCGTCCTGAATCGCAGCCAGTCGAGCCGGGTCATCACGAGGAATGCCGTATGCCGCGGACACCTGGCCGTATGCACGAACATCCTCGGCAACCAGACCCACTAGTTCCTGCGCCAACTCGTCTGCCTGGGCAAATGCACGCGTCAGATCGTCCGCCCGATCGCTAAGCGCGGGATTGGTCGCCCCGTAGCGAGCGACCATCCCGCAAAGCGAGGCGCCCAGCGCGCCCACAAAGGCGCTCGCGCTACCGCCGCCGGGAACCGGCTCGCGCGCGGCCAGCGCCTCGGCAAACCCACGGCAGGTCTTGTCCATCATCTCTTGGCTCATACGTATGCACCTTCAAGTCATATAGATCGGTCGGGCGGCAACTGCCGACCAACCGCATCAAACACGTAATGATGCTAAGTCTAGCCCATAAGCACATGAGCGTCAGCACACCTGGCCATCGCGGATTTCTATGACGAACGATAGGCGTCGGCGCCGCAAACATGGGACACATGGCCCACCTTTCGAGACTCCCGAACGGCACAAACTGGGGCATATCTATAAGTAAGGAACCCGTTGGGGCACGGCCGCGCAACGGCCACAAGCGATGAACGGAGGCATAAGCCGCACAGTGCACAGAGACATCCGCCGCCAGTGCAATCAGTACCCCAACAACCCGCGGCGCCGTGATGTCATCGGCAGACAAGGAGGACGCCACCATGAAGAAAAAGACCCTATCGATCCTTTCCCTTTGCATCGCCCTCTTTGCCGCGCTCGCCCTTGTGGGCTGCGGCGGAAGTGCGTCAAGCGAAGGCGGGGGCAGCAGCGCATCCAAGAGCGAGGGCAAGGAAAAAGCTCCCGTCGCCAAGAAGACCGACTTTATCTGGTTTAAGGTCGTGATGCCCGAGAGCGTTGGCGTAAGCGACTCCGCTGGCAAGAATGCCGACAGGGTCCAGCTCACCTTCCCCGAAGACGAGAACGGTTCGGCCGATCGCTTTATCCCCGTTTGGAAAAAAGCGCTGACGGCAGAGGAATCCCACGCCGACCAGGCAGAAATGAAAGGTGATACGTTCCAGTGGAAGGATGGCGGGTCCGTCGAGTATAACGGCAGGACGTGGCTCGTCGGAACGTACGAGGACAACAGCGGCGTCTCAACCCTCCTCTTTACCGACGTTGAGCCGGGAAGCGTCTACGTCCTCATCTCGAACTTCGATCTGCATAAGAAAGAAGCCGAGGCGCTCCTCAACTCCATCGAGTTTCCCGATGACATGGCGAAGGCAGTTGCCGAGGCACGCGAAGTCGAGATTTCGAGCATCGAGATCAAGCATTAGGGGCTCGCACGCAGCATCGCATGCGCAGTCATTAAATGATCGGACGCCCAGCCAGGGGAGGATCGGATCGGCCGGCCCTCCCCTCTTTTACGCCCGGGCATATTGCCACTTGTCGGCGCAAATCCGGTCCTCAGAATGGGACACATGGCCCACCCGAACGAGCCGCTCGCGCGTACAGTAAAGACAGGTAATCCATGGGCGGTTACAGATCGAGGAGGACACGACCATGAAAAAGAAGGCCTTTGCGATTCTCACCCTCTGCATCAGTCTCTTTGCCGCAGTTGCCCTGGTGGGCTGCGGTGGCAGCGGCGGCGCTACCGGAAGTGGCGGTGGCGGCGGAGCAGAAAAACCAGCCGTGGATATGAGGACCGACTTCATTTGGTTTAAGGTCGAAGTCCCCGAGGGCGTCGAAATCACGGACGTCGCAGGCGATACCGCCGACAGGGCCCAGTTTAAGTTCACCGAGAGCGAGCATGCCAGCGACCGCTTCATCCCCGTCTTCGATCCTGACAAGAACGCCGATGAACTGTTTGACTACGAGGCAAAGTGGAAGGCCAACTCCGGATGGACCGAGAGCGATCCCGTTAAGTACAACGGCAAGACCTGGCGCAGCGCCTACTTTACGCACTCGGGCGGCGTGACGACCGAGTACTTCACTGACGTTGACGGCGGCAGTGTGTACGTACGTATCGACAATGTCGAGGAGCACAAGGACGCCGTCGAGACCATGATGAAGTCTCTGGAGTTTGCCGACGACATCGCCAAGGCCAAGACCGAGGCCATGGACGTCAAGCTCGAGGATATCGAGATCAAGCGCTAAGCGACTGGCGAGCACAACGGGAAACACGGACGCAGTGCAAACAAGCGACGGTATCCCAGCGCTTCGTACCCAGGGAGGGCCGGTAAGCCGACCCTCCCCATTCTTATGCCGGTAGCCGACGAACGCAGGATGCTGGGCTCCAAAACCATCCCAGACGTGATAACAGCACAAATAGACAAGTGCCCCAACACGTCCGCCCGCCGATTTATAGCGCCGCGCAGGCAATTTAAACCGGCGTCTTTAAACATCTGGGCAGTATAGTGACCAAAACAAGTGCATAACCGCACCCTGCGAACGGAGGAGATATGACCGAACACCATGCCATCAGCCGCCGAGCGTTTACGCTGGGCCTAGGGCTTGCGGCGTTGTCACCACTTGCAAGCCTGCCTGAAACCGCAGCGCCGGGCATTCCCCTGCGAACGGCATTTGCAGACAACACACCCGCACCGTCGGACAGCCTCGACAATTTCGTCATTCGCCTTCGCCCCGCGGGCTATTTTCGCACCGCGAGCGTCAACCAAGACGGCAACGTTCGCGGCAACGTCTGCCACCTGTTTAACGACGGCACGTCCAGCAAGCTCATCCTTGAGAACGTAACGACCAAGAATGACGATACAAACTGGTATGCTATCCGCACCTTGCTCAATTTCGAAGAGCATAAAAAGACGGGCTACAGCATTTGGTCGGTCGACGACGACTCGGACAAAGATGGAAAGGTCATCCACGTATGGGGCGGCGAGTATGACAACAAGCCCAGCCGCGCTTTTGCGTTCGAACGTCAATCAAACGGAACCTATATCATTCGAGACCGCACGGTCGAGAAAGAAACCGAGAAAAAAGACATTAAGTACCTGGCAATAGAATCGGACGGCAAAGACCAGGACAACAATAAGATCTGCCATAAGAGTAAGAGCATTCCGTGGGAGCTAGAACTTGTCGGTTACGACATGGGCAAGATCAATACCACAGTTAGAAGTATCGACTGGACCACGTATAGCAGCTACGTCGACGGACCATGCTGGATGAAATACGTCGACGACAACAAGTACCTCGACGAGCTGAGTATCCCGGGCACGCATGATTCGGGCACCTGCAGCGTGGACAACGACACCGAGCCCCAATCCTCACAAGCAAAGTGCCAGCAGGATTACATCCCGACGCAGTTGCTCGAAGGCATTCGCTATTTTGATATCCGACTCGGAAGGAACGACGAGAACGGCGACCCCGGTATCGACCATGGAAGATGCTACCTGCTCAAAAAAGACGGGGGCTTTATGCATCTCTCCGATGTCATCGGTTACTTCAAAACATTTTTGAACGAAAACCCGTCAGAAGCGCTCATCATGCTTGCGTCACGAGGCAACGACGAGGCTACCGACGAAAACGTTACGACGGCTTTCGCCAAGGTTATGCACGATAATCCCGATCTGTTCTACACGTCGAGCCGAATCCCCACACTGAACGAGGTGCGCGGAAAGATCGTCCTGCTGCGTCGATTTGTACTCGCCGGCAACAGCGTAAGCAGCCACACGTGGGGCCTCGATCTCACCCAATGGGACGACAAAATCAAGGCGCATTCCGGGCAGTCGATGTGCCTCGTCCAAGACGCGCGAGGCTTTGAGACTACGGGCAATGCGGGCGACAAAGAGCCCTATTGCACCAAGGTATACGCCCAGGACCATTTTGAATGCACCGGAACCGACAAGATTAGCTGGGTCGATATGGCGCTGCGAGAGACGACCAATCTCACGCGCAACAAGGTGGACGTCGAGGACAATGATGGCGCCAAGGTGCAAGTCCTGGAACGCTGCTGGTCTATCAACTACACCAGTTGCACGAATTACAAACAAGGAAGCAATCCTTTTACCGCGGCGCGAGTGGTCAACGAGCATCTGTACAAGAGCCAGTACATCAATCCCAGCGGCAGCGATAAAACAAAGTCAGATTGCCTCAAGCACGTTGGCATTATCGCGTCCGACTTTGTCGATTCGGCACTGGCCCGGAGCATCTACCAACGCAATTACGACGCGAAGCACAAGCCAACAGTTTCATGCTGCCTCCCGGACCGCATGCACATGACGTATGGAGACTCGCTGAGCGATGCCTCGCTCCAAGATGGCAAGACCGTTGGCGAGGGCCATTTCCGCCTTGTCGACAGCAGCAACGTACTCAACGTGGCCGCTTCTGGCAGCGCGTTTGCCATCGAATACGTGGATGTCGACGCCCTGGGCAACGAGACCGTTACGGAGCTGCGGGGCTCCGTGCCCATCGATATCAATCCACGCGCGCTGACGCCCCATTTTGAGGGACTCGAAGGCCTTAAGGCCGGCGAAGACGTGCGCGCCAAGATTGCGGCATCACTCGAGGGCAAGCTCGAAACCGATGCCTGCACGGCCCAGCTCGAGTTTGTGCACGACGCGAACGGCGCTCCGGGAACGGCGATGGCCGAGGGCGAGGCATTTGCCGCGGGGACGTATTGGGTGCGTGCGAAAGGCCTGTTGGGCGACGCGGCGCAAAACTACACGCTTGCCACCGACGGAGCCGCAAGCTTTACTGTGATGACTTCGGGCAACGCGGGCGACACCGGCAACGGTACCGGCGGCGGCAACGGCAACGATGCCACCACGGACAGCGCCGACAAGAACGGCAAGGGCAACAAGAGCAAGGGCTCGGGCGAGAAGCTCGCCGGCACGGGCGACGGCTCTGGCATCGCCGCCGGGCTCGCCGCTGCCGCCGTGGCGACGACGGTCGCTGGCGCGGCAATGCTTGCCAGTGACCACGAAAACGCTGGGGACGATAGCGAATAGGCAAGCCGGCTTTCAGACGCATCGGCTCAATCAGGGGCGCGGAATACCGTTCTGCGCCCCTATATTTTGACATGAGGGATCAGCTCATAAAGGACGCCTCGCAGGTTGAACGACCAGCCACCGTGCCGCCAGATGCGCGGGCATAAGTCTGGCCCGAACGCCGACGTCGGCTACATCACCATGTTCAGCGCGTTCACAAATTCCTGGGCCTGGGAGCGGCTGCTCAGGCTAAAGACACAGGCAGTCAACAGCCTGTTGCGCAGAAAAACGTCGCGACCCTTGATCCTGCTGACCCCCGTGATGTCCTTAAGGTAGACAATCTCGGTGTGCTTGCCGCCGAAAGTGCCCTTCTTGAGTACCTCAATGCGGTTAGGGTAGATCTTGACGTCTTTAAACCCGCCCGAACCTTTGTCCTGGAACAGCAAAGTGTTGTTGTCCATGCGTGTCACTCCCATGGGGTTCGCTAAAACTGCCTCTATGGTCACATTTTAGTCACTTCGGGAATCCTGCACGAAGGCGCTAGGCGACATTGAAATTCGAGTCCGCGCGAGGCTTTAAGATAGACATGATCAGCCGCATCGATACGACTGGCAATGCTTCTAGGAGTACGCCTCGTATTATTCGCCATTAGAGGAGGTCTTTCCTGGTTTACGCATGGGAATTCGAGTTCTTTGATTCGGACGGCATTGAACTTCCCGCGCCAGACTTCGGACATGAGCCGCGACACGGCGGCAAGATTATCGCCGTAGCCGTCAGCCGCGAACTCGCCGACATCCCCGCCGTCACCGCAGCGGATGCCGCGCGTATACTCGGTGTTAGCTCAGCACGGGTATCGCAACTGATAAATGCAGGACTGTTGGATTCATGGAAGGATGGCACCAAGCGCATGGTGTCCAAAGCCTCCATCGAGGCACGACTCGCCGACGCTCCAAAGGCAGGACGCCCCAAAGAGGCCCCCGTTGCCGTGTAAGGCGATGCCGCTGTGGGCTTTCACCACCTGACATGCATGGCAGCCAGGAACGCTCGATTCGGGACTCACTGCGCCCCGAATAGAGCTGGGCTCATTGCCGCAGGCTGATTCGCACCCCCGATCCCAAGAAGACAGAAGCGCCACTTGCTTCGTTGAGCCCCAACATCCGACCCCGGCTCCCCCTCATATCCCCAGTGGCATTTCAACTCCAGGATATGTCGCGATTATGCCCGGTCATCCATGCAAATGGACACCACTCTAACACTGGGGTCAGATATCCCCCGCTGCGGCGTATAGGGTAAAATCTTGACCGCCGCGGAATCCGCCTGCGGGCAACGCTCCGATCTCCGATTGGGGTGAAGCCTATGAACTTGTTTCTTGAAATCCTGCGCCTCTCGATGTATGTGACCGGCATTGCCCGGAACCTCTACTCGATCTGGCGGGAATATAAGCAGTAACGGATAGCGAAGGGAGTCATGAAAAGGGCCGGCTGCAGCCGGCCCTAGACGATAATACCTGCGTTGCCCGCGTCTCCGAAGTTTAAGCGCTGAGGAGCGGGTTCCGCGGCACAACCTGATTCTACCCAGTGGAAAGGCTCTTTTACAGCCGTTCCACCGATTATTTACATCTGGCACCCTCAAACAATCAGACGACAGTCCGCACTCCTGCGAGCTGCCCCGTTCCTCTAGCTATCGCATCGCAGCGCCGACCGGCACCGCTCCCCTACTTCCCAAAGATCGCAGCGAGCAAGCCCTTGCGTTTGGGCTTCTCCTCTCGGTAGGAACCCTCGGCAGCCGCCGCCACCTGACGCGGCTGCTCTCCGCCTCCACGGCGCACGATCTGGTATAGGAACGGCGATTTAACGTATTTGACCTCGATGGGCGTGGCGTGCACGGTACTTTCGCTCGACAGCATCACGTTGGGATTGAGCGGCGCCACCACATGCGTCTCACGCTTGTCGCTAAACACCACCGCGGCCGCACGACCCGTCTGGCCGTTGACGGCAATGCGCACCTGCTCGCCATCGCGGCTGTCCGTCGCCGGGCGATCGACAAAGTAGACCGGCACCATCACCAGGCCGTCCTTATGCTTGCGGGCCTTGCGCGCCCAGGTGCGGATGCTCTTTTTATTGAGCCCCAGCACCGCCTCGGCATCGTTGCCGGCAACGTCGAGCGCCAGCTTATCAATGACCACCTGGTCCTTGGTGGACGCATCGACGGAGACAACACGGAAGTCACCTTCCTGCATGGCCGGGTCAAACGGCCCAACCTTGGCAAAGTCCCACGGTTCCAAAATGCCCATAAGGCGAACGTCCAGGTAGTTTGCCCGCGGATACGCCCAGTCGAGCACCTCGTAGTACACCAGGGTCTCCTTGCTCAGCCCCTTGCCCGGGAAGGACGCCATCATGCGCAGGTCCGCGAGCGCCATGGGGAAGTAGAAGAGCATCATGTCATTTTGAATCGCGTCTTCCACGTCGTGCCCGGCAAAGGCGTCGGGGTATTGGCGCACCAGCTGCAGCGCGTTGGCACGCGCCTGCTGCGGCGAGATTTCGCAGGGAATACCCTGCTCAGGCACATACTCGGCACCAACGCCCATGGTCAGGCGCTTGCTAAACGTGCCGGGCTTGAGAAGGTCGGCAACGCCGATCTTATTTCCGCAGGACGGGCACTCAAACACGCGCTGAGTGGACTCGCCTTCAAAGGACGCGCCGCAGAAGGGGCAGGGAATGCTCACGTGCGTGGCTTCTTGGAACTCCTGCGCCGTGCCGCGATCCTCCCACAGCAGATGCTCCAGAACCGACTGATTGCGCCAGTGTGAATTAAAGAAATACCAGTCCGGGTCCTCCGGGCGCTCGAGTTGCGACACATGGGTGAGCTTAAGCAGCCCATCGACAACCGTCAGCGGCGTATGGCGAATGCCCAGGGCGCTCTTGGGCTCCCCCGCATCGGCCTGCCACGGAACGACCGTGCCGCAATAGGCGCACTCAAAGCTGCGTTTAGCCTGGTGTGAGTACATAGGGCCGCCGCAGTTTTGGCATTTAATGGCAAACATCTCGTCCATGGATACGTCCTCCTTTGCACAGGGGCTGTCGACATTAAGTATGTCGGGCAGGCAGGCACATGCCCATACCCATGTGGCCCAAAATGGAGCACCCGGTCGGACAAGAAGGGCCGCTCGTTAGCTCCAGCAGACCATTACTGCATTTTCTGAGCACCGGCGCACGGTGCGCCCATGCGAGCTACACTATCCCCTTAACCATGATTGTGAGGACGATCGCCATGCTATTTGTAAATCGGCTGGTACATACGCTTGTTCCCGGCAGCGAGGGCGAGCCGGTCGATACGACTCGCCGTACCAACGCGGGCTTTGCCGCAAGCCTCATTTGCATTGGCCTCAACATTACCCTGTGTCTGGCCAAGGGCATCGCGGGCCTACTCGCCGGCTCCGTCTCGCTCATCGCCGACGCCTTCAACAATCTCTCCGATGCGTCGAGCAACATCGTGAGCCTGCTCGGATTCCGACTTGCCAGCCGCCCGGCAGACGAAGGTCACCCCTATGGCCACGGCCGCTACGAATACCTCGCCGGCCTGTTTGTCGCCGTCCTCGTTTGTGCCGTCGGCATCAACCTGGTGCTCGAGTCCGTTACCAAGATCATCAAGCCCTCCCCCACCGCTTACACACTCGTTTCCCTTGCGGCACTGGCTACATCCATGCTCGTCAAGTTCTGGATGGCGGCGTTCAACCGCACGCTGGGCAATCGCATCGACTCGGAGACGCTCATCGCCACGGCGCAGGATTCCAAAAACGATGTCATCGCCTCGGGCTCGGTCTTGGCGGCGGCGCTCATTTCGCAAACGACCGGCTTTGACCTCGATGGCTGGGCGGGCCTGGGCGTGGGCATCTTCATTTGCATCAGCGGCATGGGCCTGGTGCGCGACGCCATCAGCCCGCTGCTGGGACAAGCGCCCGACCCCAAACTCGTCCAGGAAATCCGCGACAGGATCATGTCGTACCCCCAGGTCCTGGGCACTCATGACCTCATGGTGCACGACTACGGCCCCGGCCGCCAGTTTGCCAGTGCACACGTGGAAATGCCCGGCGAGGGCGATGCCTTTGAGCACCACGAGATTCTGGACACCATCGAACACGATATCAAACGCCAGATGGGCATCGCCATCACGTTGCACTGCGACCCCATTGCAACAACCGGCGATGACTTGCGCGGCTGGGTCAAGCGCGGCGTAGCGCAGATCGACCCCGCGCTTTCCATCCACGACTTGCACGAGCACGACGGCTTTGTTTCGTTTGACCTGGTGCGTCCCGACGGCTTTGACATATCCGACGAGGAGCTGCTGGAGCTCGTCACGCGCATCGTGCACGAGCGCAGGCCCGATGCATCATGCGTCGTCACGTTTGACTCCGGCTTTAGCTCGCCCGAGCGTCCGGCAGAGCAGCTGTAATCGACAGCAAAACGGGACGCAGGACCGCCGACCAGCGCGCCTATGCGCCCGGTCACGCGATCCTGCGTCCCGTTTTTGTTTGCACCGCTAAGGCTCTAGCCGCTCGGCCGCTAGTTTCCCTGTGCGCCCGAAATGCCGTTTTGTAGGGCGTTCCAGGCATCCGTCGCCATGTCTCCCAAGTTCTGCGCGGTATCGCCCAGGTTTTGTGCCGTATCGCCCAGCTCTTGCGCCTTGTCTCCCAATTCCTGCGCCTTATTGCTCAGGTCCTCCAGCGTGTTGGAGCTCGAGCTGTCCGTGGTGCCTTGATCGCCGGACGCATTGCCCGACGAGCCGTCCTTGCGCGTAAGCTGGACCTCCAGGTTGCCGTCAGCGTTGTAGTAGGCAGATGTGACGACCCAGTTGGCATCGACAACAGGCGTCGAGCCGTCGTCAGTCAGAATCACAGCATTCGAAAGATCGGCGCCGCGCGACTTGAGGAGCTTCTTGGCGTTGGACCAGTACTGCCCCGGGATATCGCTCAGATCGACGGTGTTAGATGAGGCGGACTCGGTTTGCTCGGCAGTGGTATCGGCCGTTGAACTCCCCCGTTTGTTGAGCATGCCCGACACAATGGCGAATACAACCGACAGCGCAAAAAAGATCGCCAGCACAATGAGGATCTTCTTGATCACACTCGACGAACGCGACGGCGCCTCTTCCTCGTCCTCACCATACTGCGGAATCGACTTGGGGTACTCACG
>OLVX01003357.1_pt1 | contig 10154 bp, 9 predicted proteins | sample 1673271 | NCBI WGS metagenome assembly OLVX01 (sample SAMEA3178939, study PRJEB25190) | human gut metagenome | biome: human gut; feature: human-associated habitat; material: faeces | place: Austria | collected 2013 | reverse complement strand
GATATTATGCGCCGTGCATTAAACGGAATGAAGTCAGATGAAGCGGTAGACAGCATTCTGAATATGTTTGACCGCACGAAAAATAACGTAGAATTTGTCCAAATGGTCAAAAAAACAAAGTTTATTTAGAAAATTACTTGCATTTAGAAAAAAACTATGTTATGCTAACATAGCTGTTTAAAGATATTAGCCGCGTGAAAGCGCGTAAAACGAATAAAACAAGAAGAGGTGAAAATCATGAGAGAAGGAATCCATCCAGATTACTATCAGGCAACTGTAACTTGCAACTGTGGGAATACATTCGTAACAGGTTCTACAAGCAAAGAAATCCACGTAGAAATCTGTTCTAAATGTCATCCATTCTATACAGGACAGCAGAAAGCAACTCAGGCTCGTGGCCGTGTTGATAAGTTCAATAAGAAATACGGAATGGACAAATAAGATTACAAGTATTGGGTTGAGGTTTTTGAATCTCAACCCTTTTTTCATTACAATAGATCTTCGGGCAAGAGATAGTCTTTGTTCCAGAAGATGTGGTATAAGGAGAATATATGAAATCATCAAATATCGGCGGACAGGCAGTTTTAGAGGGAATCATGATGAAGAATCAGGATCGTTATGCTGTGGCTGTCAGAAAACCGGACGGAGAGATCTTTGTTCAGACAGAGACGTTTCACAGTATTACCGGCAATTGGAAAAAACTGACTACGATTCCTTTTGTCCGGGGGGTTTTTAATTTTATTGATTCCATGGTACTTGGAATCAAGACGCTGACTTTTTCGGCGAGTTTTTACGAAGAGGAAGAAGAAAAAGAGCTTTCCGGAAAAGATCTGAAAAAGAAAGAAAAGCAAGAGAACCTGATGATGGCAGGAACGGTTGCCTTTTCCATTGTTGCAGCAGTTGCAATCTTTATGATATTGCCGTATTTTCTGTCGACACTTATGAAACCGGTTATTCCGTCGTATCATCTTAGAACCGTGATAGAAGGTGTTGTCCGGATTGGAATTTTTATTGTGTATATTTTGCTGATTTCCAGAATGGAGGATATTCAGAGAACATTTATGTACCACGGTGCGGAGCATAAGTGTATCAACTGTATTGAACATGGGCTGCCGCTTACGGTGGAGAATGTAAGGAAAAGTTCGAGACAGCATAAAAGATGTGGGACAAGTTTTCTGTTTTTTGTGCTGGCGATCAGTATTATTTTACTGTTGCTGATTCAGGTGGAATCTCCTTTGATGCGGGTGGTTGTCCGTATTGCACTGCTTCCGGTGATCGCCGGAATCTCTTATGAGGTGTTGAAATTGGCGGGGAACAGCGAAAATGCCCTGGTCAATCTGTTAAGTAAGCCGGGAATGGCAATTCAGATGATGACAACCAGTGAACCGGATGATGATATGATAGAAGTAGCGATACAGGCAGTAGAAGCTGTATTTGACTGGAGGGCGTATGAACGGGAAAATTTTCACACTTCGTAATCTCTACCAGAGTGGAACAGAAAAACTTGAAAAGGCAGGGATACGGGAAGCAAAACTGGATGCCTGGTATCTGCTTGAATATAAGACCGGAATCAGCAGAGCAGTATTTTTGGCAGACCCGGACAGAGAAGTAGAAGAAGAAAAAGCAGAAAGCTATCAGAAAGATATCTGCACAAGAGCAAGAAGAATTCCACTTCAGCATATTACGGGAAGTCAGGAGTTTATGGGATATGAATTTCTTGTTAATGAGCATGTGCTTATACCAAGACAGGATACAGAGAATCTGGTGGAAGAAGCATTGAAAGTGATAAGACCGGATATGCATGTGCTGGATATGTGTACTGGTTCGGGCTGTATACCGATCAGTCTTTTAAAGTATGCGGCAGAAAGAAAGCACATTACAGGGGTGAAAGCGGTTGGCGCAGATATATCAGCAGATGCGCTTGAAGTGGCAAAAAAGAACGCTCAGAGACTTAAGGTTCCTGTTATATGGGTACAGAGTGACATTTTTGAAAATGTATCTGAAAGTTTTGATCTTATTGTGTCAAACCCACCATATATTAGAACGGAAGTGATCCAGGGACTGGAGGACGAAGTAAAGCTTCATGATCCGTGGATTGCGCTTGACGGACATGAAGACGGACTTTACTTTTACAGAAGAATTGTAAGCGAAAGCATTTCACATTTGAATGATGGTGCATGGCTCATGTTCGAGATCGGTCATGACCAGGCAGAAGATGTATCAAAGCTTATGAAAAATGCAGGATTTTGCAATAGAAAATTCTTTATTATTGTAATTTTCTACCACTACGGCGTAATAAAGCAGCTTTTTGAGTACAAAATGAAACAGAGCGATTCAAAACTTGCATTCTGAACCGCCCGGTTATAACACTAAATAAGTATATATTTTATTTATCCCTGCTTATTTTCGACCAGTCAACGAATTCGGATTCCTCGTCCGTATCATAGTAGGTCAGTTTAAAGTAATCCACCAGTTTTGCCAAGGCAAAGACAAGTATCTCTTTTTCGGAATCGTTCATCTCATCCGCAACATTTTTAATCATCTGGCGGTGAAACTGTTCGTGATGATAATAGGCAGCTTTCCCTTTATCTGTCAGGCGCAGCTTAATGACTCTTTTATCCCGCGTACTCCGTTCCCGGACAACATATCCTTTCTCACACAAGGCATCCATTGCTTTCGTGAGTGTGCCTGTTGTAACGGACATCAGTTTTGCAACGGTTTTCATATTTCGCGGCTCATCAATTCCCACTGCCTCAATAATATGCATATCATTATAACTGATGTCTTTAAACTCTTCTGTGATCAGGCTTTTCGCCTCAATCTCCAGAATATCTTTGAATAATTTTACAAGAAGATCATTTAATGTCTCTTCCAGCGTCATGTTAAACTCCTTCATGATCTGGTGTGACCTACCACTCAACTGCACATGCCCCCCAGGTAAGTCCGGCACCAAATCCAGCTAATACGATTTTATCGCCCCCGCTTATCATACCATGTTTGTGGACATTATCAAGTAAAATAGGTACGCTTGCGGCCGAAACATTTCCACACTTCTGTAAATTACATGGGAATTTTTCCATTGGCTGATGCAGACGCTTTGCCACTGACTCAATAATCCGGATATTTGCCTGGTGAAGCAGAAAATATTTTACATCTTCAATTGGAAGTTCTGCCTGTTCAAGTGCTTCACTGACCGCCTTTGGAACCGTGCGCACGGCAAACTTATAAACCTCTCTCCCATCCATCTGGGTGAACGCATAATGCTGTGCACCAAGCTGGCGGTAAAGATTATTCACCGGACGGTTCTCACAATGCAGTGCCATGCCACCGGCTCCGTCTGATCCCTGCACCATGGAAAGCAGCTGGCTTCCTTCTGCACTAACTACAGCAGCTCCGGCTCCATCCCCGAAAAGCACACAGGTACTGCGGTCTGCCCAGTTCATCATTTTTGACAGGGTTTCCGCCCCGATAACCAGTGCATGTTTGTAACGTCCGGTACGGAAATAGGCATCCGCCGTAGCCAGTGCAAATAAAAATCCGGAACATCCCGCACTCAGATCAAATGCCGTTGCACTTTTTGCTCCAATTGCAGCCTGTACTTCACATGCCAGCGATGGAAATATGTAATCCGGGGAAATGGTTCCCGCGATAATCAGATCAATTTCACATCCGGATATTTTTGCATCTGCAAGTGCTTTCTCTGCCGCCTCTACCGCCATGGAAGTTGTTGTCTCTTCCACTGCAATATGGCGCATGCCAATCCCGGTACGGGAACGAATCCACTCATCTGAAGTGTCCATAACCTGGGCCAGGTCATCATTGCTTACAACTTTTTTCGGAAGCGCACTTCCGGTTCCTAAAAATTTCATTTTATGATTCTCCTCTATGGAACAATTAGAACTTTCTGAAGCGATCATACCGCTCCTGTGCAAGCTGCTTACCACTCTTGTCATTCTGTGCACGTAAAAATTCTTTCATATTTCCTTTCATCCATGCCGCAATCGAAGTCAGCGCATCGTCATCCGCTCCGCCATACTCCGGAATCACCTTATCCACAACAGACAGTTCTTTCAGATCCTGCGCCGTGATCTTCATGACAGTTGCCGCTTCTTTTGCACGTTTTCCATCCTTCCAGAGAATGGAAGCAAATCCTTCCGGAGAAAGAATCGAATAGGTGGCATTTTCCATCATCCATACTTCATTACCAACCGCAAGAGCAAGAGCTCCGCCACTGCCGCCTTCGCCAATCATCAGGCAAAGAATCGGCACCTGGATTCCGGACATTTCATAAAGGTTTCTTGCAATTGCCTCACCCTGTCCGTTCTCCTCGGCTTCTTTTCCCGGATATGCGCCGGATGTATTTACAAAAGTAATGATTGGCCGATTGAATTTTTCTGCCTGCTTCATCAGACGGATTGCTTTGCGGTATCCTTCCGGCGAAGGCATACCAAAGTTGCGTTCCTTGCAGTCTTTTAAATCTTTTCCCTTATGCACCCCGATCACGGTTACCGGCTGTCCATCCAGATAGGCAATACCACCGACAATTGCCGGATCATCACGGAAATAACGGTCTCCGTGCAGTTCCATGAATTCATCAAAAATCTGCCCCATATAGTCGACAGATGCCAGACGCTTCATCTGACGTGCCGCCATTACTTTATCCCACGGTTCTAACGGTCTGGAAAACGTATTTCTCTCGCGCATCAGTTCGGTCGGCTCATAACGGTCATCGTCATGTGCCGGATCAAAGTTTGCATATCCTTCGGTCGGACGATGCAGACGAAGGATTTTTCCCAGCGTATCTTTTAATTCGTCACGTTCTACAATCGCATCCACGAATCCGTGTTTCAACTGAAACTCGGCTCTCTGGAATCCATCCGGAAGCTTCTCCCCGATGGTCTGCTCAATCACACGCGGACCGGCAAAACCAATCAGCGCTCCCGGCTCTGCAAGGATAATATCTCCAAGCATTGCAAAACTTGCGGTCACACCACCGGTTGTCGGATCGGTCAGAACCGGAATATAAAGAAGACCTGCATCTGAATGACGTTTTACAGCTGCAGAAGTCTTTGCCATCTGCATCAGGGAAATAATTCCCTCCTGCATACGTGCACCACCGGAACAGCAGAATAAGATCACCGGAAGTTTCTGTTCCGTTGCCTTTTCCATTGCACGTGTAATCCGCTCACCGACTACGTGTCCCATACTTCCCATCATGAAACGGGCATCAATCACACCGAGAACTGTCTTCTCTCCGTTGATTGTACAACTTCCCATGGTTACGCCTTCGTTTAACCCGGTTTTTTCCTGTGTTGCGGCAACTTTTTCTTCGTATTCCGGGAAATTCAGCGGATTTCCGGTCTTCAGATCGTTGTCCCATGTTTCAAAAGTTCCTGCATCCGCCACCATACGAATACGGTTTTTGGTGCGGACACGGAAATAATATCCGCACTCGTAGCAGACATATTTATTTTTGATGACACGCTGTTTATCCAGTTCTTTTTTGCAGATTTTACAGGTAACGGTCTCTACAACAGGTGCTGTTTCCTTTGCCTCTTCCTGCTTTGGCTCTTCTGCCTGTGTTTTTTCTGGTTCTTCGTTGTGATTTACTTTGATATATTTTTTATTAAAAAACATTGCCTTTCCCCTATCCGATTGCAAATGTCAGTTCTGCGGAACATGCCAGTTTTCCATTTACTTTTGCTGTTGCCTGCCCCACACCGATCGGTCCCTTCACCTTGATAATTTCGGTTTCAAGCACCAGAGTATCCCCCGGAACAACTTTCTGCTTGAATTTTGCTTTATTGATTCCTGCAAAATATGCCGTCTTTCCTTTCCATTCCGGCTGCGAAAGAATCGCAACCGCACCGGTCTGTGCCAGTGCTTCCACGATCAGCACACCCGGCATAACCGGATTTCCCGGAAAATGACCGGCAAAAAACGGTTCATTGAAGGTTACATTTTTCTTTGCCACTGCGCGCACGCCCGGCTCTACTTCTTCCACTGTGTCAATCAGCAAAAACGGATGTCTGTGCGGCAGGATTTCCATAATTTCCTGTGTTGTCATACTCATAGCTTCTACTCCTCGTATTTGCGAACCAGAAGACTTGCGTTATGTCCGCCAAATCCAAGAGAGTTTGACAGTGCATAGGTAAATGACTCGTGGGATTCTTCTTTACAGTAGTTCAGATCCATCTCGTCATCCGGTGTCTCATAACCAACTGTACGGTGAATGTATCCCTCTTCCAGCTCTTTGACACAGGTGATAAATTCAACCGCACCTGCGGCACCAAGAAGATGACCGATCATGGACTTTGTAGAATTGATCTTAATGTCCTTTGCATGATCCCCAAACAGTAACTTAATGGCACGGGTCTCAAAAAGATCGTTGTGATGCGTTGCAGTACCATGCGCATTGATGTACGTGATCTCGTTTTTGTCTACCCCCGCATCCTCGATGGCATTCTGCATAGCGCGTGCTGCACCTGCACCGTCTTCGAGTGGGGAAGTAATATGGTAAGCATCTGCAGAACATCCATATCCCACAACTTCTGCATAGATTTTTGCGCCTCTTGCCTTCGCATGCTCAAGTTCCTCAAGAACAACAATGCCGGCACCTTCACCCAATACAAAACCGCTGCGGTTTTTATCGAAAGGAAGGGAACATTTTTCCGGATCATCGGATGGAGAAAGCGCCGTCAGTGCACCGAATCCGGCAATCGCACATGGACATACGGCTGCCTCGGTTCCTCCGGCTACCATGACATCTGCCTCTCCGTACTGAATGCTGCGGAACGCATCACCGATATTATTCGTACCGGTCGCACAGGCAGTTACATCATTGGTACATTTTCCCTGCAATCCCAGCTGGATGGAGACATTTCCTGCTGCCATGTTTGAGATCATCAATGGAACGAAAATCGGATTGACTCTGCCCGGTCCTTTTTCCACAATCTTTGTGTACTCACGCTCGATTGCCTGAAGACTTCCAACACCGCATCCAACGGCTGTACCGCAACGGTAAGCGTCCTCTTTTTCCATATCAAGCCCTGCATCCGCAACGGCTTCTTTGGCTGCTGCTACTGCGTACTGTGCAAACAGTTCCATACGCTTTGCTGCCTTAAAATCCATATGCTCTTTTCCGACAAAACCTTTGACTTCTGCCGCAAGATGTGCTTTATATTCACTTGCATCAAACTTCGTGATAGGACCAAATCCAATCTGTCCGGCATGGATTCCTTTCCAGAATTCTTCCACGCTCAGACCAATCGGTGTGATTGCTCCCATTCCCGTCACAACGACTCTTCTCATTTTCCTTTTCCTTTCTTTCTATCAGGTTCCTTAAATGGCCATACCACCGTCTACGGAAAGTATCTGTCCGGTAATATAATCCGACTCCGGTGATGCAAGAAATGCGACTGCATTTGCAATATCCTGTACCTGTCCGGCTCTGCCAAGCGGGATCTGCTTTTTTAATTCTTCCTGGGTCTTTTCCGGCAATACTGCGGTCATCTCTGTCTCTACAAATCCGGGAGCAACCGCATTGACGCAGATTCCTCTGGATGCAAGCTCCCTTGCAACAGATTTTGTCAGACCGATCACGCCCGCCTTGCTGGCTGCATAGTTTGACTGTCCCGCATTTCCAAGGATTCCGGATACCGAAGAAATATTGATAATTTTTCCGGCACGCTGTTTTAACAGATAGCGTGACAGATGACGAATTGTATTGAAAGTTCCCTTCAGGTTGGTATTGATCACAGCATCAAAATCGCTTTCCTTCATGCGCATCAGCAGATCATCCCTTGTAATTCCGGCATTGTTCACCAGAATATCCATATGCTTATATTCTTTGATAAGAGATTCAATCATCTCCTGACATGCTGTAAAATCAGAGACATTGCAGCGAACACTCACGGCATCTCCTCCGGCCGCTTTGATCGCTGCAACCGTTTCATTTGCAGCATCTTCGGAACCATTGTAGTTCACCACAACAAATGCTCCGCGTTTTGCCAGCTCCAGCGCAATGGCTCTTCCGATTCCCCTGGAAGCACCTGTAACAAGTGCATTTTTACCGGTTAACATATTTATTGAAATCCTCCATTTTGTCGATGTTGCATGTGGTAACATCGCGATTGATCTTTCTCATAAATCCAGAAAGGCTGCGTCCCGGTCCGATCTCCACAAATTCCTCTGCTCCGTCTGCAATCAGGCGCTCAATTGTCTGCTGCCAGCGCACGGAAGAAGAAACCTGACGTACCAGATAATCCTTGACGTCTGCCGGATCTTTGACATAATCTGCAGTCACATTGGTCAAATACGGAATGGTGATCGGCTGAATCGTTACATCTTCGAGTGCCTCCCCGAGTTTCTTTCCTGCTTCTGCTAAAAGTGCAGAATGGAACGGGCCACTGACTTTAAGCGGAACCACGCGCTTTGCTCCGGCTTCCTTGCAGGCATCTCCTGCCTCACCTACAGCATCTGCTGCTCCGGTGATAACGATCTGTCCCGGACAGTTGTAATTTGCAATGGAAACAACTTTGTTTGTTTTTGCAGCGGTTTCCTCACAGATTGCTGCGATCTTTTCCGCATCCAGTCCAAGAATTGCAGACATACCGCCGCCTACCGGATATGCCTGTTCCATATAAATACCGCGCTTGCGGACAACCGCAAATGCATCCCGCATTGTCATCGCTCCGGATGCAATCAGCGCACCATATTCGCCAAGGCTTAAGCCTGCCGTAACGTCGCAGCCAATTCCCGCTGCTTGTAATGCTGTATAAATAGCCGCCTCGGTTGTGAGCATACAGATCTGTGTGTACTCTGTAATGTTCAGCTTATCATTTTCTTCAAAGCAAAGAGCTGCCACATCCAGACCTGTCACTTCATTTGCCAGATCATAAACCACTTTTGCTTCCGGCATGGCGTCGTAAAACTCTTTTCCCATACCAATATACTGAGATCCCTGTCCAGGGAACATAAATACTCTCTTCACTGTCTTCTCCTATTTCTGTCCCAATAACTTTTCGGCACCACTCATAACATCCCGGATAATTTCCGCACAGGTCTCTTCTTTTTTTACCAGAGCCGCAGACTGGCCTGCCATAACGCTGCCGTACATGACATCGCCCTCGACAACTGCTTTGCGCAGTGCTCCGAGTGTCATCTGCTCAAGTTCTTCGAACGGTGCACCTTCTTTTTCTTTCTTTAAGTACTCGCGGGTCATTTTGTTACGAATAACGCGAATCGGATGGCCTGTGGACATGCCGGTCACTTCACTGTCAATATCTTTTGCTTTGACCACGCGCTGCTTGTAATTTTCATGAACCGTGGATTCTTTTGCAACAACAAAACGGGTTCCCATCTGTACTGCCTCTGCGCCAAGCATCATAGCTGCCGCAAATCCACGTCCATCTGCAATTCCACCGGCTGCAATGACCGGAATGGATACCGCATCTACTACCTGTGGTACGAGTGTCATCGTCGTCTGGGCACCGATGTGTCCACCGGACTCCATTCCCTCAGCGACCAGTGCATCCGCACCGCCACGCTCCATCAGCTTTGCCAATGCCACGCTTGCCACAACCGGGATTACTTTGATTTTGGCTTCTTTCCACATGCTCATATATTTGGCCGGATTGCCGGCGCCGGTTGTTACTACCTTAACGCCTTCCTCCACAATTACTTTTGCAATCTCATCCGCTTCCGGATTCATCAGCATGAGATTTACTCCAAACGGCTTGTCGGTTTCTTTTTTTGCTGCCTGAATCTGCTCACGCACCCAGGAAGCCGGTGCTCCACCTGCTCCGATGATGGTATGGATTTCATCAATGAACAGCAGAATTCCCTGATGTTCTTTTACTTCCTGGATCACATTCTTAATGCGTTCCTCAAATTCACCTCTGTATTTGCTTCCCGCAACCATGCCGGAAAGATCTAACACAACAAGACGCTTATCCTTCACTGTATCCGGAACCATTCCCATAACGATGCGCTGTGCAAGTCCCTCTACAATGGCAGTCTTACCTACTCCGGGTTCCCCTGTCAGACACGGATTATTCTTCGTACGTCTGCTCAGAATCTGAATCAGTCTGGTAATTTCTTTATCACGCCCTATCACAGGATCCAGTTTTCCCTCTGCTGCAAGCTGTGTCAGG
>OLVX01003353.1_pt1 | contig 10157 bp, 5 predicted proteins | sample 1673271 | NCBI WGS metagenome assembly OLVX01 (sample SAMEA3178939, study PRJEB25190) | human gut metagenome | biome: human gut; feature: human-associated habitat; material: faeces | place: Austria | collected 2013 | reverse complement strand
AATTACTGTATTAAATCAATTATTAAAAAGAATATTACAAAGACCACGTCCTACAGAATTCAGAATAATTGAAGAAACAGGATATAGTTTTCCGTCAGGTCATTCTATGGTAAGTATGGCGTTCTATGGATATCTAATATATTTGATTTATAGATATGTTAAAAATAAATATGTTAAATGGATTGCTATTGCATTTTTGAGTGTTTTGATTTGTTCTATTGGTGTAAGTAGAATCTACTTAGGTGTGCATTATACAAGTGATGTTTTAGGTGGTTTTTTAGTATCAATTTCATATTTAATTTTATTTATAAGTACGGTTAATAAATTTTTTATTGAAAAAGATTAAAGCTAATATAATGAATGAAAAAGACAGATAATTGTTTGAAATTATCTGTCTTTTATGTGTGCACAGCATAGGTAACAACTTGAGGGGTGAAAGTTATCCCAATATTCCTAATTTTAAAATAAGATTAATTACTAAATCTATCATAACTTCATAATTAAGTTCAGAGTGCTTGTGGTAAACAATTTCATGGCATAGGTCATCAATAATATTAATGCTAATGTGAACTTTTTCGTATAAATTTTGATTGTTAAAACCATTTTTCATTAAAATATCAGAAATTTTTTTAGTCATAAACATTTCATGTTCTTGAAAAAAGGTAGCAATTTCTTTATCTGAATGTGTCATAGACATAATTTCTTCATGCGCAGATTGAGATAGTCTATGATTTTCAATAAATTTGTTAATCATATTTTTTAAGAGACTTTTAATATTATCTCTATTTATAACAATATCAGAAGTAACATTAAGCATAGGATAAAAAATATCGTTAGCATATATTTTGATTCCTGCTATTAAAATATCGTGTTTATCCCTAAAATATTGATATACAATACCGGTAGAAACACCAGCAGCTTTGGCTATTTCTGCTGTATTTGTGTTATAATATCCTTTTTCACATATAAGGTCAAATCCAGCTTCAATAATTTTTTCTTTTTTTTCAATAGAACGTTTTTGAATAGGTTCTCTTATATTATTTGTACTCATTTTTTATTAATAATCTAACAGAAATATTAGATTAATTCCTTTCTATATTTTAGATTTTTTTATAAATTATAACTACCAAAAAAGAAAAAGTCAATAAATATGAAAAAAAATTCATATTATATTGACTTTTAAAATATCAATTATTATAATATTGACAGAATATGAAATAAATTTCAGATAAGGAGGAACTATGGAAAATATAGTTGAATTAAAAAATGTAAGTAAAATTTATGAAACAGGAGAAAAAGAGTTTAAAGCACTAGACAAAATTAATTTAACAATAAAAAAAGGCGAATTTATTGTAATATTAGGGCCATCTGGAGCTGGTAAATCAACATTATTAAATTTAATAGGTGGAATGGATACTCCAACAAATGGAAGTATAAAAATTGATGGAAGTGACATTTCAAAATATACAGAAAATCAATTAAGTGAATATAGAGCTGAAAATATAGGGTTTATTTTTCAGTTTTACAATATATTACCAACTTTAACAGTATTAGAAAATGTTGAATTAGTAAAAGACATTGTAAAAAATGGAAAAGATAGTAAAGTAGCGATAGAGGCAGTTGGACTTGAAAAACATATGAGTAAATTCCCAAATCAATTATCTGGTGGAGAACAACAGAGAGTTTCAATTGCAAGAGCAATAGCTAAAAATCCTAAATTGTTATTATGTGATGAACCCACAGGAGCTTTGGATTCTAAGACAGGAGTTCAAGTTTTAAAACTATTAAAAAAACAATGTGATGAAAATAATGGAGCAAATACAGTTATAGTAGTAACACATAATAGCTTATTTGCAGATATTGCAGATACAGTAATTAGAGTGAAAAATGGAAATATTGAAAGTGTAACTAAAAATGAAAATCCTAAAAATATAGATGAAGTTCAATGGTAAAATATGAAAAATTAATAATAAAATAAATTAGTCTTAAGAAATTATTAAATAATGGAAAATTAAATGTGGAAGGAGAAAAAAGTGAATAGATTAAATAAAAAAATGCTAAGAGATATAAAATTAAATAAAATGCAGTTTTTTAACATTTTTATAATGATATTTTTAGGAGTATTTGTTTTTGCAGGTGTGCATGCTTACATGGATGGAATGAAAGTAAGTGGAGATAAATATTATGAAACAAACAATTTTCAAGATATTTGGCTATCAGGAGAAAACTTTACAGAAGAAGATTTAGGGAAAGTTAAAAGAATAGAAAATGTAAAAGATGCAGAAAGAATTTTAAGTATAAGAACAGAATTAGAAAATTTTGATAATGTTGCATTAGAAACTAATTTTATTGAATCAAATAGAATTTCTAAAATGTATATTGTAGAAGGTGAGAAATTTTCAAAAGATAAGAAAGGAATATGGCTTGACAGTTATCTAGCTAAAAATCTAAATTTGAATGTTGGTGATAAAATTACTCTTAATTATAAAGATAGTAAGATAACAGAAAAAATAGTTGGATTGGTAAATACACCGGATCATATGTATTTTGTAAAAGATGATACAGAAATATTTCCAACGCATAAAGATTTTGGATTTGTATATCTTTCAATAAATGAATTTCCATTAGAATATAGTATATTTAATAAAGTAATTGTTGATATTGATGATACAAGTAAAATAGAAGAAACAAAATCAATTATTGAAAACAATGTACAATCAGCTATTGCTGTAACAGATAGAAATTCAAGTGTATCTTATGAAAGCTATAATTCAGAAATAGAAGAAGGAGACACTTATTCAAGAGTATTTACATTTTTATTTTTGTTCATAGCAATATTATCAGTCGTAACAACAATGAATAGATTTGTAAAAAAAGAAAGAACACAGATAGGAACATTAAAAGCTTTAGGTTTTAAGAATAGTAAAATAATGAAACACTATGTTAGTTATGGGTTTTATATAAGTTTAATAGCATCAATATTAGGAATAGTAGTAGGAAGATTTACTCTAGGTACTTTTTTCTTAAATACAGAGGCATCATATTTTGAAATTCCAGTATATAATACAGTTATTGTATCACAAGTGTATATATTGGCAATATGCGTAGTATTTATAATTACATTAGTTACATATTTATCATGTAGGGGAATATTAAAAGAATCAGCTGTAGAGGCATTAAGAGTAGAAGTACCAAAGGTAAAAAATACAAAATTTAATTTTACAACAAAAGGAATTTTTAGAAAGGCATCAATTTCTACAAGATGGAATTTAAGAGATATAGGAAGAAATAAGAGTAGAAGTTTGATGGCAATAGTAGGCATAATTGGCTGTACAATGTTACTAGTATGTGCATTTGGAATGTTGGATACAATGAATGCTTACTTGGATTGGGAATTTGATACAATTAACAACTTTGAATATAAAATTTCATTATCAAATAATTACACAGATGAACAACTAAAAAATTTAACAGATAAATATGGAAAATCAACGAGTCAAAACTTAGGAATAGAAATTAAAACTGGAGATAAGAAAGAGACAAATTCATTAATAGTAAATGATGCCAAAGAAAGTTTACGTTATACAAATCATAACAAAGAATATATGTATCTTGAAGATAATGGAATTTATATAACAGAAAAATTGTCAGAAAAATATGGATTAGATATAGGGGATGAGATTTCTTGGCACATTTTTGGAGATGATACATGGTATATCTGTAAAATAGTTGGAATTAATAGAGACCCACAAAGTCAAATATTAAATATGACAAGAAAATATTATGAATCTCTAAGCTTAAAATATAGGGCAGATTCTTTATATACAAATGATGATTTAAGCAATGTAAAAACATTAGAAGGTGTAGACACAATTCAAAGTATTACAAATTTAAAATCAGGAATGCAAAGTATGTTAAGCACAATGAAAACAATGATTGTTATTTTAATTGCTGTTTCAGCAATATTGGGATTTGTTATTATTTATAATTTAGGAATATTATCATTTTCAGAAAAACAATATCAATTTGCAACATTAAAAGTACTTGGATTTAAAAATAAACAGATAAGCAAAATATTTGTAAAACAAAATTTGTGGATAGCAGTAGTTGGAATTATTATAGGTCTACCTTTAGGATACTTAATGACAGATTATATATTTAAGTCAGCTTTGGGAGATAATTATGATTTTTCTGCAAGTATAAAATTGATATCTTATATGTATTCAGCAATAGGAAGTTTTGTTGTAGCTGTATTTGTAAATAAAGTATTAGCTAGAAAAATAAAAACAATAGATATGGTAACAAGTTTAAAAGGAAATGAATAATGGGAAATATAGTATTATTAGATGATTTAACAATAAATAAAATAGCGGCAGGTGAAGTAATAGAAAGACCTGCTAATGTAGTGAAAGAGTTAGTAGAAAATTCAGTGGATGCAGGAAGTAGCAAAATAGTAGTAGAAATCAAAAATGGTGGAAAAACACTAATTAAAGTAACTGATAATGGAAAAGGAATCTTAAAAGATGATATGACAATTTCGCTAGAAAGACATGCAACAAGTAAAATAAGAAAAATAGAAGATTTACAAAATACTTATACAATGGGGTTTAGGGGTGAAGCACTAGCGAGTATTGCTTCAATATCAGAAATGACAATGATTTCAAAAACAAAAGATGAAATTATAGGACATAAGCTTAAAGCTACAGCTGGAAATATTCTAGTAGATGAAGAAATTGGAGCTCAAACAGGAACTACAATTATTGTAGAAAGATTATTTTTTAATACACCAGTTAGATATAAATTTTTAAAGCAAGATTCTGTTGAAACAAGGTATATAAAAGAATGGTTACAAAAAGAAGCATTAGCAAATCCAAACATATCATTTAGATTATTTAATGATGGAAAAAGTATATTTTATTGGCCTGGAAATGGAAAAATAGAAGATCTTATATATTTGTTATATGGAAAAGAAATAAAAGAAAATATAGTAAAAGTAGACTATACTGAGGAAAATATAAGAGTAACGGGTGTTATAGGAAATACATTGATTGCAAGAGATACAAGAAAAGATCAAATAATATTTTTGAATAAGAGAAATATTAGAAATGTTACATTAACAAGTAGTGCAGATCAAGCTTTTAAAGGGGCAAGTGGAATAGGAAAATATGGATTTTTTATATTAAATATAGATATGCCAGCTGATTTATATGATGTAAATGTTCATCCAACTAAAATAGAAGTAAGATTTAAAGAAGAGAGTAATATTGCTAGAATATTGTATCATGCAATAAAAAATTCGATGTTGAATACTGAATTTTTAGGAAACAATCAAATAGAAGAAAATAATATTGATTATATTCAAAATGAATATGAATTTTTGGTAGATAATTTAAAGAAGGATGAAAAAGAAAAAAATAAAATAAGTAGTGAAATAGAAGAAAATATAGAACTTAGAAATAGAGAAGAAAAAAGAAAAGTAAATTATAAATATATTGGGATTTTATTTAGAACATATATAATAGTAGAAATAGAAAACGAATTATATTTAATAGATCAACATGCTGCACATGAAAGAGTTTTATATGAACAAATAAAAGAAAACTACAAAAATCATATAGAACAGGGTAGTCAATTAATGTTAATACCAAAAATTGTAAATTTAACGCATAAAGAAATGGAATTTGTAAAAGAAAATGAAGAACTTTTTAAGAAAACAGGATTTGATATAGAAAAGTTTGGCGAAAACTCCTTGAAAATAAATGGAATTCCAAATTTAGAATATAGAGCAAAAACACAAAATATATTTTTGGATATTTTAGATGAGATGTTAAGCAGTGAAAGGACAGCAATAAAGGACATTGAAGAAAGATTTATAGCGACTGTTGCATGTAAAGCTGCTGTTAAGGCAAATATGGATTTAAGTCCACAAGAGGTTGATAATTTAATACAAAGTTTATTGAAATTAAATAATCCATATACTTGTCCACATGGAAGACCAACAACAATAAAAATTTTATAAATAATTTTGAAATAAAGGACTTAGATAATCTGAAAATTAAAAAATAATATAAGAAAAAAAGAAGGAGCAAATAATAAAAAATTTGATTCTTCTTTTTATGTTGGATTTATTGTAATAAATTTATTTTTATGATAATATAACCAAAAGAAATAAAAAAATATATGGAGAGATATAATGAAAGATAAATTAAGAAAGATAAAAAACATAGTAATTGAAAAAAATTTTAAGTATATATATTTTTTCTGTTTAATATTAAGTATACAATTCATATTAGGATATAAATTGCAAAAATTCGAATATACAGCTAGAAATGGGAAAGAGGTACTAATAAATATTATTAATATCATTATTTTGAGTGTTGTTTTAACAACAATAGTGTATATAGGAAAATATATAATAAAACAAGTAAAAGAAAAAGTACTAATAAAAAATAAAGAAACAATAAGCAAAACTAATACTATAAAGCAACCAGATAATTTAAATGTTATGAGTTTCTTAATAATTATATTGTGTTGGATGCCAGCATTTCTTGCATTTTGTCCAGCAATTTTAAATTATGATGGACCATCTCAAATTATAGCTTATATTGTTGTTGGTGAAAAAATGACAACACAACAACCATTAATTTCCACAATAATGATGACAGCTTTTTTTAAATTTGGAATAAATGTATTGGGTTCTTCAACATTAGGAATGATGTGTTTTTCATTATTCCAAATGTGCTTTATGGCAGAAGCATTTGCATATACAGTTAATTTTATATGGAAAGAAACATATAACAAAAAAATAACAGTTTTGGCTTTAATATTTTATGCGTTTTTTCCATTTAATCATTTGTTTCCACTAATGACAACGAAGGATACTATGTTTGCAGGACTTACTTTGTTTTTTGTGGTACAAATATATCAGTTTCCAAGGGAAAAGTTTAGGATTAAAGAATATATAATTTTAAGTATATTTGCAGTTTTTATGCTACTATTTAGAAATAATGCAGTATATGCTCTAGTAGTAGCTTTACCAATTATGATGATTTTTCTTAGAAATAATAAAAAGAAAATATTTGATATGACAACTGTATTTGTAATTATTTTTATAGTATATATATTATGTTTTGAAGGACTAATTATTGTAACAAATTCAGTTATGCAATCAGATAGAGAAAAATTAAGTGTAATATCACAAGCAATTGCAAGAGTTTCAAAACAAAAAAAGGATGAACTAACAGAAGAAGAAAAAGAGAAAATAAATTATTATTTTGATGATATAGATAATTTGATAGAAATGTATGATACAAATATATCAGATGATACAAAAAGGGCTATAGTTATAGAAAGATATGAACAAAATCCACAAGAATTTTATAAATTGTTTTTATCAATGGTGGAAAAATATCCAATTATATGTATAGATTCATTTTTAGACACTATAAGAGGATATTGGTACATATTTGATAATTCATTCAATAAAATTTTTCATAAGGAATCACCAGAAACAAAAGGGTGCTTAGAAATTACTTTTTATATAGTAACAGATGAAAATGAAGAAAATATGGTAAGAGATTTAAATCAATTTCCAGAATTAAGAAGTTTTTATAAAAGTATGTTTTGTCAAAATAATTATACAAAGATACCAGTATTATATATTGTATTTCAACCAGCAATTTATTTTTATAGTGCACTTGCTTGTCTTTTATATGCAATTTATAAAAAAGATAAAAATTTAGTATTACCAACAATATATTTATTTTTATATTTTTTAACCTGCTTTTTAGGACCAGGAGCAATTATCCGTTATATATATGCAAATATAGTGGCAACACCATTTATACTTGCTATGTGTAAAAATAATAAAAAATAGGCAAATATATTTATAAAGATAAAATATTACTATTAAGAACGTTAAGGAGGAAAAAATTGAAAAAACTAGTTTTGATAGATGGAAACAGCATTATGAATAGAGCATTTTATGGAATTATGGGTAGTAAAGCGCTTACAACAAAAGATGGAAAATATACAAATGCTATCTATGGATTTTTAGCTATTTTATTTAAATTATTGGAAGAAGAAAAACCTGATTATATAGGAGTGTCATTTGACTTAAAGGCACCAACTAAAAGACATGAACTATATGAAGGATACAAAGCAAATAGAAAAGGAATGCCAACTGAACTTGCTGAACAAATGCCAATAATAAAAGATGTATTAAGAGCAATGAACATAGACATTATAGAAAAAGAAGGGTTTGAAGGTGATGATATAATAGGAACACTTGCAAGATATGGGGAAGAGAAGGGACTAGAAGTTACAATACTTTCAGGAGATAGGGACACGTTTCAACTTGCAACAGACAAAGTTTCTATAAAAATTCCAAGAACAAAAGCAGGAAAAACGGAAACGGAAATATATAATAGAGAAAAAATAAAAGAAACATATGGAATTGAACCAAAACAATTAATAGAAGTAAAAGGATTGCAAGGGGATACATCAGATAATATTCCAGGAGTTCCAGGAATTGGAGAAAAAACAGCATTATCATTAATACAAAAATATGGAACAATAGCAAATTTGTATCAACAATTAGAAGATGGAAAAGCTGAGTTAAAAGGAAAACAAAAAGAAAATATAGAACAAAACAAAAATTTAGCAATATTATCAAGAACATTGGGAGAAATAAATGTACATGCACCAATTGAAGATACATTAGAAGAATTAAAACTAGAAGAATGGGATAACGAAAAAGTATTAGAAATATTTAAAGAATTGAATTTTAAAAGATATATAGATAGATTTCACTTGACAGAAATAAGTGGACAGACTGTTGGGAGTGATGAACTTACAGAAAATAGAGGTCAAGAAGAATTATATAAAATAGAAAAAATAGAATTAGAAGAAGTAAAAAGACTTTTAGAAAATGATAAAAAAATGTTTTTCTATATTAATACAGAAAAAGATGATAACGAAAATAAAATTATAAAAGAAAAAATATCAGGGATTTCAATTTTTAGAAAAGAAGAAAAGATAGCATATTATTGGAAATTTAAAGAACAATCAGAAATTCAAAATTGGAAATCAGTTTTTGAAAATGAACAAATTAAAAAAATTAGTATTGATTTAGGAAAAATAATGATATTACTAAGAGAACAAGGAATTGAAATCAAAAATATAAATTATGATATTTCAATAGCTGCATATATTTTGAATCCAACAGATAATAAATTAAAATTGGAGAATTTAACGGAAAATTATTTGGATTTAGATATAAACGAGTTACTAGGAAAAGAGAGTGAAAAAAATCAAGAACAAATTAACTTATTTGACACAATAGATAATAATAAAAATGATGAACAAGATGAAAAGAAATATACATTATATTCATATTTGATTGAAAAAATACAAGAAGTAACTAAGAAAAAATTAGAAGAAATTAATGCATTAGAACTATTTGAACAAATAGATATGCCAACAGTTACAGTATTAGCTGATATGCAATGGAACGGTATGTATGCAGATGAACAGGAATTAAATCAATTTGGAAATAAATTGAAAGAACAGTTAGATGTAAAAACAAAGATAATTTATGAGATGGCTGGAGAAGAATTTAATATTAATTCAACAAAACAATTAGGAGAAGTTCTATTTGAAAAACTTAAATTACCAGTTATCAAAAAAACAAAAAGTGGATATTCAACAGATGTAGATGTTTTAGAAAAACTAAAATTAGAACATCCAATAATTGCAGAAATATTAGATTATAGACAATTGATGAAATTGAATTCAACATATGTAGAAGGATTAAAACCATATATAAATCCAAAAACAAAAAGAATCCATTCATTTTTCCATCAAACTATAACAGCAACTGGTAGAATAAGTTCAACAGAACCAAATTTGCAAAACATTCCAACAAGATTTGAATTAGGAAAACAGGTAAGAAAGATATTTAAACCTGAAGAAGGAAAAGTATATATAGATGCAGATTATTCACAAATTGAATTACGTGTATTAGCACATATGTCAGAAGATGAACATATGATACAAGCATTTAAAGAAGGACAAGATATTCATAGACAAGCAGCATCAAAAGTATTTAAAACACCAATGGAAGAAGTAACAAAAGAACAAAGAAGTAATGCAAAAGC
>OLVX01003346.1_pt1 | contig 10182 bp, 10 predicted proteins | sample 1673271 | NCBI WGS metagenome assembly OLVX01 (sample SAMEA3178939, study PRJEB25190) | human gut metagenome | biome: human gut; feature: human-associated habitat; material: faeces | place: Austria | collected 2013 | reverse complement strand
TACTCGAAAAATATCCGCATACTTCAAGCAAAGAAAATCGACCATATGCACCTCCGGGTGATTGTGGTGAAAGTACTTCGCCGTCGGTCAGTGTTACAATCTTGAATGCCGTTAAACAAGAACTTGATAAACATGAAACAGAACTCAAAACTCAAAGTACATTCGCCCATTTGCGAGATGCGATTATTGATGAAAAATAAAGACATAACTTAAAAAGAAGTTTGCCCCAAATGTTAGGGCAAACCTCTTTTAATAATATTCACTTTTATTCTATTTATTTTTGTGATATAGTACTAATATAGATATTACTTGTACATCTATTGCCACTATAGATAATTTTGGCTTGATAATTGTGCTCTGAGCCAACAATAGGCAGAGAGTATATTTTTTGCAATTTCTATTATGATTGAATATTCTTGCATATTAAATGAAGTAAAAAGCACTAATTATAAAAGAGATGAATTTTATGAACAGACCTAATTATATAGAATGGATTATTGAAGAACAAGGTGTTGTTTTTAATGACGGTATACCATTAAATTCCTATAAAATCACATACGATATTTCTGATGAAGAGACTTTAAACCAGTGGGCGTTACACATAAGGAGACATTATATACAAGATAATGAATTAGAAGAAAGTCTAAAAGATCTACCGTGTTCTAAAGAAGAATATCTAAAAACATACAAAATCCCACAAAGAGGTGGTCAGGGTTCAGTATCCAGATCGGCGGATATCACAGAAATACTTGTTGCAGATATGTTACAGTTCCTTATGAACTATGAGGTGCCAAGAATCAAACAGCTTAATCGTTCGAACAAGAATTTACCCGAGCATGGCACAGATGTTATTGGATTCAAATTTGAGAGTTCTGTAGATGAGCCTAGTCGAAAAGATATATTGATAGCTGCAGAGGTAAAAGCAAATTTAAGTGGGACCAATTTTAACACAATAAAAAAGGCTGTAAAGGATTCGAAAAAGGATAATTTTCGAATTGCAACAACATTAGATTATTACAGGCTAAAATTAAAACAGTATGGTGATGTTGACAATGCAAGAAAAATTTTGCGATTCGAACGTAAAAGCGAACTTCCTTATAAAACCATTTATAATGCGTTTGCAATAACTAGTCTTGATGTTATTGATGATAATACGATAATTCAAATTAATGGCTCAGACTTAAATTTGGCATTAAATCAAAATGTTTATTTTGTTCATGGAAAAGATTTGATGGAATTAGCACACAATGTATATGATAGGTGTAAAGAATAATGAAAACTTCAAATTTAACACAATTATTATTAAAATACCAAAAAGCAAAAGCAAAACTTGCGGAGTTTGAAATTGACAAACAAGATTATCCGAAATTTAGAGCAGATTCAGAGGATTTGTTTTATTTCACAATTTATATTATTTCAAGATATTCTGAATGCATAGTTTGTGGAGATGAAACTACCGCTTCAAGTATAAAAGAAAATTTAGAGTTGGTATCTCAATATTATGATGCTTGTTTTAATTCTAAAGATAATGAAGAATACTCAAATGAATTTTTACTAATAGGATTATCAGCATATTTTCTTTCAAATGACTTTGGAAGTGCAAAAGTTTTATGTAAAGAAATAGAAAAAGAATACTTTTCGCAAGATAGTCCACAATACTTGATTATTGCAATTGTTGATTATTTACTAAACTCCACTGAAATATCAATAAAGACTAATAATCAAACTTTATTGGATTTAATTACACAATTTGTTGATTATTTCCATAACGGAAATGGTTATGATTCTATAATAGCTCTTGTGTATAATTACAAAAATCAGGTTGAATCGCAAGAACTGGTATTAGACAATATTTTTATAAATGTGTTAATAGCTATAGTTATTATCACAAAACAAAATTCAGCTTGGGAGATAATAAGACATTCTAATGATTATAATACAGATGATTTTATAAAGTATTTTGGAAAAAATGATGCTATCAAAATCTTTTGGGAAGCCCAAAAGATTATCGCTGAATCGGGAATTCTTAATGGTAAAAGCGGTATTGTTCAATTGCCAACGGGCGTTGGCAAAACAAAGAGTCTTGAATTAATAATTGAAACTGGAATTATATCTAATAGAATAAAAAATACAATTGTTGTTTCACCTTTACGAGCCCTTTGTAATGAAATAACTGATGATTTAGCACAAGCACTACAGGATGAAATTGTTATCACTCAATTTTCGGATATTTTACAAACGGATTTTGATTTGGAATTTTTATCAAATGATAATAACAATGTTGTTATTTGTACACCTGAAAAATTAGATTATGTTTTATATCATCAGTCAAATGTTTTTGATTTAATTGATTTGATAGTTTTTGATGAGGCTCACATGTTTGACGATGGTAACAGAGGGGTGAATTTTGAATTACTCATTTCAGAAATCAGAAGTAGAATTGATTTTTCTAAAAAGCAATTAATTATGCTGTCTGCTGTTTTACCTAATGCTGAAATTATTAAAGAATGGTTATTTAATGATCAAGGCGTATTGGCAAATAGCGAAACATTAAAAGGAACGCCCAAAACTCTAGGCTTTGCTTCTTGCACAAAAGATCTGCATTATTTTACTAATAATTTTGATGAAGAAGATTATTTTGTTCCTAAAAGCTTAGAAATCACAACTTTAAATAAACTTCCTCGAGAATATAAAAATAGAGTTTTTCCCGAAGCAAATAATGCAAAAGATATTGCTATTTATTATTCTATAAAACTCTGCCACAATGGCGGCATTGCAATCTATGTAAATAGAACCGATTCGGTATCAACTGTAATTAAACGTATTATAGAATTATACGACCGTGAATATGATTTATCTGAAATCATTCATAACAGTAATCCAGAAGAAACGCAAAAAATCACAAGGCTGTTTGCTGCCTATTATGGAGAAAATCATATTTTTACAAAAGCAAGTAAATTGGGAGTTTTCCCACATTATTCAAGATTACCTAACGGTTTACGAATAGCAATTGAGACCGCATTTAAGAAAAGATTCATCTGTTTCGTTGTATGTACTTCAACTCTTGCGCAGGGAGTAAATATACCTATAAAGTACTTGTTTATGACAAGCAACAAATTTGATTTTGATAATATGAAGGTCAGAAATTTTCAAAATTTGATAGGCAGAACCGCTCGTTCTGGTATGTACACATCAGGAGATGTAATTATAACTGACCCGAATTTTTTTGATAAAAAGAACAATCACGACGAAAACTATTACGCTTGGCAAAGGTGCCAAAAATTAGCAAATTCAGAATATTCTGAGCCTTGTAGCAGTTCCATTTTAACTTTAATTAACGATTTTTATATTGACTATACATATTATTTTAATGGAGAAGATAATGCAAAATACATAATTGATCATTATAATGACTGCAATGATGTTATAGAAGAATTGCATGAAATTTTGTTATCCGATTGCGATAGTGATATTCAAAGAGGAAATTTAAATACTAAAATACAGGAAATGAAATTTGCGATTCAGTCTATTGAAAGTTATTTGTGTTTTGCATATTCACAAAACAACAGTGTTGATATTTCAATGCTGAGTGAAACAATATGTAAAAACACTCTTGCATTCCATATAGTTGATAAACAAAAAAGAACTGTTTTATTGGAACTCTTCAAGGTAATTGCTAATAAAATATCGGATCTGCCATATGAAAGACTCAATCGGTATGCCACCTCTATGACTGGAATAACAACATCAAGCAAAATCGAAAATTGGATAAATGAAAACTTTAATATTGATTTTGAATATGATTATAATAATTTAATAGAATTAATAATTAGGTGTTACAAATCAGTCTGCAGTTCAAAATATTCTGAGGAACTATTGAGAAAAATTGCATATATGTGGGTAGATGGAAGTCCGTTATATAAAATAGCTTCTGATACTGGTTGGTCATTCAAAGATGTTGAAATAATATGTATGAAAACTCTTTCTTATGATATGAGTTTTTTGGTTGGCAATATTATAGACATTGTAGAGTGGGAAGATGAAAACGCAAATCATATAAAGTTAGCTAAACTACAAAAAATGTTAAAATACGGAGTTGATAACTCAACACAATTATTAATTTGCGATAGAGTTGTAAATGATAGATTCATCTCATCAATTATTAGTTCTTTTATTGGAATACAAAATAATTTTAACGAGTTAAAGCAACAATTATCAATGCATAAGGATATAGTCTTTAATGCATTAGAAGAATATCCTACAGTATTTAATAAAAGAATAAAACAAATAATAAAGTAAAGGCTTATGAAGTAATAAATAAAAGTTTGAAAGATAATTTCTCGAATTACAGTTATTGTTAGCCATTTTTATTATTAAAATTATGAGAGAATATATCAAACAATTATGCTGAGGTTGTTCAATGAAATTCATTAACAATAATATGGAATATTGCATAGAGAGCAGTAACAAAAAAGAACGCTGTTAGCGATTATAATATTGTTAAAACAATATAAGGATGATTTTATGTTATTTAAGAAAAAGCCGATTTCAGCAGAATATACGGTATATGGTTGTTCATTACAAATAGTAGCAAATAAAGGTGAAATACCTAAAGCAAAAATGCCATGCACAATAGAATCTGATGATACAATATTAATCGGTGACATAAGGCATTATAAAGACAGAGATTTTTGCAAGGGGTATGGCACTTTGATGATGCAAAAACTTATATCTTATGCAAAAGAAAACGGATACAAAACTATTTACGGTCATTTATCAACAGTTGATTTAGACCACAAGGATAGATTGTATCATTTTTATGAAAAATTCGGGTTTGTGATTACAGAAAACGAAGAACAAGACAGCATTCTTTATGGTAAAATAACTTTAAATTTATAGGAATGAAGAGCATTCATAAACTTGAAAATAAAACATTCACTAATGCTATGTTCTATAAAAATGTAATGAATGTTATGACTGGCATTTTCTATAAATAACAAGAATATAAAATAGTTTGTGATTCTTTTGTATAAAAATCCTTTATTATACTCCAATAATAACATAAGCAATAGCCGTTGGTCAATGTGAATAATGACAGCGTGCTATAAGCATTTATCACCTGTCTTTATGATATGAAATAGCAAAATTAGAAGAAGATTGCTATAAAAGTGCGGTTATTTTTTATATAGTATAAGTAAAATGTATATAAATAATTTAACATATTGATTAAAAAGAGCAGAGTAGTTGTCCACTCTGCCCTGTTTTATATATGGTTATATTGCGTTGCTAATTTCTGTTTATAAATACATTATGCTTTTGCTCCGTAAAGGGTTCCTTTTCCTCTAATCCAATCATTATTTTTAGGATTTACCTTAGAAAAAGTCAAACGATATTCTCTGCCTTTTTTTACATTAAATGTCTTACTATCAGCAGTTTTATTATCTTTTGATTGCGTCATACTTTTAAATGTTGGATACAATGAATCATCTGTCATATCATATAATGCAATATAATAGTATGCTTTTGTATTTGTACTTGTAATAAAACTAAGAGAAATTTTATTTGATGTAGCAGTAAAAGTACTTGAATGTAGTCTGTCTGAAAAATAGTAGGTGAAAGTACCATTTTTATTAATTATAGGTGCCACAATACTTCCATCATCATTATACCAAATTATTTCACAACTTTCTTCATTGTCTGTAGGTATATCATCTGCGTATGCCGATAATGGTATAGCTGTAATTAGCATTATTGTAGCTAAAAAGATACTGAAAAATTTTTTTAATTTCATTTTATAATTCCTTTCAATTTGTTATATTGATAAACATAAATTAACTATTGCAAATAAACCAATAAAACACAATAATATCTTATTTGCTTTAATATTATTTTTTTTAAAAATAATATTAAACACAAGATATGATATTGCACCGAGAATAGCACCTAAAGTGTTACAAATTACGTCTGTTATATCAGTTACACCTACGGAAAAGATGTATTGCAATATTTCTATTGATATACTGGTAGTAAACGGAATAAATATTTGTAGCAGATTTATTTTATTATTTTTATTTATCATTTGTAATAGAAAGCCAAAAGGAAAAAACAGTGCTATATTTAACAAAACATCTCTTATTAATCCACCGCGATCTATATTCCAATCGGAAAAAGGAACATAATTAATAGATTGAATATAAAACCATCTTTCCGAAGAAAATAAATCAGTTATTGAGATATATTTGAATAATGTAACTTCTATTAAGGTCTCTATATATGAAATAAATGAAAATATAAATATCAATTTAAAGATTATTTGAATTTTTTTTTGTGATAAATTAAGTTTCGTGCTTTTCATTAAATATATATTTCCTCCTGATAAATTGGTTAATAGTTTTATATATTGTTCATACATATATGTAGTTGCTAGAATATAAGAAAAAGTAACGCTTTTTTGAAAAATTTTATTAGATTTAAGATGTTTTTAAATGTTTATTGTAATCGTATGGTTAAGTATGCATCGTCTAAAAAACTAACAAGCAGTATACTCGAAAAATATCCGCATACTTCAAGCAAAGAAAATCGACCATATGCACCTCCTGGTGAATACGCTGAAAGTTCTGCACCGCCGGTTAGTGTTGCAATCTTGAATGCCGTTAAGCAAGAACTTGACAAACATGAGATAGAACTCAAAACTCAAAGTACATTTGCGAGATGCGATTGTTAAGGAAAACAATAATTGATTAACGTACAAAAAATAAAAAGAATTTTCAAAACGAATAATTATTTAGTATTTATATGAGAATATCTTTACTTTTTTATCGTCAGCTAAAAAATCATTTGTTTCAACATTATAAACATAATCATTTATAATTATACAATTACCCTGATACATCATATCGGAATTTTCATTTTTAAACTCGTTTGTTAATACTATATGATTGTTTTTTATTTCAAACGTTATAACACCATAACAGCGCTTTAGACCATCAGTGAAATATGCAGGAATAGCAAAAACATTTTCTTTCTCGTTTTTTGCGAGGCTTTTTGGTAGTGTAGGGATGTGTGCATTAGTGAGATTTTTTATATCTAATCGATTTAATTCTTTGTCGAAAAGTATAATTTCATTTTCCGTTGTTTCTGTATTTTCTGTTATGCCTATAAAATATTCCTGCTCAAAATACAAAACACTTGAATAATTACTCCCTTTTCCTGTATTTGCTGCAAATTCTGAATATTCAGAGATTTCTTTATTTGTCGCATAAGAAATTCTATTGTTATTGAGATTTAATTTTATTGTTTCATAATCATTCTTTTTTGAATTTGTAAAATTGTCATCTTTGATATACATATAGTCTTTGGTGCAATGAATATTTGATGAACCGCCCAAAACAGCTTTTAGTTCATTTGTTTGCATGCCGGTTTCAATATCAATAGTATTTATTACAACATATTGTGCAATACTGACATTTTTAAAATAGCTTATGTTCTGCGATAACGCATATGTAATTTTATTATTTTGCTTTACAAACGGAACAGATTTTTGACTGTCTTGGACAGAAGCATTATAATTTGTAATAATGTATAACGTTTTATCAATTAATCGTGATGTGGAATATTGACCGCTTTGTTCAAATTCTGATACTAATGTTGGATTTGCTTTGTCACTTATATTATAAATTTTTGTAACAGTTTTTGAACTGGTTGAAGCATTGATAACTATTCTGTTTTCATTGACTATTAAATCGTTAATGCTGAAATCATCAGAAACGAAATTATCAATTATTGAAAGTAGTTTTGTTTTTCCGTTATCAGTTAGATATATATACTTTATTTCGATTGTTAATATTGTTATGGTCGTAGTATGCATAATAAATGTAATTATCAAACGATTTTATTGTATTTGGTTCTGTAACGCCATCTTCGTCTATCTGCATTATTGTTTTAAATTCTCCGCAGCCACTTTCGCCTGAAGCTGACGGTTTTTCAAGTATTGATAATTTTGAACTTAATTCTTCGTAATTATTAAATGTTGCGACCTTGTTATTCTTTAAAACATCGGAATTTGTTGCGAAAGCAACACCTATAATTAAAATAAAGCACGCCACCAAACTTGCGATTTGTTTGAAATGAATATTACTTTCTTTATATTTAATTACTTTGTGTTTTTGTTTGTTTAAAATCATTTCTTTAATGAATTTTGAATCCATACTGTATGGAATTTCCGGTTCTACTCTATCGAATTTATCCTTTATAATATCAAAATTATTGATTTTCAATGTAAACACTCCTTATTAAGATAAGTATATTTTCATCTTTGAAAGACTTCTACTAAGCTTTTGTCTAACATTACCTGATGAATATCCTGTTATTTTAGATATTTCTTTGCTGTTAAATCCTGCAACTACCGATAGAAGAACTATGTTCCGTTCATCTGTTTTTAATATGTTTAATGCTTGTTTTAATTCTTCACGTTCAAATTCGAGGTTATTGTCATAAGAAATGGAATTCTCATAGTTACTGATGTCAGCATTGCTTTTGTTTGAAATTTGAGTTTTGATATTTGCCGAACAACCGCAATACAGTATTCGGAACAGCCAAGAGGAAAAGGCTTCGGGATTTTTCAACTTATGTATTTGCTCAAACGCTGTCAACACACAATCTCGGACGACATCCTCAGCATCTGCTGAATTTCCGAGTTTGAAGTATGCATAATTATATAATTTCTTTTTATACATATCATAAAGTAGACAAAAAGCATTTATATCTCCTTTTTTTGCTTTTATAACAAGCTCTTTTTCATTCATAATATTTTTCTCCTTAACGTCATCATAATATTAAGTGCGAATTTTAATATTGAGTGTTACAATATAATCGGTAATTTAATGAAAAAGGGACTGAATAATGAACAAGTCCGCATTTAATTTCTGCTTTTTTTATTTAGAATTACTTCTGCCAATACAAAAACTGTTATACACACAATTATAACGGAAATGATTTTTTGATTTCTGTTTTTATTATCAGTTTCTTTTCCGGCATTCGTAGTTGATTGAGATGTAGCTTCTGTTTTGGCAGTGCCTGTAATATCCGTAGTTATTATTTCTGATGTTTTTTCCTCTGTTTTATTTGATTCTGCCGTTGAATTATTGCCGGTTTGCCCTGTAGGTTGTGTTGTAGTCGATTCTCTAAAGTCAACTATAGCATTTATATACGGTAATTCTTGAGTTTTGTTTATAAGTTTTATATAAATAGTATTATTACTTTGTGAAATGATTTTATAGTCTTTGTTTTCTTGCGAAAGAGGGAATTCCCAATTTGTCACTACACCTTTGCCGTTATATGAAATTGTGAACTGCTCTGAATCATTATTATAAGATATTTTAATATCATCGCTGTATTCTTTATCGTTTACACAGGCAATTGTATCTTGACAATTAGGACGTGGCTCCCAATATTTAGTTGTGTTTTCGGCAAAAGCTGACAGACTGCCTGATAAAATTGTTGTAGCTAATAATATAATTGATATAAATATTGATATTGCTTTTTTCATAATAAAGTACCTCTCTCAAATAAAATTTTAATGGATTTACATTGCGTTTTTTATAATGTATTTATACCACTTCCCATCAATTTTTTCTGATATAATTAAAGAGCTGTTTTGCAATGTGATTGTTACAACAAATTAAGAAAATAAAAATTTTAAGAGGTGTATTTATATGAAATTAGCAGATTTAGCAACAGGTTCTGATGTGACAGTGTGGATTGTCTTTGTAATATTTGCTGTACTTTCTATAATTTTACTTTCTGGACATGGAAGTTGGTTTATTTCTGGATATAATACAGCTTCAAAAGAAGAAAAGGAAAAATACGATGAAAAGAAGTTATGTAGGACAATGGGACTTGGAATGTCTATTATCGCAATTCTTCTATTAACTATGGGGTTGTTGGAAAATATTTTACCTGCATTTTTTGTATATATTGCATCGGGGATTATTTTGGTTGATGTCGTGGTAATTATCATTTTAGGAAACACAATATGCAGAAAGTAACAACTTCCAGTTTTATAAGTTATCTTATATGTCCCAAACAATTAAACCAACATTTAAGGAGATGGGAAAATGAATTTTACCGATGAAAAAGATTACATCATGCGAATGATAAAAGAAATGGTAAGAGTATTATTTT
>OLVX01003343.1_pt1 | contig 10205 bp, 10 predicted proteins | sample 1673271 | NCBI WGS metagenome assembly OLVX01 (sample SAMEA3178939, study PRJEB25190) | human gut metagenome | biome: human gut; feature: human-associated habitat; material: faeces | place: Austria | collected 2013 | reverse complement strand
CATCGTTCCTGATGTCTCCAAGATCCGTCTGGATACCATTGCGGTACCCGTACTTCTTATCTCTCCCAGAACCAGAAAGAAGAATCGATTGACCAGTGCTGAAATGTGCGTGTAGATCTTTATGCGTGAGTTGATCTCTGTTAGGAACTGCCGATAGTGAGTCAATAATCGTGCGCGGATACATAGACATACCTCCATTCTGGTAAGTCTTACGGATTAACGGTCGAAGATGCAACAAATCGATCATAATGAGCAAAAAAGGAAAACCGCGCCACACTGTTGTCGCCGTTCTGTGATATAATCGAACTATGTCGAATAATCAATTCCCTTTGGATCAGCCGCATCCGACCATCATCAAGAAACAACCGGATTGACAATGCACATATTATGTAGTATTATTGTAGTGCAAAGGAGGCTTGAACATGGATTCCAACATGACTTTTCGCATTGATTCTGAAGTGAAAGCGCAAATGGCAGCCATCTGTGATGCACTGGGCATGTCAACTTCTACTGCCTTTAATATTTTTGCCAATGCCTTTGTTCGAGCAAAAGGCATGCCTTTTGCTGTCACGATTCAGGAGCCTGTAACAGCTGTGAGCCGCGAAAAAATGCTGGCGGACACCGATCAACTATTGAGCGAGTTCGCTTCTGACTATAAGAGGATGGCAGAATGATTTGGGTTACAGCAGAAGATGTCGTAGCGATTCATAGCCGTATCATTCAAGTTTCTGGTGGCATTGATGGTCTGCGTGATCGTGCTGGATTAGAAGTGGCTATTGCCGCACCCCTTCAATCATTTGGAGGAGAAGATCTTTTTCCAACTGACATAGAGAAAATCGCTCGTATTGGGTTTGGGTTAGCGTCCAATCACGCATTTATCGATGGCAATAAGCGAATTGGCGCCATGGTCACGCAACTGCTACTCAAATGGAATGGATATCAGTTCCAATTGGAGCAGAATGAGCTGGCCGATATGTTCATTGGTATCGCGGATGGCACAAAGGACGAAACGGAGCTTCGGTATTGGATCAACGACCATATTGAATAACGAAAAGGTTGCCTCACGCAATAATGTGAGGCAACCTTTTCGTTCGTGGTGGGCCAGATTGGAGTCGAACCAACGGTGTTTCTAATGTCACGGTTTTACAGACCGCTGCAATCGCCAGCTATGCGTACTGACCCGTATGGCGGAACCGGTTGGAATCGGACCAACGATACCCTGGGCTTCAACCAGGTGCTCTACCAGCTGAGCTACAGTTCCATATGGCGGAGAGCGCAGAACTCGAATCTGACACCATGCGGTGCGATCCGCTTAGCGGGCGGTCCCCGGGCCTTCCGGGTTCACTCTCCAAATATGGCTGGGGTGGCTGGACTTGAACCAACAAATGCCGGTGTCAGAGACCGGTGCCTTGACCATTTGGCGACACCCCAGTATATTGGCAGGGATAGGGCGACTCGAACACCCACGGGCGGTTTTGGAGACCGCTGTTCTCCCGGTTAAACTATACCCCTGTATGATGATGGTGATGCCTGCGGGATTTGAACCCAGCATTACAAGCTTGAGAGGCTTGCGTCCTAACCAATTAGACGAAGGCACCAGATGGAGATACGGGTCAGATTCGAACCCACGAATAACAGTTTTGCAAGCTGCTCTCTTAAACCTCTTGAGTACCGTATCATGGCTGGGATAGTTGGATTTGAACCAACGGTGCCGGCGTCAAAGGCCGGTGCCTTAGCCGCTTGGCCATATCCCAGTATTTTTGGAGATCCGCGCCGGACTTGAACCGGTCATTGCAGCCGTGAAAGGGCTGTGTCCTAACCATTTAGACGAGCGGACCGTGGGCGGGAAGCTGAACTTCCCGCATTTAGGCAACAGCGTTGTCCGTAATGATAATATCATCAATTCGCACTTGCAGCAGAGCTGCGAGAACGATTAGATTGTCTACCGTCGGCAGCGCAGTCCCATTCTGCCATTTGTAAATGGCTTGTGGGGAATTGAAGCCGAACACAGCTTGCAGATCGTGTACGGTAAGACCTGCCGCCTTGCGCAGCCGAACGATGTTCGCACCGGTGCGCGCTAAGTTGATCGTCGGAAAACCCACCTCAGGCACCTCCTTTCTCTGAATGGTTGGCGTCCGTAGACGCAAAAAAAGCCGCTTGTCTGAATCAAGACAAGCGGCTTCAATCGTTCAGGGAAGGAGTCCCGGCAGATTTCTCCACTAGGTTAACAGGTACTCATTCCAATCATGTTCTTCTGCTTATCTTGATATGGGCGTGCTTCGCAGAGGCTATATTCCTCACACTGGAAGGTAGCCTGCCATTCGTTCATATAGAAGATAGCGGAAGAAATGTTCTTCATGGTACGGTGTCCTTTCTGTAAAGTAGTTGTTCTTGGTTTCTAAGCGTACTATAACATATATTTCCGGGGTTGTCATTCAACTTGTAGTTAAAAGTCGAATGTGCACATGTAGAGACTCGGTATTGTTCAAATATTCAGAGAGGCACACTCTAGGATGAACCGATTCATAAGATTAGGGTCGTAATACTTGCCTTTATAATATTCGGCACAAACTCATTCGCCCATATACGCCACGGCACAACGGCAAGGTCGAGCGCAGCCACCGTGAGGACCAGAAGCGTTTCTATTCCTGTCACGACTTCTATTCTCTGGACGATTTTGCAAAGCAGCTCTCTGTCCACAACCGCCGTTCTAACAACTTTCCCATGAGACCGCTCCGTTGGCTTTCTCCTATCGAGTTCGCTGTCCAATATGTTTGACAAACCTACACAGCCGTCACAGACCTATACCGCAGCGTTGCCTGCTGCGCGGGAGCGGTACATACCCACCATCTGCGCTTTGCCGTAACCCCGATCTCCTTTGCGGGCGGTCGGCTCCTCACGCCCATAAGACGCCGGCAAGGCCCATGATCAGGGGCATCGTGATGATACTCAGCAACGTGCTCAGGCAGACCAGCTGCACAGCATAGGTATAGTTACCGTTAAGCCGCTGTGCGTAAACAGCCACATTGGCTCCAATGGGAGCACAGGCCGCAATGAGCAGCGCATAGCGCAGCGAAACAGAGACCCCCGAAAACAGGGAAAGCAGCGCAATGCTCATTAACGGGATCAGCACCAGCCGGACCGCACACACCCAATAGTTGCGGGCAGTAAAGACCATGTCGTGAAAATCGGTCTGAGCAAGATATGCCCCCACGGTAATCATGGCAAGGGGGGCGTTCAGGCCAGACAGCGCCGACAGGCACGAGAGCACGGCGGATGGCAGCGTGACCTTAGAGAAAAACAGAGCAAGGCCGATCAGGAAACCGATCATCAGCGGGTTCAGCAGCGCCTGCCACGGACGTTTGGTTTTCTGTCGGGACAGAAGCCGCTGGCCGTACGTCCACTGCAAGATATTCAGCATGGCGGTAAACCCGGCGCTGAAAAACACCGCCTGTTCGCCAAGCGAGGAGGAAATGAGCGGAATGCCCATGAACCCGGCATTGGAAAACGCCGCCCCAAAGTTTTGCAGCGGTTCTTGATGGAACAGCACTGCCGAAATGGCCATAGAGAGCAGCAGGAGCAGCGCTCCCAGAAACAGTGAAGGAAGCAGCGCCTGCCGGATCTCCGGCCCGTCGCTGACACAAAACGATTGGATGATCGCACAGGGAAGCGAAATGTAAATGAGCAGATTGGCAAGCGAACGGCTGCCCTCTTTTGTCAGCAGATCAAAGCGAAACAGAAAGCAGCCGATGGCAAGATAGAAAAACATAATGCCGATCTGCCGAAGAATGATCAATGCATTGTCCAACGGAAAACTCCTAATTCAAATCACATCGTTACAGCGTACTCCGGCCATCCGGTCAGAACGGGCCATAGTTGATGGCCGTAGCAATAATTAGGAGCACACAGGCTGTGATGACCCAGAGAATGAAGCAGGGCAGGAAGAACTTCATCCACTTCTTATAAGGGATGTGGCACATGGCAATACCGGCCATCAGCTTGGCGCCAGCGGGGGTAACCATATTGGTCAGAGAGTCGCCAAACTGGAATGCCAGCACGTTGACCTGATACCAAGAAGATCGCCCAGCGGAACCATCAGAGGCATCGTCACGGCAGCCTGGCCGGAGCCGGAGGGGATCACACAATTGATGAGATCCTGCACGATGAACATGCCGCAGGCAGCAACGCTCTTCGGCAGGCCGATAAGCAGACGCGCCATGGCGTTGATGATGGTATCGATGATATTGGCGTCGGTAAGGACATTGGTCAAAGCCTTACAGATGCCCATGATGAGGCCGACCCAGACAAGATCCTTCACGCCCTTGACAAACGCATCGCAGATCCGATCGCCGCTCAGACCGCCGATCAGGCCGGAAAGAATGGTGATGATGACAAAGACGGCGCTCATTTCCGTGAGGTAGAAGCCTTCCTTCAGCGTGCCGTAGACCATAACGGCAACGCCGAGCACAAAGACCAGCAGCACGAGCTTGTGGCGCGTGGTCATCGGGGGGATCTCGGAAAGGTCAAGCTCCGTACGATACTGGTTGTCAATATCGTGCATCAGGCTCTTTTCCGGATTTTTCTTGATCTTATTCGCGTACAGGCAGATCCAGACGAGGCTCACGATCTCAAAGACGATGAACACGATCGTGCGGTAGCCCATGCCGGAAAAGACGGGCAGGCCCGCAATGTTCTGCGCAACGCCGACGGTGAAGGCATTCGTCATACCGCCGCAATAGCCGATAGAGGATGCGCCAAGCACCAGAAACGCGGCGACCATGGAGTCAAGGCCAAGCGCAAGGCAGACCGTGTAGATCAGCGGCATGAAGGCAAGGAACTCCTCGCTGCATGCGGCAAAGCAGGACAGCACGCCGAACGAAAGCAGGATCATAATGAGCAGCAGGTTTTCCCGTCCGGCAAAGCGCTTGATAAGATTTTTCAGTCCGATGTCGATCGCGCCGGTGTCCTGAATGACCTGCAGCGAACCGCCGACGATCAGGATGAAGAAAATAAGGCTTGCAGAACCGGAAAGACCCTTGTGGAACGATTTGAACACGTCAAAGGGCTTGATGGGGTTCTGCTCCACGCGGTGATAGCTGTCGGGATCGACCGTCTCGTAGCCGGTGGTCTCATCGGCAATACGGTCAAACGAACCGGCGGGAATGATATAAGTAGCGATCGCAGCAATGAGGAGAAATACGATCAGGATGATCATGGGGTTGACCGCCTTGACCTGCTGCTGTTCAATGGAATTCTTTTTTTTGAACATGATAGTCCTTCTTTCTGTTAAATGATATGAAGAATAAAACATATGGTTGCAGATATGCCTTTTTTGCGATACCATATCTGCAAGGATAGGAATGGAGGTAACCTGCAATGGAATTGCTGCAGCTTCGTTATTTTGCCACCGTGGCAAGAATGGAAAATATCTCTCATGCGGCGGCCTATCACATGATCCCGCAACCGGCCATGTCCAAAACGATCTCAAAGCTGGAGCGGGAACTGGGCGCCGCACTTTTCGACCGCACGAAAAACAGGATCTCCCTTACGCCGGAGGGAGAGATCCTCTTCCAAGGGGTGCAGGCGGCGCTGCTGCATCTTGACAATGCGCTTGAGGCTGTTCAGGAGGAGAAAAAGAGCACGTCTCTCAAAGGAACCGTAAAATGCCTGCTGCTTCAGCACCGGTACAACATGGTGGACTGCATTGCCGCGTTCAAACGGCTCAACCCTGAGGTGCGCTTCCTTCTGTATCAGAATCCAAAAGAGGCGACGGACTATGATTTCTGCATTTCAGCCTTCCCGCCAACGGAGAGAGAGGATTTGTGTGTGCCCGTCTTAGAGGAGGAACTGAAAATTGCCGTTTCCCAAAGCAATCCGCTCTCGGGAAAAAAGTCTGCTGCCCTGCCGGAGCTGACAAAGGAGAATTTTCTTTTTCTCTCTCCTGCTTCCAGCCTCTGCCGTATCCTGACGATGCATTGCGAGCAGCGGGGTCTGCATCCGAAAAGCGTTACTTACATAGATGACCTCAGATGTCTTGAAAAATATGTTGCCTGCGACTTTGGGATCTCGGTCGTTCCCACGGTCTCATGGCGCGAGCTGCCGTTTCAGGGTGCGGTTCTGCTGCCGGTGGACGAGGAAAACTTCCGGCGAAAGACGTTCCTGTTCCGCGACAGCATGCGGCCGTTGAGCAATGCGACCCGGTCTTTTCTGGACTACATGCAGCAATATTTCAAGCAGTTCATCTGAGCTGGATCATCGGATCGCAGCGAGCAGCGCTTTAAGATATTCAAAGCAGCGGTAGAGCGAAGGAATATTCATTGCCTCCGCCGGGCCGTGTGCTCCCCAGCGCAGCGGGCCGATGGAGATGGCATCGAGCTGCGGCTTGCGGCGGCAGAAATAGCCGACCTCAAGCCCAACATGGATGGAGAGCACCTCCGGCTCGCTGCCGTTGAGCTGCCGGTAGACATCGACAGCGGTGCTCCGCAGCGCCGACGGCTCGCGGAGCGTCCAGCTCGGATATTGCAGAGAGGTCGCGCAGCTGGCGCCTGTCATTTTGGCAAGCAGAGCGATCCGGTTATAGGAAAAACGCCCCATCTGTTCAGGGAGAGAACGGATATCAAACTTGAAATGCATCCCCGCTTCATCTGTTTTGACCGTCCCGAGGTTGACGGAGGACTCCACCACACCGGGAAACATCTCGTTCATCTGCACGATGCCGTTCGGTGAAAGCGTCAGCCATGCGATGATGCTTTGCGCTTGGGCAGCCTGCGCCGGACACGGGGCATCGGAAAGGCTGACCTCAATGCCGCTGCTGGTGCGGGGATGCTCCTGCCGCATCACCTCCTGCAGCTGCTTGACGGCATCGCGCAGTGCGGGCATATTGGAGGGATCGAGAACGATCTCAGCCGAAGCATCACGGCTGATGGAGGTATAACCGTTGCCGCCATCCACGCGTGAGATCAGAAACGGCACACTGCCGCTCAGCGCCAGCAGGAAACGCCCCATCACAGCGATGGCAGAATCATGCCCCCGGTTGATCTCGCGTCCGGAATGGCCGCCCGCCAGACCGGCGACAGAAATTCTGGCACACACCGAACCGTCCGCCGCCGGCTGATACGTCAGGGGCAGCACGACATCGGCATCCATGCCACCGGAGCTGCTGCACAGGATCTGCGTATCATAGGAGCCGTCCAGATTGATGAAAAGTTCAGATGTAAACGGGAAATCAAACTTGTCCGCACCGCTGAAATCGACTTCCTCCATCGCGGTAAGCGCGACCTCCAGAGCAGGATGCGCGAGAGTGTCGTCCTCCAGGATCGACTGGATCAAGGCAACACCTGCGCCATCGTCGGCACCGAGCGTCGTTTTGCCGCCGGTCGTAATGGTATCGCCCTCGATGATCCACTCAATGGGCTGATGGGCAAAATCAAACGTACCGCCGCCCGGCTGATCGCCCACCATATCAAGATGAGCCTGAAGCATAACCGACGGAGCATTCTCATAGCCCTTGCTGGCAGGCTTGCGGATATAAAGATTATGGTGCGCATCCTGCTCCGCCTGCAGTCCGCGCTCCATTGCCCATGCAAGGATATGGTCGCTCAGGGCTTTTTCATTTCCGCTGACATGCGGGATATGACAGAGCTCATCAAAATGTCGGAATACAGGAGACTCGAGCAATGTGGCCTTACTGTAATTCATTTTTTTACCTCCTCACGCAAAACACTTTATCACATTATAGTAAGAAAGCGCCGCTACGGCAACGACTTTCTGAGATCAGAATAACCGAAATATTTGGCGATAAAAACTACAAAATTAGTCATGCTGAATATACACAGTAAGATATACTTCGCTTTTCGATACATGCACAAGCCGTCAGGATCCCGCACAGCGCCGCGGCTTGAGATATGCCATGATCCGCCTGCGCAGCATGATAATGTACAATAACGGACCTGTTGACAAAGGTAGCAAATACGTCCGTTCTATGGTAGGATAACCATAAGGAGGGATGCAGCATGATGGGGCACCAAAGCAGACAAATGGCAATGATTTTCGTAGATATAGAGTCAATGATTCCAGAAACCCACCTGCTGCGGAAGATCGAGCGGATGGTATCCTTTGATTTCATCTATGATCTTCTGGCACCATATTATCCGGCAACAGGCCGTCCATCTGTCGACCCTGTCAGTATGTTCAAAATGCTCTTGATCGGATACCTGTATGGCATCAAATCAGAGCGGCGGTTGGTGGAGGAAGTTCAGCTCAACATCGCCTACCGGTGGTTTTGCGGATTTGAACTGGATGACACGATCCCAAATCACTCCACATTCAGTAAGACCAGAACACGAAAATGGCAGCAAAGCGATCTCTTTCAGAAAGCCTTCTATGAAATAGTCAAGCAATGCATAGACAGCGGGCTGATCGACGGAGAAGCGATGGCTGCGGATGGAAGCTACATTCCGGCCAACATATCAAGAGAAAGCTGGATCAATGTAGAAATAGAAGTTGAACAGAGTATGCAAAGCTATCTCGATTCTTTGGATGAAGAGCTCTCCAATCAACCGGGCTTCAAAAAGCCGCCAACAAAAATTGTAAGGAAGTGCCGTACCACCAGCCAAACAGATCCAGACAGCGGTTATATCAATCACGGCAGCAAACGCGGCATCAGGTATCTGATGGAAGCAACTGTGGACTGCAAACACGGCATTTTAACAGGCGTTGATGTATATCCTGCCAATGAGAAGGAAAGCCTTCTGGTCTTGCGGCATTTGGAACGGCAAATCAATCTTGGTATCCCAATGAGCCGGCTTGCTCTGGATCGCGGATATGAGACGGGCGCTGTTCACCGGGGGCTGGAGCTTCTGGGCATTACCGGATATATCCCCGCAATTCAGTTCTCCAATCCACCTGAGAAATATGGATCCACCACATCGGCAACATTCACAAGTACGCCCGCCGGGAGGATGTGCCGGAGAAGACGATGTTCATCATCACCACCGACGGCTACGAAAACGCCAGCCGCCGCTACGATTACGAGCGTGTGCGCCGCATGATCGAACGGCAGAAAGAGCGATACGGCTGGGAATTCCTGTTCCTCGGCGCGAACATTGACGCGGCGAAAGAAGCGGCTCGCTTCGGCATTGGTGCTGACCGTGCGGTGAACTACAAGTGCGACAAGGTGGGCACGGCGCTGAATTACGAGGTCATCGGCGAGGCCGTGTGCAGCGTCCGCGCCGCCAGACCTCTCAGTGCTGACTGGAAGCGCCGTATCGACGAAGACGTGCAAAGACGTGGGAGATGATAAAATGTACGGAGCGATTTTGGGCGACATCGTGGGCAGCCCCTACGAGTTCGACTGCAACAACTATAAGGCGAAGGATTTCCCCCTGTTCAGCCGCCGTTCCGACTTCACCGACGACACGGTGATGACGCTGGCGGTGGCGAAGGCGCTGCGCAGCAGCCGTGGGCAAGACGATACCGCCATCAAAGCGGCACTGGTGCGGGAGATGCAGCGACTGGGCCGCGCCTACCCTGACCGGGGCTATGGCACACATTTCGGCGGCTGGCTCTATGAGGATGACCCGCAGCCCTACCGGAGCTACGGCAACGGCAGCGCCATGCGGGTGTCATCTGCCGCATGGCTGGCAACAGATATGGCGGAAACGCTGCATCTGGCGCAGCTCACCGCCGAGGTGACCCACGACCACCCGGAGGGCATCAAGGGCGCACAGGCTGTCGCTGCGGCGATTTTCCTCGCCCGCACCGGTCACGACAAAGCGGAAATCAAAGCGTATGTGGAGCGCGAATTCGGCTACGACCTCAGCCGCAGCTGCGATGAGATTCGTCCCACCTATCACCATGTGGAGAGCTGTCAGGAAACCGTACCGCAGGCTATTATTGCATTTCTGGAAAGCACAAGTTTTGAAGACGCTCTCCGCACAGCGGTGTCCCTTGGCGGTGACAGCGACACCCTCGCCGCCATCACCGGCAGCATCGCCGAGGCATTCTACGGCGTGCCGGAGGAACTGCGGCAGGAGTGCCGCAAGCGGCTGACGCCTGAGCTGGCGGAGATCCTGATTGAATGGGAGAAAGCAGCGTTTTGATGGCGTATCAAAGACGCGGGCGGTTTAAAATCTGCCTCGCAATAGACAAAGAACACCGTGTGCTGACCGCAAGGTCAGCACACGGTTTTTCATTTGGATTCCTTC
>OLVX01003340.1_pt1 | contig 10213 bp, 10 predicted proteins | sample 1673271 | NCBI WGS metagenome assembly OLVX01 (sample SAMEA3178939, study PRJEB25190) | human gut metagenome | biome: human gut; feature: human-associated habitat; material: faeces | place: Austria | collected 2013 | reverse complement strand
CGTGCAGAGCGCCCACAAGACGCTGCCCAGCCTGACCCAGACCGCGTTTTTGCAGATGAACGGCGATTTGGCCGACCCCGCCGAGGTGGAGCGCCAGCTGGACGTGTTCGAGACAAGCTCGCCCAGCTACCCGCTGATGGCAAGCTTAGACGGCTGCACGCGGTGGCTGGCCGAGGAGGGCAGCGCGGCCTTTGCGGCCTGGCGTGCCCGGCTGGACCGCTTTGACGCCGCGGTAAAAGACCTGCAAAAAACAAAAGTCATGTGCTTCGGCAGGGACGCGTTGGACGCGCATCCATGCTTTTTTGCACATGACAGCGGTAAAATTTTATTGCAGATCGGCACAGAGGGCGCGGCATACCTGCGGGCTGACGGCTTTGAGCCGGAGATGGTCTGCGGCCCCAATGTACTGGCCATGACCAGCCCCTGCGACGAGGAAAACGCCTTGGATCGGCTGGCCGCTGTGCTGCACGCCTGGGATGAACAGGCCGTGCCGCCTGCCCCGGCGGCACACATTTTGCTGCCCCCGGGCGCGGCGCGGTGCACGATCGCCGAAGCGCTGCTGCGCCCGGCCCATACCGTGCCGCTGGCCGATGCCGCAGGCGAGACAGCAGCGGAGTATATCTGGGCCTACCCGCCCGGTGTGCCCTTGCTGGCCCCCGGCGAGGAAGTGACGCCAGAATTTTTGGCGGCCTGCCGTGAATTGGAGGCGGCAGGGACGCGGCTGAAGCATATCGGCGGCAGCGGGAAAATGGAGCTGCGTGTTATGCGTTAAACACGTACTTATCCAACCGTTCAAACGCCTCAACCACCAGCGATTTCGGCAGGGCCAGATTCACACGGATAGCGCAGGGGCCGTGGAACATACGGCCGTCCTGCCAGGCCACGCCGACATCCCAGCCGGCCTGTTCCACCTCGTCGATGGTCTTGCCGTGGGCGGCGCACCAGTCGGTGCAGTCCAAAAACAGCAGGTATGTCCCTTCGGGCTTGGCCACGCGCACACCCGGGAAATGCTCGGCAATGTACCGGCAGGCGTAGTCTACGTTCTCGGTCAGCACGGCGCACAGCTCGTCCACCCAGGCGCGGCCCTCGGGGGTGTAGGCTCCCAGCAGTGCGTGCATGGACAGGACATTCATCTCGTTATAATGTGTTTTTTCGCTGCGGGCGGCCACACGGTCCCACAGCGTTTTGTTGTATATGATGTGGTAGCTTCCGATCAGCCCGGCCAGGTTGAAGGTCTTGCTGGGGGCGTACAGCGCGATCGTGCGCTGGCGGGCATCCTCACTGACGGACTGGGTGGGGATGTGCTTGTGGCCGCCCAGGATGATATCGGACCAGATCTCGTCCGAGATGACGGTCACGCCGTTTTCGCGGTAGACGTCCATGGCTTTTTCAATTTCCCACCGCTCCCACACGCGGCCGCAGGGGTTGTGAGGCGAGCAGAAAATCGCCGCATGGATGTGGTTTTCTTTGCATTTGCGGTCCATGTCGGCGTAGTCCATCCGCCAGGTGCCGTTCTCGTCCTGCACCAGCGGGCTGTGTACGATGCGGTAGCCGTTATCCTCCAGCGTGTGAGTGAAGCCGATGTAGGTGGGGCTGTGCAGCAGCACCGCGTCGCCGGGGGCGGCCAGGCACCCCAGCGCCGCCGCCACGCCGCCCAGCACACCGTTTTCGTAACCGATGGCGTCCTTGGTCAGCCCCTCGACGCCGTTGCGGTCGCGCTGCCAGCCGATGATGGCGTCATAGTAGGCGTCCGGCGTCAGGAAATAGCCGTACAACGGGTGGGACGCGCGCGCAATGATAGCGGCGGGGATGGTGGGTACGGTGGCAAAGTTCATGTCGGCCACCCACATGGGGATAGCAGAAAAGCCGTTTTTGGGTGTGGGCGGCGCAAAGCCGGGTTTGCCCAGGCCCTCCACAGCGAGTGCATCTTTGCCGCGGCGGTCGTAAATGGTGGTAAAATCGTAGGGCATGGTATTTTCCTCATAATGTCAGTAGGGGCGGGGTTCTACTCCGCCCGTGTCCGTTCGCGGCTGTGGACGGTTCCCCGGGCGGAGCAGAGTCCCGCCCCTACGCTGTACTATTGAATTTTTACGTTATTTCTCACACGCCCCGTCGTTGCCCTCGCCGCATCCGTCGCAGTCGCTCTCGAACTTGACGGCGTTCTTCGCCAGCTCGGGGTCCAGGCGCTGGGCGACCTGCATCATCAGGGCGCACTCCATCCGCTTGCGGAACACCTTGCAGCCGTACTCGTAGGTGCCGTGGATGTCGCCGGTGGCGTGCAGGGCGTTGGCCGCGCAGCCGCCCGCGCAGTACAGGCGTGCCCAGCAGTCCTTGCAGTCGGGGCGGGCGTAGACGTTGCACAGCTTGAACTCGTCGCGCAGGGCGGTGTTGGTCACGCCGTCCCAGACGTTGCCCAGCTTGTAGTTCGGGTCGCCGACGAACTGGTGGCAGGGGTACAGGTCGCCCCAGGGGGTCACGGCCATGTACTCGGTGCCGGAACCGCAGCCCGAAATGCGCTTGTAGATGCAGGGGCCGCCGGTCAGGTCGATCATGTAGTGGTAGAAGGTGAAGCCACGGCCCTCGCGGTCGCGCTTGATCATCTCCTTGGCCAGGATCTCGTACTGCTCCTTCAGGATGGGCAGATCTTCTGCGGTCAGGGCGCTGGGGTCACCGGGCTTGGACACCACCGGCTCCATGCTCAGCTCGGTAAAGCCGAGGTCCGCCATGTGGAAGATGTCGTTGGTAAAGTCGGTGTTGTAGTGAGTGTAGGTGCCGCGCATGTAGTAGTTCTTGTCGCCGCGCTTCTTCACGAACTCCTGGAACTTGGGCACGATGGTGTCATAACTGCCGCGGCCGGCATAGTCCTTGCGGAAGCGGTCATTCACTTCCTTGCGGCCATCCAGGCTCAGCACCACGTTGTGGCACTCCTTGTTGCAGAAGTCGATGACATCGTCGTCGATCAGCACACCGTTGGTGGTCATGGTAAAGCGGAAGTTCTTGTTGTGGATCTTCTCCTGCTCACGGCAGTAGGCCACCAGCTTTTTGACCATGTCAAAGTTCATCAGGGGTTCGCCGCCGAAGAAGTCCACTTCCAGATTGCGGCGGGTGCCGCTGTTCTCGATCAGGAAATCCATGGCGCGCTTGCCCACCTCAAAGCTCATGAGCGCACGGTCGCCGTGGTAGCGGCCCTGGGAGGCAAAGCAGTAGGAGCAGCTCAGGTTGCAGGTGTGCGCCACATGCAGGCACAGCGCCTTGACCACGGTGCTGCGGTTCTTGAAGTCGAACGCCATGTTTTCGTAGACATCCGGGCTCCACAGCTTGCCGGCTTCCTTCAGGCTGGTCACGTCGTCGATGCACTGGCGCAGATCCTCTTCGGTGACGTCCGGGCGGCTGCCGTATTTGTCCATCATAGCCGAGACGATCTGGTCGGCAGTGTGATCCTGATACATGGCAATGACGTCATAGGCCACGTCATCCACCACATGCACCGAACCGCTGCAGGTGTCCAGCACGATGTTATAACCGTTCAATTGATACTGATGTACCATTTTACACTCCATTCCAGATTACACAAAAAAATGCCGCCCGGCAAAGGCGGCATAGGGTTTGCAAAAATTACTTGTTGCTGTTCTCGCACTGCTGGTTAGCCACGCCGCAGGAGGTCTTGCAAGCGGACTGGCAGGAAGTCTGGCACTCGCCGCAGCCGCCGGTCTTCACGCTCTTGGTCAGGTCACGAGTAGCAATCGTCTTAATACGTTCCATAGTAGAAACCTCTCTAACTCTCAAAATTTCCTCATGCCGGGGGACTGCCCCACCATGCATTTATCTTGAACTAGGATAACACATCCGACGCCTTCTGTCAAGATTTTTGTTCCGATAAATCGCCCCGTCATATCTGCGGCTGATATTTCGTCAGCACGGTGTGCAGCCCCAGCTCCCGTGCACGGGCCAGTAAGTACCGGTAGCGGCACAGCAGTGCCTGCCGCTCATAAATGCGCTGCTCGATCAGGTCGGTGTCCACCTCCAGATCAAACATCATTTCGTTGCGCTTGAGGCAGAACAGGCATTCCTTCAGCTCCTCTTCCAGCTCCGGATGGTAGCGCTCGTGTTCCGTGTCACGCGGGATGCGCGGCGACAGCAGGGTGTGGTCGTTTTGCATCGGTCGAAGTTGTTCCAGCATAGGCAGCATCCTCCTCTTTGTGCGTCTTTGCATTGTTCTGATTTCCAGTATATGCAAAGACCACGCAAAGGATGCCGGTTTGTGGGGTCAGACAGGCAGCTGTTTTATGAATCGTTACAGTACCGCCACACACAGAAGCCGATCGCCCTGCTGTGCGATTCCAAACGAGATCAAGTCTCCCCGATGAACACCAAAATCAGAATCCGGTTCATTCAAGAGCGTGCCTGCCATCATCCCATCTGCGATTTTTTCGCAGCGGACCCAACAACCTTCCGGCGCATTATTCCCGTGGATCAAAATTACAAGGACATCATATAGTTCTTGCCCGCTTTAACAAAGCAGACCCGGTGATAAACATCTCTGAAACTTATTTCAGCTGCTTTCATGTTATAGTTTTCTTCCTTCGTGGATAAGCCCCCACACCGAATTTTACCATTCCGTGCCAAAAAGAATGTCAAAATCCCAGGAAAGCTACGTTTTTTCGTTTCTTTCCTGGGATTCTTAACAATTTTTCAATTACTCGAGCTCGGTAAGTTCGGATTATTACTAAGCAAATTCGTTTAGTGTATTTGTTCTTGAATGTTCGCTTTTCCATGAGATTGCTGTGCTAGATGTGGCTTGATAATTTTTTAGTATCAGGATAGTATCAGAAAAAACACCTTATATCATTATCCATCTTGAGCTAACTGTTTCACAAATGATGGATCCAAAACTTTTTCTATATACGATACAAACTCGCACGCTAATTTGTATTTTTCATATATTTCTTCCACAGTTGTATTTACGTCATATTCCGCAAAATTTTCATGTACAAGTAAATTCCTTTGACGCCCAAGTTCAACAAAAGCTCGTTCAGCGGCCTTTAGATGCTCATTCTCATCGAGTTGCTCCCTCACTTTGTTTTTTGTGTTTTCGCCAAAAAGGCTCCAGAATTTATTTGTGTTATTTTTATCCCAGTCGAAAAGGGTATGATATTGCCGTTTAATCGCCTTATTTTCAATCAAGGTTACTATTCGCTTATCAGAGCCGCTAACTTTTGTCGCATAAGCTGATATATCTTTTGAAATGACACTCTCAAAATAACTTGCAGCCGATAAAACCAGCACTTTTTTATATACACTATCTATGTATGTAGCAAAGGACACCTCACTTTTTTCCATCAAATATGCAACCAAATCTTTGGAATCCTGATACTGTCGCTCAATACGATCATTTTCCATCTTCTCTCACACCACTCAGTTCATTATCAACAATTCCATATAAATATTTGCGTGCAAGACTCAATCTATTTTTCACACTGTCGACATGCGATGTGCTATGTGTAATTGCCGTTCTAAAGTCCGTGTCATTTTTTAACAAATCAAACGATTCAGAATCAATCTCCGCGGATTCAACCCCTACCGAGAGAATCCTTTCTGCGATTGCAACAAATACAGAGTCAAATAACGATACATTAAAACTTCCCGTCTTTGTGAGAAACTCTTTAGGATTGATAGCTTCGCACACGGTCAGAAAATCTTCAAAAAGCTGTTTACATTTTTCAACTTCTTGTGCATCAAATTTTTGAGTATCTTTTGAGAAACGATTAAGGAACTGAACCATCGAACCTGCATAGTTTTTTTCACCATAGAGCAACGCAAAAGAACGAAGCAGTACCTCTACATCGCGGAATTTGTCATCTTCCTCTTTTTTGCCAACAAGCTTTCTCCATTTTTCATTTGAATTCAAAGAATAAAGCATATCATAAAATGGAGATGTATATAGACATCCTCTGATCTCTTGAGGAGATAGATTCAATCCACCAGTATTCAAACGGCTAAATATTTCATATATTGAACCCGTATCCTCTGGTTTATTTTGCCGAATAGACATACAGCGAATCGGCATCAGGTCAAATGCACTTTTTTGAGAGACATCCAACATATAGTACTTCTTATTGTTAAGAGGGTGTTGTTTCCCATTTTCCTGCTTTGCAAACTGAAGCTTAAAATCCTGAAAGTATTCGTTATTGGCTAAAATGTCATCCGGAATATTTCCATTCTGATCAAATACCTTACGCAAAAATGTTCTTTTTCCGCTTCTGGGAAAACGTTGCTTTACAAAAAAGTAAATCGTAAGAAGTCTCTGTTGACCATCAATAACGCTATATTTATTCCGATCCATTTGATAAAGGAAGATTTGCGGAACCGGGAGACCGAGTATCACAGACTCTATGAATCGAGACGCGCGTTTTCTGTCCCAAACATAGTTTCTTTGAAAAGCCGGCATTGAAATGACACCTGACTCTATCAAGCTATTTATAGTCATAACATTAAAATCATTAGGAATAACGCTAATGTCATATGATATTATTGAGGTTTCTTCATTTTGCATTTCAAAGTATTCAGCCATTCTGATTATCCTCCAAACGCCTAAATATAGTATCACGAATGCTTTCAGCTATGCCTTGTGCAAGAAGAACTGGCACAGCATTTCCAACCATTTTAAATTTCGCAGAAAGTGGAATATTTTCAGGTAGTGAAAAGTATGCAGGAGCTGATTGAATTGCCATCGCCTCAGCAACACTTATTCTTCGAGCCTTATACGGATGAAGATGAACTTCATTATTTCCATATGCAGATGTCGGTGCATATCTCCATCGATGTAATCTCTTAAACGATTTACCCCTAGTTGCTCCTTCGCAAACAGTCATAAACTTATTATGTGCTTTTGTTCCAAAAACGTCCTGTCCATTTGGATGGGTAGAGACATTGTTCTTCGCAAACCAGTATTCTACTGTTAGATTAACTGGAATGCCCGTTGGACAATCTAATATACTGTCAATTCCAAACGGAGATATTGTTGGCCACGGAGCTTGCATAATGGTTTGCAAACAAGCCGTTTTATGTGCACCAAGGTCGAATTTCATCTTTTTTCCAAATGTTTTTGTCGAAAAGCCCACCAAAAATAATCTTTCTCGAAACTGTGGAACTCCATATTCCAATGAATTTTCTATCGAATCAAATAATTGGTATCCAGCTCTTCGCAGTTTTCTTTTTATTGAATCATAAAATTCCCTGTGTTTTTTAGTTCTATACAGTCCTTTTACGTTCTCAAGCAAGAAGAAATCTGGCTTTCTTTTTATTATGAGCTCGACATAGATAGATGTTAACTGTCCATTTTTCCCTTCTTTTCCTTCATTTCTTCCCGCAACAGAAAAATCCGGACATGGTGGACCACCAATAAATCCTATTAAAATGTTTTTTTTCTGCCTATAATCTGGGAATGTTGCATTCCACGTATCGTCAGATAAAAAGGAGCGTATATCCAGATGACTATATCCATAATGCGGGACATGAGAATCGTTTCTTCGAGCATATTGATATGCATACAAAAATCGTTCGTTATATTCATTTACAAAGGCTATATCAAAGTTGGCATTTTGGAATCCAAGGTCAAGAAATCCAACGCCAGCGAAGAAAGAATATATCTGTATTGGCACTATTGGCACTGATTTTCTCTCCTTGCTCTGTCCTAAAAATCAACTATTTCGTAGCTTATCTATTTTCTAATTAAAGACTTTTTCTTTTTTCATCGACTCAATTTGGCACACAATTCACGATTGCAGGACGATTCTCATCTTTGAAAATAATTGTCACAGCCGATTATTTTGCATCAAACTCTATACGCAAGCTCGGATCTGTCTCAGTATCCAATACAATATTATTATACCGACTGATAATATCTGACAATGTGGAATTACGTTTTGATTCATCAAACAAACTGTGCTCATACACATTTGCAGAAAGGAATTGTTGAACGTCCCAAACTTCAACACGTCCAGCAAGTCCAGCGTCTTCAGCAAGGTTAAGCGCAGTATGTACTCGATCAAAGATTGTAATAATTACTGGATGCGTTCCATTACGCAGATTGGTTTTGCATTTCTCAATCAACAGTGCACCGGGCATAGTTGTACAATGAATGATTGTATTATTGATAACAAAATCGCCATTGCGATCCGTAGGGCCATCAGCAACGGAAGCTCCATGGATTTCAAATGAATTTTCTGGCATAATCAAGCACAACTTGGCAGCAACAAGGTGCTGCAGAACTGTTCCCAAATACTGCGTTCCTGGATTTTGTTTTTGGCGTTTTCTCGCTTGCTCGAATAGCTCATCTAAATTTGCGCCAATTGTTTTGGATGTATCTGCAGTAAGAACAAATGGCTGATTTCTAAAATACTCTCGAACTTGCTCCGCCCAAAAGTCTTCAATTTCTGTAAAGTCAACAGCTTTTTCTTCATTCCATGCATTCAAAAAATCAACATACTTAATCATCAAACCCATGCTGCCACGGCTTGTGCGTCCACCTTCTGCTGAAAGCTGCTGGGTAATGCCGTACTCTTTCAAAATCTTTTTTAGATTCGCTCCACCCAGTCCTGCGACCTGCCCCTTTCCACTGGTTTGAAAATCATCTGGGTTAAGAGGAAACGTTCGTTCTCGGACTAACCGGGTAAATTGAATGACGAGTGAGAGCGGGCCCTTTGTATAAACATTATTTTCAGCTTGAAAAGTTTTCAATTTAGCCTCTGAATCAGTCATTGTAAACTGCCTCCGCAATTTTTGTCAAAAAATGTTCTCCAATAAACTGCGCTACCGGCACAGCTACAGCGTCACCCATTGCTTTGTAGCCATCATTGTAACTTCCAGGTAACTTAAAAGTATCCGGTGCCCCCATCAATCGAGCTGCTTCCCGAACCGTTAGAAGTCTTGCGTGAGTTGACTTTCCCTCTTTAACAACTAAATACTGTTTGCTACTACCGCCTTCCGGCGTTCTTAAACAGCCAGCAATGCCGTCACAACGCAGTTCCAGTTGTTGTTTTCCATGTCTGGTACGACGGTATCCCGTAGCATAGACCGTTTCGTGCTCATTGAGCTTTTCTTTATGACGCTCCGGCACAAGTCTCAAAACGTCATCCTTGTCAAAAGGAACATCTCTCTCAACAATATCCTTTACTGTTTGATTGCGATGAGGCGGCTTATCTGTATTCCACCAAATCCAATCGGGCAACCGCGTTCCCAACTCGGTAGCTGCTTTATTGTGAAGCCAGCAAGGCCCCGTTCCAATCAAACTATCCGGTATTTTATAGCCCTTTTTTACAGCTATAATAAAAACTCTAGGGCGAGATTGCGGAACAAAGCACGAAGCATTGATTACAATTACACCGCATCTATAATTGCGTTTTATAAAAGCATGATGAAGCACGCTATAGTTTTCTCCATCATTTGTAGACAATAACCCTGTAACATTTTCTACCGCAAGAATTTTAGGTTGCTCCACCATTTCATCCAAAATGCGAAGCCACTCCCACACAAGACCACTTCGTGAAGCGTGAATTCCACCTAAGGAACCAGCTAACGACAAATCCTGGCACGGGAAACTTGCCCAAGACATATTTGCATAGGGAATCTCTGTTCCCTTTATGTTCTTAATATCGTCAAGCACAAAATGTTCTTTTCCAAAATTCGCAGTATACACTGCTGCCTTTTGTTCACTAATGTCGTTCGCCCAAACCGGATTAAACATTCCTTTCAAACCATACGCTACCAACCCACTCCCTGCAAAAAACTCATGCATTGTCCATGGAGCATTTGACAGGTTTATATAACCGTTTTTAAGGCAGGAGTTCTGATTCATCCATTTTCCTCCTGTTATTATTTACCATTGATTTCCATAGCAACATACTCTTTCTCAGTGTTGATTATATTATTTTTTATTTCATACGTCAAGCCCACGCAAATTTCTTCATCATCTTCGTGAGGTAGTAATTCGTCTTAAAGCTCTTCCCAGCCTTCTATGTAACCCCCGTCAGCCCAACGCTGGCGGGGGTTCTGCTGCTTTGCACTTACAGTTCTATACTATTCTTACGATTCTCTTGCTGGTCTTGCTTTGCTGTCTGCTCCTGCTCCCTCATAAGCCCAATGACCTGCTGCATCTTTTCGGCACCGAAATAGTTCCATACTCGCCTGAAATCACGTTTCATCGCATAGAGCT
>OLVX01003331.1_pt1 | contig 10240 bp, 8 predicted proteins | sample 1673271 | NCBI WGS metagenome assembly OLVX01 (sample SAMEA3178939, study PRJEB25190) | human gut metagenome | biome: human gut; feature: human-associated habitat; material: faeces | place: Austria | collected 2013 | reverse complement strand
AGAACTGCTTGAAACCATAGCAGGTCTTCAAAAACCTGAAAGCGGTGAGATTTTTTATCATTCCCCTGAGGGCGAAACGGTGGACCTTAAGGCTAAAACCCCTACTCAAATTAAAGAACTCGGCGTAAGGCTTTCGTTTGTTCCTGAGGATAGACTCGGTATGGGCCTTGTAGGAAATATGGACATTATCGATAATATGATGCTTCGTTCATATAAGAAGGGCAATTCCGCTTTTCTTGACAGAAAAAATCCTAAGAAACTTGCCGAAAAAATTATTGAAAGCCTTGAGGTAGTTACACCGGGCGCTACCACTCCTGTAAGACGTCTTTCGGGCGGTAACGTTCAAAAGGTACTTGTAGGCCGTGAGATTGCCGCTAATCCAAAGGTGCTTATGGCGGCTTACCCTGTAAGAGGTCTTGATATTAACTCTTCTTACACAATTTATAATCTTCTCACAAAGCAAAAGGAAAACGGCGTTGCCGTTGTATTTGTAGGCGAGGACCTCGACGTTCTTGTTGAGCTTTGTGACAGAATTATGGTTATAAATTCAGGTAAAATTACCGGTATGCTCGACGGCAGAAATGCTACTAAAGAGGAAATTGGATTATTAATGACTAAGACAGAAAGGGAGGATTCATAATATGAGCAATAAACAAAAGGTTCACGAGCCCCTCTTTCATATAAGCAAGAGAGCGTCTATGCCTTGGTATTATTCATGGCTTATTCGCCTTGTCTCAATTCTTGCCGCTCTTATCGTAAGCGGTGCTGTAACAATGCTTTTAACCCATCAAAACCCTATCAGCGTTTATGCCACTATGGTTGACGGTGCGTTTGGTACTTCAAGACGTGTTTGGAATCTTCTCCAAAGCCTTGCAATTCTTCTTTGCGTTGCGCTTGCGTTGACACCGGCATTTAAGATGCGATTTTGGAACATCGGCGGTGAGGGTCAGGTGCTTGTCGGCGGTCTTGCTACTGCGGCTTGTATGATTTGCCTCGGCGGTAAAATTCCTAATGCGCTTCTTATTATCGTAATGATTATATCAAGTATGCTTGCAGGTGCAATTTGGGCTGTTATACCTGCTATCTTTAAGGCTCAGTTTAATACTAATGAAACGCTCTTTACCCTTATGATGAACTATGTAGGTATTCAGCTTGTATCATACTTTGTTATGGTGTGGGAAGTTCCTAAAGGTTCGGGTAAGATAGGTATTATTAACCAAATGAGTCACGCCGGATGGTTGCCTCAGCTTGGAAATCAAGAATATTTACTTAATATTCTTATTGTTCTTGCACTCACAATCTTTATGTATATTTATCTTAAATACAGCAAGCACGGCTATGAACTTTCTGTTGTAGGTGAAAGTGAAAATACCGCTAAATATATCGGCATTAATGTTAAGAAGGTAATTATTAGAACAATGCTTCTTTCAGGCGCAATGTGCGGTATCGCAGGTCTTCTTCTTGTAGGCGGTACTGACCATACTATCACAACCACTACTGCAGATAACAGGGGATTTACTGCTATTATGGTATCTTGGCTTGCTAAGTTTAACCCTATTTATATGGTGCTTACTTCTCTTTTGCTTGTGTTTTTTGATAAGGGTGCAACAGAGATTGCAACCGTATACAGACTTAATGAATCATTCAGTGAAATCATTACCGGCATAATCCTTTTCTTTATTATCGGCAGTGAGTTCTTTATTAACTATAAGATTAATTTCCGCAAAGCGCATAAGGAGGGTAAATAATATGACTACATTAATTACTTTTATCCAACGTGCGATTATGCAGGGTATTCCGCTTCTTTACGGTTCGACAGGTGAAATCCTTACTGAAAAGTCAGGTAATCTTAACCTCGGTATTCCGGGTATTATGTATGTCGGCGGTATCAGCGGTGTTATCGGTGCTTTTCTTTATGAGGAGTCGATGGGCGCAAATGACCTTAACCCGTTCCTTGCAGTTTTAATTCCGCTTCTTTGCACAATCATCGGCTCTCTTTTAACAGGCCTTATTTACTGCTTCTTAACGGTAACTCTTCGTGCAAATCAAAATGTAACCGGTCTTGCAATTACGACTTTCGGTGTCGGTTTCGGTAACTTTTTCGGCTCATCACTTGTTAAAATTACAGGAAGTGATATTCCGTCTGTTGCCCTTACAAGGACAAGTGCATTTTTCACTAAAAAACTTCCTATCGCTTCAACTACCGGTTGGTTTGGAAAAATATTCCTCGACTATGGTTTTTTAACCTACGCCGCTATTGTAATTGCTCTTTTGGTTGCGTTCTTCCTTAAGAAAACACGTGGCGGACTTCATCTTCGTGCTGTAGGTGAAAATCCTGCAACAGCAGATGCAGCAGGTATTGACGTTTCTAAGTCTAAATATCTTGCCACCTCAATCGGCAGCGTTATCGCAGGTATCGGCGGTCTGTTTTATGTAATGGATTATGCTAACGGTGTTTGGTCAAACGAGGGCTTCGGCGACAGAGGATGGCTTGCAATCGCACTTGTTATCTTTGCAATTTGGAAGCCTGATTTCGGTATTTTAGGCTCAATTCTTTTTGGCGGACTTTATATTGTTTACCTCTTTATTCCCGGTCTTAAAATGAGCACTCAGGAACTTTTCAAAATGCTTCCTTACATTGTAACTATAATTGTTCTTGTAATCGTAAGCGTAAGAAAGAAGAGGGAGGACCAGCCACCTGCATCGCTTGGTCTTTCATACTTCCGTGAGGATAGATAATATTTTTTAGGATAGAATAAAACGGATAGGGATTTTCCTTATCCGTTTTTTATATGCACTGCTTGACATTTAATGCTTTTTTTGCTAATATATTTGCATATTGTAACGGCTGTGAAAAAGAGGAGTAGCTTGCTTATTCTTTCAGAGAGTGCTCGTTTGGTGGAAGAGTGCAGATGCGGTAGGTGAAGGTAGCTTTTGAGCCGGCAAGGTGAAACTAAGTAGTCTTGTCCGTATATCTGCGTTAAGGATTTGAGTGGCATTATGTTTAATTAATGCAATTTGAGTGGTACCACGGAATTTTTCGCTTTCGTCTCAATTTGAGGCGGAAGCTATTTTTTTATAAAATTATACCATATTATAAAGGAGAACGTTATGGCAAAAGAACTTGCAAAGCAGTACGACCCAAGCGAAGTTGAGGACCGTACCTATAAGTTTTGGTGTGATAAAAAGTATTTTCACGCTAAAAGAGAAAAAGGCAAAAAGACTTATACAATAGTTATTCCGCCTCCTAATATTACAGGCCAGCTTCATATGGGCCATGCACTTGATAATACACTTCAGGATATTCTTATCCGTTATCACAGAATGGCAGGCTACGATACATTGTGGCTTCCCGGCACCGACCATGCTTCTATCGCAACAGAGGCTAAGATTGTTGAGGCTATGCGTAAAGAGGGTATTACTAAGGATGACCTCGGACGTGAAAAATTTCTTGAACGTGCATGGGATTGGAAAAAACAATACGGCGGCAGAATTATTGAACAATTGAAAAAAATGGGCTCGTCCTGCGATTGGGACAGAGAACGCTTCACTCTTGACGAGGGTTGCAGTAAGGCTGTAAGAGAAGTATTTGTAGGCCTTTATGAAAAGAACCTTATTTATCGTGGTAACCGTATGGTAAATTGGTGCCCTCATTGTAATACATCTATTTCAGATGCCGAGGTTGAATATGAGGAAAAGGACTCTAATTTCTGGCATCTTCTTTATGAAGTTAAGGAAACAGGCGAAAAGCTTGAACTCGCAACTACACGTCCTGAAACTATGCTCGGCGATACCGCAGTTGCAATTAACGGGGACGACCCAAGATATAAGCATCTCCACGGCTGTCACGTTATTCTTCCGCTTTTAAATAGGGAAATTCCTATTGTATGTGACGAGCATGCAGATATGACTAAGGGTACAGGTGTTGTTAAAATTACTCCTGCTCATGACCCTAACGACTTCTTAGTTGGTCAACGCCATAACTTGCCACAAGTCAATGTCATGAATGATGATGGCACCATGAATGAATTGGCTGGCGAATTCAACGGTATGGACCGCTTTGAAGCACGTAAGGCCGTTGTTAAGAAATTGGAAGAAATCGGTGCCCTTGTCGAAATCGAAAAGATGACTCACTCAGTTGGTCACTCAGAACGTACAGGTGTGCCTGTTGAACCACGTTTGTCTACACAATGGTTCGTTAAGATGGACCAACTGGCTAAAAATGCCATCGCTAACCAAGACACAGACGATAAGGTTGATTTCTATCCACCTCGTTTCAATGATACCTTCCTTCAATGGATGGAAAATGTCCACGACTGGGTTATCTCTCGTCAGCTTTGGTGGGGTCACCAAATCCCTGCTTGGTATAATGCTGAAGGTGAAATATACGTTGGCGAAGAAGCACCAGAAGGTGACGGCTGGAAACAAGACGAAGATGTCTTGGATACTTGGTTCAGTTCTGCCCTCTGGCCATTCTCAACTATGGGCTGGCCTGATGTCGACTCAGAAGACTTCAAGCGTTACTTCCCAACCTCAACACTTGTCACTGGTTATGACATCATCTTCTTCTGGGTGTCTCGTATGATCTTTCAATCATTGGAATTCACAGGTCGCCAACCATTTAAGAATGTCCTTATCCACGGTCTTATCCGTGACGAGCAAGGACGTAAGATGTCTAAGTCCCTTGGTAACGGTATTGACCCAATGGATGTTATCGAAAAATACGGTGCTGATGCCCTTCGTTGGTTCCTTTCAAACGGTTCTGCACCAGGTCAAGACGTGCGCTTCTCCTACGAGAAAATGGATGCTTCTTGGAACTTCATTAACAAGATTTGGAACATCTCTCGTTACATCCTTATGAACAATGAAGGGTTGACCTTGGATGTGGCGCGTGAAAATGTAGCTAAAGTGGCTGCTGGTCAAGCAGGTAATGTCACAGACCGTTGGATTCTCCACAATCTCAACGAAACTATCGGAAAAGTTACTGAAAACTTTGACAAGTTTGAATTCGGTGTGGCTGGACACATCCTTTACAACTTTATCTGGGATGAGTTTGCGGACTGGTATGTTGAGTTGACTAAGGAAGTGCTTTACAGCGATAACGAGGACGAGAAAGTTATCACTCGTTCTGTTCTTCTTTACACTTTGGACCAAATCTTGCGTCTCCTTCACCCAATCATGCCATTCGTGACAGAGGAAATCTTTGGTCAAATCTCAGAAGGCTCTATCGTCACAGCTGAATACCCAGTGGTTCGTCCAGAATTTGAAAATGAAGAAGCGGCAGCCGGTGTTGAAGCGCTTAAAGACGTGATTCGTTCAGTCCGTAACTCACGTGCAGAAGTGAACGTAGCACCAAGCAAGCCAATCACCATCTTGATTAAGACTAGCGACAGCAAGCTCGATGCCTTCTTTAATGACAACATCAATTACATCAAACGCTTCACAAATCCAGAACACTTGGAAATTGCAGCAGATGTCGAAGTACCTGACTTGGTTATGTCAAGCATCATCACAGGCGCAGAAATTTACTTGCCACTCGCAGACCTTCTCAACGTCGAAGAAGAGTTGGCTCGTCTTGAAAAAGAATTGGCCAAATGGCAAAAAGAACTTGACATGGTTGGTAAGAAACTCTCTAACGAGCGCTTCGTAGCCAATGCCAAACCAGAAGTCGTCCAAAAAGAACGCGACAAACAAAAAGATTACCAAGCTAAATACGATGCGATAGTAGTGCGTATTGATGAGATGAAGAAATTGGTGAAATAGAACAAAGAGACACGGTGAAATGCCGTGTCTTTTATTGAAAGTAAACGCTTATACAAAAAGAATGAAAATGTTAGGAAAAGTCAGTGAAAATGTCCAAAAAACCGTCAATTCGTTGACTTTAGTGGAAAATAGGACTAAAATAGCATGGTAAAAATAATTAAAAGGAGAATTCTACTATGAATTTAACTATCTTAGGCCTCGGTTTGGCCGTTATGGGTGTATCTATTGGTGAGGGTATCCTCGTTGCCAATATCGCTAAGGCTGCAGCTCGCCAACCTGAGATGTTTAGTAAACTTCAAACATTGATGTTTACTGGTGTTGCCTTCATCGAAGGTACTTTCTTCGTATTGTTTGCCCTTAGCTACATTGTCTAATAGACAAATAAAAAAGATGGAGGAGGGATGAGCAGTGGAAACTACAAGTAATCCAACCGTCTCATTATTTGGGATTGATTTTGACTTGACGATCCTTGCCATGTCTCTCTTGACAGTAATTATCGTTTTTGGAGTGGTTTTTTGGTCAAGTCGTGATATGACCATTAAACCAAAGGGAAAACAAAATGTACTCGAGTTCATCTATGAATTTGTGAACAATACCATTTCTCAAAGTCTTGGAAAATTCACAAAAAATTATAGTTTGCTCTTGTTTGTAATTTTCACCTTTGTGTTTACAGCAAACAACTTAGGTTTGCTTGTATCTGTTAAAAGTGAGCATTACAATTTTTGGTCTTCTCCAACATCGAATTTCGGTGTTACTATCACTCTTTCTTTGATTATTACCCTCGTTAGTCATATTGAGGGGATTCGTAAAAAAGGGTTTAAAGGCTATCTCAAAGGTTACCTTTCACCATACCCAGCTATGCTCCCAATGAACATTTTGGAACAATTTACCAACCTTGCATCATTGGCCTTGCGTTTGTTTGGTAACATTTATTCTGGTGAGGTACTAATTGACTTGATTCTTCAATTAGTGAAATGGTCTGTTTTTGCAGCACCTATGTCCTTTGCTTTGAACCTTGTCTGGGTTGCCTTTTCAGCTTTTATTGGGTTCATTCAAGCCTATGTCTTTATTATCCTAAGTTCTAACTACATTGGTGATAAAGTCAACGAAGAATAATTAAGAAAGGGAGAAATGAAATGTCATTACTGATTAATAGTACGACACTTGGTAATATCATTATTACGCTCGGCTCAGTTTTTCTCTTGTATTACCTCATTCGTAAATTCGCATGGGATCAAATTACAGGAATCTTTGTCGCTCGTGAAAAGAAAATTGCCACAGATATTGATAGTGCTGAAAATGCTCGTCAAGAAGCAGAAATCTTGGTACAAAAACGTCAAGAGGAGTTAGCTGCCGCTCGCACAGAAGCAACTCAGATTATTGATGAGGCCAAGAAAACTGGTAAAACTAAAGAGTCAAAAATCATTGCAGAAGCATATGATGAAGCTAAACGCTTGAAAGAGAAAGCAAATCAAGATATCGCCCAAAGCTGGGTGGAAGCACTTGCTGGCGTTAAAGGTGAGGTTGCTGACTTGACTGTCCTTTTGGCAGAAAAAGTCATGAAACAAAACCTTGATGCAAAAGCGCAATCTGACTTGATTGATAGCTATCTTGATCAATTAGGAGATGCTTAATGGATAAGAAAACACAAGCTCTTGTTGAGCAGTATGCCAGAAGTCTGGTAGAAGTCGCTTTTGAACAAGACGCCGTGTCAACAATCCAAGAAGAAGTAAGGCAAATCCTAACAGTTTTTGCTGAAACAAATCTAAAAACCTTCTTGTCTCAAGTAAATGTGACAAGCGAGGCTAAGAAAGAAAGTTTAAGTTTCTTTCAAGAGTCTTGTTCAGTATACATGAACAATTTTCTTGAGGTAATTTCACTCAATGACCGAGCTAACATTCTTTATGATGTCTTGAAATTGGTCCTTGAGCTCTTTGATCAAGAAGACAACACTTACGATGTCACTGTGACATCAGCAAGTCCCTTGTCTGAAGAACAAAAAACTAGACTTTTGACGATAGTTTCACAAAAATTTGAGATTAAGACACGTCGTTTAGTAGAAAAAATTGATGAGGAACTCATTGGAGGATTCGTCATCAAAGCAAAGAATAAGTTTGTTGACACGTCAATTCGTAGTCAATTACAAGCATTTAAAATGAATTTGAAATAGAAAGTGGTGTGACTTTTGGCAATTAATGCACAAGAAATTAGCGCTTTAATTAAAAAGCAAATTGAAAACTTCCAGCCAAATTTTGACGTCACAGAAACTGGTGTAGTCACTTATATCGGTGATGGTATTGCCCGTGCTCGTGGACTTGATAATGCCATGAGTGGAGAACTTCTCGAATTTTCAAATGGTGTCTTCGGTATGGCTCAAAACCTTGAGTCTAATGACGTTGGTATCATTATTCTTGGAGATTTTTATACAATTCGTGAAGGTGATGAGGTTAAACGTACTGGTAAAATCATGGAAGTGCCAGTAGGTGAAGCTCTTATTGGTCGTGTCGTAAACCCACTTTGTCAACCAATTGATGGTCTTGGAGATATCAAGACAACTGCAACTCGTCCAGTTGAAGCACCTGCACCAGGCGTTATGCAACGTAAATCAGTTTCTGAACCACTCCAAACTGGTCTTAAAGCGGTTGATGCTTTGGTTCCAATTGGACGTGGTCAACGTGAGTTAATCATCGGTGACCGTCAAACAGGTAAAACATCTGTTGCGATTGATGCAATTTTGAACCAAAAAGGACAAGATGTGATTTGTATCTATGTTGCTATTGGTCAAAAAGAATCAACTGTTCGTACACAAGTTGAATCACTTCGTAAACATGGTGCTCTTGATTACACAATCGTTGTGACTGCCTCAGCATCACAACCATCACCATTGCTTTACATCGCGCCTTACGCTGGTGTTGCAATGGCTGAAGAGTTCATGTATAACGGAAAACATGTCTTGATTGTTTATGATGATTTGTCTAAGCAAGCCGTGGCTTACCGTGAACTTTCATTGCTTCTCCGTCGTCCACCAGGTCGTGAAGCCTACCCAGGGGATGTATTCTATCTCCACTCACGTCTTTTGGAACGTTCAGCTAAGCTTTCAGATGATCTTGGTGGTGGTTCAATTACTGCCTTGCCAATCATCCAAACACAAGCAGGAGATATCTCAGCTTATATCGCGACAAACGTTATTTCTATCACAGATGGACAAATCTTCTTGCAAGAAAATCTTTTCAACTCAGGTATTCGTCCTGCGATTGATGCTGGTTCTTCAGTATCACGTGTTGGTGGTTCAGCACAAATCAAAGCAATGAAGAAAGTTGCTGGTACCCTTCGTCTTGACTTGGCTTCTTACCGTGAACTTGAAGCCTTTACACAATTCGGTTCTGATTTGGATGCCGCAACACAAGCTAAACTTAATCGTGGACGTCGTACAGTTGAAGTGCTTAAACAACCACTTCATAAACCACTTCCGGTTGAAAAACAAGTTCTTATTCTTTACGCTTTGACACATGGCTTCTTGGACAGTGTTCCGGTTGATCAAATCTTGGATTTTGAAGAAGCCCTCTATGACTACTTTGATAGCCATCATGAGGATATCTTTGAAACAATCCGTTCAACTAAGGATCTTCCTGAAGAAGCTGTGCTTAATGAAGCTATCCAAGCTTTCAAAGATCAATCGGAATACAAATAGAGATAGGGAGGACAGCATATGGCAGGCTCTCTAAGAGAAATCAAAGCAAAAATTGCTTCAATTAAGCAAACGAGTCATATTACAGGAGCCATGCAAATGGTTTCTGCTTCTAAATTGACACGTTCTGAGCAAGCTGCTAAAGATTTCCAAATCTATGCCTCAAAAATTAGACAGATCACAACAGATCTTCTACATTCAGAATTGGTTAATGGTTCTTCAAATCCGATGTTGGATGCACGTCCAGTTCGTAAGTCAGGGTATATTGTCATTACTTCAGATAAGGGATTAGTTGGAGGATATAATTCAACCATTCTTAAAGCTGTCTTGGATATGATTAAACGTGACCATGATTCTGAAGATGAATATGCTATCATCTCTATTTGTGGAACAGGTTCAGATTTCTTCAAAGCTCGTAACATGAATGTTGCTTTTGAACTTCGTGGCCTTGAAGATCAACCTAGTTTCGATCAAGTCGGGAAAATCATTTCTAAAGCTGTAGGAATGTATCAAAATGAGCTTTTTGATGAACTTTATGTGTGTTACAATCATCATATTAATAGTTTGTCTCGTGAAGTTCGTGTTGAAAAAATGCTTCCAATTGCTGATTTTGATCCTAATGAATCTGAAGGCCATGTATTGACCAAGTTTGAATTGGAACCAGATCGTGATACTATTTTGGATCAACTCTTGCCACAATATGCTGAGAGTCTTATCTACGGTGCTATCGTAGATGCCAAAACAGCTGAGCACGCAGCGGGTATGACTGCAATGCAGACAGCCACTGAT
>OLVX01003321.1_pt1 | contig 10266 bp, 8 predicted proteins | sample 1673271 | NCBI WGS metagenome assembly OLVX01 (sample SAMEA3178939, study PRJEB25190) | human gut metagenome | biome: human gut; feature: human-associated habitat; material: faeces | place: Austria | collected 2013 | reverse complement strand
CCAACATGAAGCTGGACAAATCCGTCATCGAGCGCCGCATCAAGATCATGCAGGCCGAGGGCGTGGAGTTCCGCACCAACATGGACATCGGCGGGGCCGTGGCCGCAGAGGACATCCTGAACAGCTACGATGCCGTGGTGCTCTGCTGCGGCGCGAAAAAAGCCCGCGACCTGAATGTTCCCGGCCGGGACGCCAAGGGCGTCCACTTCGCCGTGGATTACCTGACCAGCGTGACCAAGAGCTTGCTGGACAGCCAGTTCGCCGACGGCAGGGCTCTGAGCGCGGCGGGCAAGAATGTCCTCGTCATCGGCGGCGGCGACACCGGCAACGACTGCCAAGGCACCGCCCTGCGGCAGGGCTGCACTGACCTTGTGGCGCTGGAGATGATGCCCCAGCCGCCCAAGGAGCGCGCCGCCTCGAACCCGTGGCCGGAGTGGCCGAAGGTCCTCAAGGTGGACTACGGCCAGACCGAGAGTCTTGCCAAATTCGGCAAGGACCCCCGCGTGTACCAGACCACCGTGAAAGAGTTTTTGACCGACGATGCCGGAAACCTGACCGGCGCGGTCATTTCCTACCTGAAGCCGGAGCGCGACCCGGAGACCGGCCGCACCAACATGGTGCCCACCGGCGAAGAGTTCACCTACGACTGCCAGCTGGCCCTCATCGCGGCGGGCTTCGTCGGCTGTGAAGCCTATGTGGCCGATGCTTTTGGCGTCCAGCTCACGGGCCATGGCTGTGTGGACACCGACCACTTCCGCACCAACGTGCAGAAGGTCTTTGCCTGCGGCGATATGCGCCGGGGCCAGAGCCTTGTGGTCTGGGGTCTGCGGGAGGGCCGCGACTGTGCCGCCGAGGTAGACCGCTACCTCATGGGCTACACGAACCTCTGAGCCATCAACCTTACCATCCTCTTTTCCTATCCTAAACAGCAGAAGCGGGAGCCCGTTAAAAGGCTCCCGCTTCTGCGTTTTTGGGATATTTGAAGTATGGAAATGGTTCGTTTTCCGGCCGCTTACTTGTTCAGCAGGTCGGTATGGTCTGCGCCGCCCACGGTCAGGCTTGCGGCACCTTCGGTGTGGGTCAGGGTGAAGATGGTCGCATCGGTGCCCTGCGCCAGCAGCATGTCGATGGAGACGGTGCTCTCGCAAAGCTGAGTGCGGAACACCAGCACCTCGGCACCCTTGGCCTTGAGCTCCTTCAGGGCGTGCAGACTGCCGGTCAGGCTTGCGCTCTGGGCCGGGACCGCGATCAGCACGCGGCCGTCCTTCACGGTCTGCTCATAGGCCGGGGCACCCACCACCCGCAGGGGTGCATAGGAAGCGGTCTCTCCTGCGGTGCTGCCCGTTTCGGTGGTGGAGTCCCCGCTCGGCGTGGTGTCGTCGGGTTTCGGAGCAACGTAGTTTTCGTCTGCCGCTGTCTCACTCGCATTGCAGCGGGTGCAGGTACGGGTCTTGTGGCCCGCACCGTCCGGCACCCATGCGCCGAAATCGTGGCCGAGGGCAGGGATTCCCACTTCATTCGTCACAGTTTTCTGCGTACCATCAACCGAATCATACGTTGCAGTATAAGTACCCTTGCCCTCTTCTGTGCAGGTTGCCTCACGAGTTACAGTCCATTTGCCAGCATAATTCACACGGGAAACAACCTCATTGCCCTTTTTGTATTTGACTTCGAGTGTCTTGTTTTCAATATTCCACTCGCCGACTTCCTCGGAATCAATAGTAACATTATTGTGATTGTTCGGATCCTTATAAAGAATCTCAGAGTCGCTCTTCTTATTCTTACCGTTTCCTAAGTTGTTGGCACCTTCACCGCCGTAGGCCAAAAGCGTTCCTCCACAGAGGTACAACTTGGAACCTTCGCCTTCCTCACCACTACCAATGCCAGCGCCACCTTCACCACCGGTTGCAGTTGTAGTTCCCGTATAGGAAGAGAACGAGTGCAAGCTGCCGCCTTTTCCGCCTCCGATTCCAGCAGCTCCAGCAGAACCGACAGCCGTTATCGTCAAATCTGTCTCCCCTGCACCACTTTGGCCAAGTTCGACCATATTAGCACCGGCTCCACTGCCTCCGCCAATACCGGCACCGCCGCCTGTGCCGGTTGCTTTGATCGTACCATCACGAAAATAAAGGCCGTAGCCATCTTTCCCTTCTGCACCACCAATACCTGCACCACCTTCACCGCCAGTTGCAGTCACATTACCGCCGGTAATCGTTACAAACTCCTCAGAAGTCCAGAAATTATACTGTTCTCCCGAAGCATTTACACCACTGCCGATGCCTGCGGCACCTTTACCACCGGTTGCATCAATCGTACCGCCATTGATAACAATATTATTACCCCAAGCGTTAGAAGTAGTCACGCCGTTGTTTTTCTTACCGTCGGAAGTTTTCGCACTGCCGCCAATACCGGCGCCGCCTTCGCCACCAGTAGCAGTCAGACTGCCGCCATCCTTATCATCATCTTTAATATACAATGAGCCTTTTCCTTCTACCGCATTCTTTTCCAAGCCAGCATGACCATCTGCATTGGAACTGTCTAGTGTGTTTTTTCCATTCAATTCCAATTGAACACTACCATTACCGGTAACTGTCATTGCAGCTTTCTCGGAAGATTTGATATTCACATCCTCCAGCGTCACTTTAGCTGTTTGACCTTTATCCGATTTAACCGTTACCGTATTGTCCGTAGTTTTCACCTCGTCGGTCTCGGCATCCTTGGTGGTAATTACCACGTTGGTATCCAGACGATCTTTGATCTCGCCCTGATCGTCTGAAACGTAGCCATCACCATCCTTCTGTGTCACGGTCTGTTGATTGTCTTTGAATCCAACGCTGATATCGCCCTTGGTCAGGTCATACACATCCGCAAAGGCTGGGGCGGCGATGGAACTGACGATGGAGAGCACTGCCGCTGTGGACAGGACCCGCAATGCAAGCTTTTTACATTTCATAATAACCATCCTCCTAAAGAAACTTTCCCAAAGACTTTTCCCGGCAAAACAAAAAGCGCCGCACCTGCCGTCTGGCGGATGCAACGCTCTGGTTGACACTTTAAGATGCTCCTGCGGGAGCGGATGAAATACAACTGGCTGCCATCTTACAGGCCCTATAGCTTCGCGTCGCAGCCTTTCGGCTGGTTTGCCGGTTCTTCAATTTTGCGGGGTCTTTGGTCCATTATACCCCCCCCCCGATTAAAATAATCAAGGTTTTTTGAAAATTTCAGCAATTATCACGAAAATATAGAATGTTTGTTGTTCCGTTTGGACAAAAAGGCGCAAAAAAGAGGGCCGTTGCCGACTCCTTCAGGCACGGCGGCGTGCCTGCGGGAGTTGTGCAACAGCCGCTCGATGAATCTTACTCCGTATCATGCACCGTATCATCCGGCGCGGTCTCCCCCGAAGAGGAAGCGCTTTCGCCGCTGCCGGAATCGGAGGCGGCGGGCGGTTCGGTGGTGATCTCCACGCTGGGGTCGGCGGCGATATACACGGTGATGACGCTGCCCACCTCTACGGCGGCTCCGGCTTCCGCGCTGCACGAGACGACACAGCCCGCCGCATAGGAACCATCGTTGACCACCATGAAGCAGCTCGGCATCAGGCCGCGGGCTTCCAGCTCGCTGACGGCTCCCTCCTGCGTGAAGCCGATGACGTCGGGCATCTCCACCATCTGCGGGCCTTTGCTGACCACAAGGCTGATGGTGCCGCCCTTTTCGACCACATCGCCCGCCGCCGGTTCTTGGCGGATGATCTTGCCCTTCTCCACCGTATCGCTGTACTCCAGCGTCACATAGAAGAGGTAATCGCCCACGTATTTGTGATTGTTGCGCACCTGCGTGTCATAATCCATCCCCACAAAGTCGGGCGTCAGGGTCACCGGCTCGTCCAGCTCGACGCTTTCCGGCTCCGGCACCGACGAGGAGGGCGCTTCCGACGTGTGCGGCCCCTGATTCACCAGCCCCCACACGATGAGCAGGATCAGAATCGCCAGCAGGATCAAAATTGCCGCCAGCAGATTGCGCAGACCGAGCAGATGCTGCTTGGAGTCGCCCTCCGGCAGCGTCAGAGACCGGGATTCGGGGCGGGGCAGGTTCCGGGTCAGCTCGGCGGTGTACTCCTGCGAGGTCAGCGCCTTGAAAAGCTGGGGCACGGTCTGGATGCGCTCCACCGGCTTCAGCTTCAGGCCCATCCAGAGCACGTCGGAAAAGTACTCCGGCACGGCGGGGTTCACCGTCCGGGCGCGGGGGTTGGAGTCCGACACCAGCCGCTGCGCCGCCGGGACCGGACTCTGGCCGCAGACCATCCGGTAGACCACCGCCGCAAGGCTGTATTCATCGGTGTAGCGGCCCTCAAACTCGGCGGTGGAATACTGCTCCGGGGCCGAGTAACCCTCGTACAGCTGCTCGTGCAAGCCGCTGCCCGCCGTGCGCAGCCCCACCGTCGCGTAGCCGGTCAGCCGGGCGCGGCCGTTTTCCAGCACCCGGATGTTCTCCGGGCAGATGCCCCGGTGCACAAGGCCGACTTGGTGCATGGCGGCCACGCCGTCGAACACCGGCTGCAGCATGGCGCAGACCTGCTCCGACGGCAGCGGGCCGGGATGCTGATCCAGCCACCGGCCCAGCGGCACGCCGCCGGGGTTCTCCATCACGGCGTAGACGGTGTTGTTTTCCTCGAACACGTCCAGCACCGCCTCCAAGCCGTTGGCCGGGGTAATGCGCTGGATGGAGCGGTAAAGGTCGGCAAAGTCCATCCGGGTGGTCTTGAACAGCACCTCGCTGCCCAGTTTGGGCCGCAGGGTGGCGTCCATCCCCCGCTCCGCCGCCAGCGTCAGGGGCATATACTCCTTGATGGTCACCCGGAAGCGCCCGACGTTCTCCGCGCCCCGGTACAGGATGCCCTCACCGTCGATCCGTTCGATCTCGCCGACGGTATACCGCCCGCCCAGCACCGTGCCCACCGGCAGGCTGCCCGCCGGATTACGCCCCGCGAACATCCCGCCGCAATGCGGGCAAGCCGCCGCGCGCTCGTGCAGCTCCGAAAGGCAGTAAGGGCAGATGATGGACATGGGAAAACCTCCTTTTGTGGTCGTGTTGTTTTTTATTATAGCACAGTTCCGGGCATAACAAAAGCCCCGCAGCTCGGTTGGAGCGGCAGGGCTTCGTGATTTTTCAGATTCGGTCTCCGCCGATCATTCCGGCAGGTCTTCCTCGTTCTCCAGAGAGTGCCAGACATTCTGGACATCATCGTTGTCCTCCAGAGCATCGAGCAGCTTGCCCATGAGCTTGAGCTGATCGGGGTCCGTCAGGCGGGTGGTGGTCATGGGGACCATGGCGAGGTCATCGCTCAGGATCTCGTAGCCCTTCTCCTCCATGGCCTTGACCACAGCAGAATAGTTGTCCGGATCGGTGGTGATCTCCGCCGCCTCTTCACCGGCATCGAAATCCTCCGCACCGGCGTCCAGAGCGTCCATCATGGCCTCGTCGGCATCCTTGTCTTCCAGAGAGATGTCGATGACGCCCTTCTGGCTGAACAGGAAGGAGACGCAGCCCATAGCGCCCAGATTGCCGCCGTTCTTGTCGAAGTAGTGGCGCAGGTCGGCCGCGGTACGGTTGCGGTTGTCGGTCAGGGTCTCGACCATGACGGCAACGCCGCCGGGGCCGTAGCCTTCGTAGGTGATTGCCTCGTACTCGGTCTTATCGCCGCCCTCAGCCTTCTTGATGATGCGCTGAATATTATCGTTGGGCACGCTCATGCGCTTTGCCTTGGCGATCAGGTCAGCCAACTTGCTGTTGGAAGCCGGGTTCGGGCCGCCGGTACGGACGGCGACGCTGATCTCGCGGCCGATCTTGGTAAAGACCTTTGCCTTGGCGCCATCGGTCTTTTCCTTCTTACGCTTGATGTTGTTCCATTTGCTATGTCCAGACATGGGGAACCTCCTAAAGTTTATCGAAAATCTCCGCCTGCGGGCAGACGGGCTGTGGTCGCCCGCTTGTGGCAGCACACAAAATCTAACTCTATTATTGTAGCACAATCCCCAACGGCGTTCAAGCCTTATCCGGGGGATTCTGCACGAAATCCAGCAAAAAAGCGGGGTTTGACGCCCCTTTTACAGCAGCCGCAGGGCTTTGGGGTAGTGGTTTTTGACCCGCCCGGCGGACACTTTGCCGCCGCCGAGGGGGTAGCCGTCCACCGTAACGCAGCACCAGCCGTCCGCTGCGGTGGAGGCCGCCATCTCCCGGCCCGACAGATAGTCGGTCACCCGCGGGTCGGCAAGGGTCAGATCCTCCCGGTTCGTGCACCGGGCCCCGAAAGCCGTGAAGAGGTGGTGTTCGGGGATGAAGCGGCCCTTCTGCACACTGCCCACGAAGACGCCCGCCCGCAGGACGTGAAGCCCCGTCTGAGGGAAGGGCACCGGCAGCAACACACCCCCGCCGTGGACGACGGCGGGGCGGTCGGCCAGCGCCGGGAAATACCGGGCGGCAAACTCATGCCACGCGGCGAGGCTCTGGGCGGGAGAGGCGCTCTCCCCTGCCCCGCTGTCACCGGCCCGGCGGCCCCGCTTGCCCTGCACTTCCTCGCGGAGGACACGGGCGTTTTCCCGGCGGGAAGCACGGGCATCTCTGGATTCCGCGCGGGCGGGCTTGCCCTTGCCCGGCTTCTGCTTTTTGCTCTGCTCCGCAGCTGCCGCCAGCCAGAGCTGCTCTTCGGGCGTGTACTCCCCCGGCGCGGGCAGGGTGCGCGGCGTGCCCGCTTTAACCAGCCGGGCAATGAAATGGCCCTCGCCGCCCTGACAGGGCCAGATGCGGCGCACCTTGCTCACATCCAGCGGCAGACCGCCGGTGCGGTTGGCTTCGCCCGCACTGCCGAAGCTATAGTCCACACGACCGAACACATGGGCCAGCGCAAACTCCGGATGCCGTGCGAGGAAGGCCGCCACCTGCCCCTCGTCCTCTTCCGGAGCGAAGGTACAGGTGGAATAGATCATCTCCCCGCCCGGCGCAAGGAGAGCGGCGGCGTTGTCGAGGATCTGTGCGCCCAGTTCGGCGCACTGCTTCACCAGCGCTTCGCAGTGCTGGGTGACGGCCACAGCTTCCTTGCGGAACATCCCCTCGCCGGAACAGGGAGCATCCACAAGGACGCGGTCAAAAAATTCCGGCAGAGCAGCGGCAATGCGGCCCGTATCCTCGTTGAGGACGACCGCATTGGCCACGCCCATCCGTTCCAGATTGCTCTTGAGCACCTCGGCGCGGGCGGCCACGAACTCGTTGCTCACCAGCAGCCCCTGCCCACCCAGCGCGGCGGCAAGCTGGCTGCTTTTGCCGCCGGGAGCCGCGCACAGGTCCAGCACCCGCATCCCCGGCCGGACCCCCAGCAGCGGCGCAGCAGAGGACGCCGATGGCTCCTGCGAGTAGAAGACGCCCGCGTGGTGGTAGGGGTGCCGCCCCGGCTTGAAGGCCGCATCTTTCACCACAAAGCCCGCCCTGCAGAAGGGCGACGGCTCCACCGGGAAGTCCGCCTGTGCGGCAAAGGCCTCCGGCGTGGTGCGCAGGGCCGAGACCGTCACGCCGCGGGCAGCGCTCTCGCTGGGGGCGGCGTACAGCGCATCGTACCGCTCGCCCAGCAGCGCACGTTCCCGGTGCTCAAAATATTCCGTAGACATGAACGTTCCTCCCATGTATAAAGCCGCACGCGGCGGCAAGACTAAGGGGTGTGAGGGGCACGACCTCCCTCGCGAAAGGAGATATTACGATGACCGACCGTACCGAAAACCGTTCCAGCAACCGCACCAACAACTGCAAAAACCAGAGCAAGAATCAGAGCCAGAACCGCACCGAGAATCGGACCGACAACCGCACGGAGAACCGCGCCACCAACGAGCACAAGCACCCCAACCAGTACACCAAGGGTGCCGATGACGAAGACAAGTAACCTCTCTCATTAAGAAAGCCCGCTGCCTTCCCTGCACTGTTTTCCAGTGCGGAAAGCAGCGGGCTTTCGCGTGTTTTATTTCTGATTTGGGTCAAAATCTTCCCAGAGTTTGTCGAACAATTCCTCGACGCGGTCCTTCCGGCCGGTGAGGAACAGCCACCCCAACAGGCACTCGAAGCCTGTGGAGGCGCGGTACTCTTCAGGGGAAGCATGTTTCGACACGCTGGCCTTGCTGGCGTTGCGGCCCCGCTTGAAAACGGCCAGCTCCTCCTCGGTGAAGAGGGGTTCCAGCAGCTGCTCCTCGCGGAACTGTGCCCGCGCAGAGACGTACTTGACCTTTTCGGTGTTCAGCTTCCCGGCCGAGAGCCGATGATGCTGCGCCAAACGGGTGCGGACCAGCAGTTCCAGCACGCTGTCGCCCACAAAAGCCAGCGCCAGCGGGTTGAGCTCGCGGGGGTCGATGGTTTCTTCCTGCATAAAATACCTCCTAGATAAGGTTTTCCTTCCTACAACCTCTCTGTCTCACTCTCGTTCGACATCTCCCCTAGTAGGGGAGACTCTGGCGAAACCAGAAACTTTGTAAGGACTGCCAAGGGCTCCCCTAGTAGGGGAGCTGGCAATGCGAAGCATTGACTGAGAGGTTAAAAGCGTTCCTTTTAGAAGATATAATCGAACTGATAATCGCCGATGAGGATGGTGTCGTTCTCCTGAACGCCCTTGTCCACCAGAGCGGTCAGGATGCCGCTTTCATCCAGCTGGCGCTGGAAGAACTGCAGACTCTCGTAGTCGTCCACATTGCTGCCCGCGAGGATATACTCCAGCCACGGCGCCTCAACGCTCCAGACGTGGGCTTCCATCCGCTTGATGGTAAAGGCGCGGTCGTTCGCCTTGGGTTCGGGCTTCTTGTACTCCGGAGCGAAGACCGGGATGGCCGGGATATCCTTCAGGCGGTTGTAGACCAGACCCGGCAGCTCCCGCACGCCCTGCATGGTGGCGGCAGAGATGGGCACGAAGGTCAGGCCCTTACCCTCGATATAATTCTGGAAGCTTTCGATCTGCTCCTCGGTGGCAAGGTCACACTTGTTGCCCACCACGATCTGCGGACGTTCAGCCAGCGCGGGGCTGAACTTGGCCAGCTCCTCGTTGATCTTCTCGAAGTCCTCGATGGGGTCGCGGCACTCACTGCCGGAGACATCCACCACATGCAGCAGCAAGCGGCAGCGCTCCACATGGCGCAGGAAGTCATGGCCAAGGCCGATGCCCTCGCTGGCACCCTCGATCAGGCCGGGGATGTCGGCGCAGACGAAGCTGGCGCCTTCGCCCACCGACACGACGCCCAGCGTGGGCACAAGGGTGGTGAAGTGGTAGTTCGCGATCTTGGGCTTGGCCGCGCTGATGGTGGAGATGAGGGTGGACTTGCCCACGTTCGGGAAACCGATCAGGCCCACGTCCGCGATCAGCTTCAGCTCCAGCGTCACCTGAATGTCCTCGCCGGGCATACCGGGCTTGGCGAACTTGGGGATCTGGCGGGTCGGCGTGGCAAAGTGTGCGTTGCCGTAGCCGCCGCGGCCGCCCTTGGCCACGGTAACGGGGGTGTGGTCGGACAGGTCTGCAATGACAAGACCGCTCTCGGCGTCCTTGATGACAGTGCCCAGCGGCACCTTGATGACGAGGTTTTCGGCGTTCTTGCCGTGGCAGAGGCTTGCGCCGCCCTTGCCGCCTTCGTCGGCGGTATACTTGCGCTTGTAGCGGAAGTCCATCAGGGTGGTCAGGTGGTCATCCACCACGAAGACGATGTCGCCGCCGCGGCCGCCGTCGCCACCGTCCGGGCCGCCCGCCGCCACGAATTTCTCGCGGTGAAAGCTCACCGCGCCATCGCCGCCCTTGCCCGCATGGAGCCAGATGGTTGCGATGTCGATAAAGTTGGTTTGTGCTGCCATAGAGCTCCTCCTATGTTTAGCGATTCAACCTCTCTGGCAATGCGAAGCATGGACGGAGAGGTTTCTTCCTTTCATCAAAAAGAGCCGGGCCACGAGGGTCCGGCTCTTTGGGTTGCAGTTTTTCAGGCAGAAGTTACTGCTTCACGCTGCACTTCTTGCCGCTCTTGCCCACGCGCTCGAAACGGACAGTGCCGTCAACCAGAGCAAACAGGGTATCATCGCTGCCCTTGCCAACGTTCTCACCCGGCTGAATGTGGGTGCCACGCTGACGAACGAGGATGTTGCCGGCCAGAACAAACTGACCATCTGCACGCTTTGCGCCCAGACGCTGAGCCGCGGAATCACGGCCGTTCTTGGTGCTGCCTACGCCCTTTTTATGTGCCATTGTAATTTTCCTCC
>OLVX01003318.1_pt1 | contig 10290 bp, 8 predicted proteins | sample 1673271 | NCBI WGS metagenome assembly OLVX01 (sample SAMEA3178939, study PRJEB25190) | human gut metagenome | biome: human gut; feature: human-associated habitat; material: faeces | place: Austria | collected 2013 | reverse complement strand
TTTAAAAGACACACCAATATGTCTCCCTCTGAATATAGGGAATCGACTTATTAGTAAGCGACCGAGCGAGTAATTCTTTTGCAGCTGGCTGCCAGCACAGGCGAGACCGGAATACGTCATGGACATGGAGCCGCCGGGGATGTCCTGCTTCTCGAAAAGGGTGACCTTGAAGCCCTTTTCGAGCAAACGGGTCGCGGCGGTGAGGCCTGCGGTGCCCGCGCCCATGATCACGACGTCGGTATCGATAGTTTGGTCTTCGCCCTTTTCGGGAGCCTGAGCGCCCTTCTGGAACTGCGAGACGTCGGCGCCGGAATTGGAAATGGCCTCGATGGCAGCATTCTTGATAGCGGTGCACGTCGTGGTTGCACCGGAAATGGCATCAACGTCGAGGTTCTGGGTCTCGACGACCTTCGCAGGCCACATCTCGGTTGCAAGGCTGCCAACGCCGACGGTCTCGTCGTGGGCAAGCACGCGCAGGTTCGCGATGGCGCCGCCCGCCATGGTGGCTTCGACGTAGACGTAATTCTCGTGGCCCATAGCCTTGGCGGTGAACTTGCCGTCGGTTGCTTCTTTCAGCGTGGTGGGCGTAGTTTCTGCCGGCGTCTTCGGCGCTTCGGCCTTACCGCCCTTTGCCTCGGTTCCCTCGTTTGCCGCGGGCGAGCAGCCCAGTCCAATTGCGCCCATCGCGGAAATGCCTGCAAGAGCGCCGGTGCCCTTCAAGAAATTACGGCGTGAAAGTTCCATTATGAAACCCCTCCTTGTTGTTGAAGGCCAATGCGTGCCGTTAGCTCGTTTTACCGTTTTCGGCATTCGCATTGCGCAAAGCCTTCCATGCTTTGCCTGCCTCGTATGGGCCCAAACCTACTCTCATCGCTCAACGAAGTCCTCACCGACTATCGGTGATATTTGCAAAAAGCCTGATAAATGGGTCATTGAGAATAACAATGTTCGTAACGATGTCCGAAAGACTCCCGTGGAGGCGCTACAATAGGCATGTTCCATATGGGGAGGGATTATGGAAGAGCAACGTAAAAAGGAAGCGGCTGCGACCATTGTGGGCTTCGGCTTGGCAAAGGCGGCCACTTCGTTGGGATATTTATCGGCCATGGGGTCGGTGGGGCAGAGCGTGGGCTTCGTCACCGAGCTCTGGTTTATGTTCGCGAGCGAGGCGGCTTCAATCATCGTCGCTTCTCTCGTCATCGCGCTTGCATGTCGCGGCGCGGTGAAGCCGGGCTCGTTTGCGATGTGGCCGGGCGTTGCCGCGCTCGTGGCGGGGTTCGCCGCTTCGGCGGTTTTCGCGCAGGCTGGCGTTGCGCTCGAGATGGCGCCGCTTCTGGGCGTTCTCTACGGCATTGGACAAACGGTGGTTTCGATTGCTTGGCTCGATATATTTTCCATGCAAGAGAGCGAGCGCTCTCATATATGCATGGTGTGCGGCTTGGTTTTGCAGGCTTTCATTGTCGCTGGCTCTTTCTGTTTCGGGTACGGCCTTGCGTTCGATTTGATTGTGTGCGCCATGGCAGCTTGTTCGCTTGTCTGCTATCGCGTGTCGGTTGCATTGGCGCATGAGCCTGCTCGCACGTCGGCATTGGGGGACCATGGCGCAGGCAATGCCGCGCAATCTTTAGGCGAGGCTGTTGGCGGTGCGCGCGCTGTTGCGCAATCCGCAGGTGAGACGATACCTGTCCGACGCATTCTGCTCACCTTTGGGCCTGACTACTGGTGCCTGTTCGCGCTCGTTGGCGTGGTGGGCATTTTGCATACGTCGGTTTTGGGGTCGTCTTCCGAGCATATCGTCGGCGACGTTTCCATGGCGGCGCCTCTGTTCGCGTCGACTGCGGTAGCTTCCGCCATTGCGCTTGTCGCATCACGACGTGGCAATCCCGCGGCGGCGTACAAGGCATGTTTGCCGGTAATGCTCGTGGTGCTTTCGCTCATGCCTTTCATCGGCGATGCGTTAGGTCCTATTTCGGGCACCATTATGATCATGTGCTATGACGTGTGCGGCATGTTGTTCTTGTTCTATATTGCGAATGCGTCACGCGAAACGGGCGTGAGCAGCTTTGCGCTTTCGGGCATTTACCTCATAGGGTCGAACGCGTTTCTCGCGTTAGGGTTGGCGGCCGGTTTGGTTGTGGGCGCGTTTTCGGCAAGCAGAGGCGTCTCGCTGCTCACACTGCTCGCATTTGTTGCTCTATATCCGCTCGGCATTGCATTCGTGTTCGCCATGCGCCATTCGGAACGTGAAATCGCCGGCGGGGGAGCGTCGGTGCTTGGTGCCGAATCGACTGAAGGCGGTCGCGTGTTCGGCGACGCTTCAGAAGGGGATGGAGCGGAAGGTTCCGTGGCATCGGGCGATGCTGGAACTAATGCGCGTCTTGTGAGCAACGCGGCGATTGGGGATACGACGGCGGAGGTTCTTCGGGAAAGCGCCATTTCGGTGGGCGCGGCCTTGCCGCATGTTTCATCATCGAGTGATGCGACGGCTCAAGGGCGCCAGGTTGACAATGCGCTCATGGCCGATGGTCAATTGAACGTCGATCAGCTTAGCTCTGCCGAAGGGCATGTCGCTCAAAAGGAAGCGGGCATTGGCGCTGCCGCCGAAAGCGCTGCGGAGCCCGATTGGCGCAGTGAGCTTGCGTCGTTTGCCCAAATCTACGGCCTTACTCCGCGCGAAACAGAAATATGCTCGTACCTTGTGCGCGGTCGTTCGCCGAAGCATATCGCCGAAGAGCTCGTGATTTCGGAAAATACGGTATGGAGCCATGTGAAGAACGTGTATGCGAAAACGGGTGCAGCGGGCAAGAATGCACTCATCGAGCTGTTTGAGAAAAGCGCGCTGGGCGAGTAACTATTCCGTATGCGATGGGGCCCGTTGTTGCGCGGGCGGCGCTTCAGTCGAACGCCTCAGTTGATTCATGCGTGGCGGGAATCGGTGTGTGATGGGAATCAGTGTGCGGTGCTCCATTGACTCCTGTGCTCGGTTCGGCTCCGTGGGGCTTCGGTTCCTCGCGTTCGCATGGCGTCATGGTGACTTTTACGTACGTGTTGCCATTCGAAGGTATGTGGTTGGTACAATTCGACTAAAGAAAATGCCGCCGATGCGGGCGGCGCGTTTGGAAGAGGCAACTATGGTCGATGAGGCCCAACTGAGCAAGGCCGTCGCGGCGCTTACCGCGGGCAGGCCCGTCGTTTTCCCAACCGATACCGTATATGGGATCGGCATCGCCGTCGGTCTCGCGTGTTCCCCCGAGGCTATTTTTATTGATAAACGTCGCGACCCCGACAAAGCTATCCCGTGGCTTGTTGGCTCTCCTGCGGCGCTTACGCGCTATGGCCGCGACGTGTCGCAGCTCGCGCACGATATGGTTTCGCAGTTTTGGCCTGGGCCTCTTACGCTCGTGGTGAAAGCGGGCGATAACGTGCCCGAGGCATTTCGCGGCGCGAACGACACCATTGCGCTGCGCATGCCGAACGATTCTGTCGCCTTGGAACTCATCGAGCGTGTCGGGTTCCCTTTGGCAACTTCGAGCGCGAATTTCCAAGGAAAGAAACCGCCCCAAACGCTGGCCGATGTCGATCCCGAATTTGCGGCGCAGGTGCCCGTTGTGCTTGGCGACGATGTTCCCCGCTCAGGCGTCTCGTCGACCATCGTCGATTGCACGCATGAGCATCCGCACATTCTGCGAGTTGGGGCTCTTGCCGCCGATGATTTTAAGGAACTGCTGTAGCGCTATACCCGATGTTGTTGCGGTGACGTGTGCGATGTCGTTGTAACGCCATACGCGATTCCGCCGTGAATACGCGCGCGATGTTTCCGACGATAAGGTCTTACCCCCCTAATCAAGAATAAGCGGATAGCTCCCGGTGCTCAGATGGAAAACGCGAGTAATTGCGAGGGAAAACGACGTTGGCTTCAATGGAAAATGAGGGCAATTGTCGCGAGGAAAAGAGGAAATCGACGGGATTTTTGAGCCAAATCGCCCGCATGTGGGCAAGGTTTCGGCAAGGTTGGCGCGCTAGAGTTGTCGCATGGGGCGCGGATGCGCTTATAAGCGGAATGGCGCGCTCGACTTCATACGATACGCTGCGCTGCAATTTTTGCTCGTGACGCCTTTGCTCCGAAGCTCTTGGCGGCTGCGTCTTTCCGCCAGAGCATCAATAGGCATGCGAAGGGGGGTATGGTGGCAACTCTTGAGAGCGTCTCAGCAACGACCCCTGACTTTTTCTCGTCGATGACTCCCAATTTACTCTCTGTAGCGTTTCTCGCCGTTTTGTTTTATGCGAGCTTCATCGACATTCGGGAGAGAATCATTCCTAATCGAGTTGTGGTTGCCGGAATCGCGTTATGGTGCGTTTCCCTTCTCGCCCGGGTCGTAGGCGTTATTGAGGGGTGGCTCTTTGTTTACGAGCCATCAAGTGCGGTTGGTCTCGTTTTCAATGGAGCTACTTCTTCGTCCGCGATGAATGCTTCGCCGGGAAGTCCCTGTGAATTGGCTGACGCGTGTTCGTCGAACCTCATAGAGTCGATATTGTCTACGGCTACATCGAGCGTCATAGGGGCTTTCGGGGTATCGGCCTTCGCGCTTGGGTGTTCGCTTGCGGTCTCGTGCTTCCGTGGCGGCGAGCCGCTTGGCGCAGGTGACGTGAAATTGCTGTTTCCCATAGGGCTTTTTGCTGGTTTCGAAGGGGGTATCGCGGCGCTTTGCGTCGCATGTGTCGCATCGCTTCTCTATTGTGTGGCTCGGTTCGCGGTTGGCCGCCCGGCGCACGATTTCCCCTTTGCTCCATTTCTTGCTATTGGCTTTCTTGCTGTGAGCGGCATTGTGCCAATCTTCTTGGGAGGGGCACCGCTATGATTTCGAAAAGGCGCAAGCATAGCGACTGCCCCCATTTGATTGACCCCGTTCGATTGCTTTATGCGTCGTAGACGACATTTTCGTCAATTAGGCAAACGGCGATCGCGCGCATTTGAGCGAGCCGATCGGCATTGTAGAATGGATGGCACGTTGAATGGGCTGGGTGTCGAGAGATCGGCATGCCGGCTCTGTCGAAGGAGGTGCGCACATGAAAACGGCCACGTTGAAGTATCCGAGCGCCGATGGGAAAACGGCGATTCGCGCGCTCCTATGGGAGCCTGACGCAGCCGAGCAGCCAGAAGGCTCGGAAACCCCGGAGGGGTTGCGATATTCGGATGTTCGGGGCATCGTTCAGGTCGTGCACGGAATGTCGGAGCATGTCGTGCGCTACGCCCATTTCGCGAAATTCCTTGTAGAAAGCGGTTTCGTAGTGTGCGCGAACGATCACGTGGGGCATGGAGAAAGCGTTTCCGACGCGCAAGACCTGGGCCATATGCCCGCTCGCGATGGCGCTGAGGTTCTCGTTCGAGATGTGCACGCCTTGCGCGGCATTATGCAGGCGCGTTTCGGTAGCGAGGTGCCCTATGTGATGTTCGGCCATTCCATGGGCAGCTTCATTACGCGAAAATACATTTCCGAGCATGGAGAGGGCCTTGCGGCGGCGGTGCTCTGCGGCACGGGCCAGCAGGCGGCGGCGCTCTCGATGGCGGGCAATGCTTTGGCCAATGCGCTCGCGCGTCTGCGCGGAGAACGCTACAAAAGCGGGCTCTTGCATTCCATGGCCGACGGCGCCTATTCCAAGGCCGTCAAAAACCCGCGTACCGATTTCGATTGGCTCTCAACCGATCCGGCACAAGTCGACGCCTATATCAACGATTCAGAATGCGGCCAGATGTTCACCGTGGGCGGTTACGCCACGCTCACCGCGCTTACGGGCGAAGTGGTTCGTGCGGAAAGTGCGTCCAAGGTCCCCAAGGTTTTGCCGCTGCTCTTTATCGCGGGTGGGGAAGACCCTGTGGGTGATTGCGGGCGCGGCGTGCGGAAGGCCGCCGAAGAATACCGGAATGCCGGCGTGCAGTCGGTTGAGACGAAAATTTATGCCGGCATGCGGCACGAGATTCTCAACGAGCCTGGTCGCGCACGCGTTATGGCCGATGTGGAAGCGTGGCTTGCAAAGCAAGGAATCTGATCTGCGCGTTCGTTTTATCGGGTGGCAATTTCCATTTTGCGGTGCAATGCGCCGCCGTGCATGCCTTTGGTTGCGATGCGAGCATGCAAGCAAGCATCTCATCCGAACGCATGTGCGCGGTTGGGGCGTTGCTTTTTGTGGCATTGCTCGCTCGCGAACGCGTGACGGTTCGCGTTACAATTGCATCGTTTGCAAGAGTCGTATTGCGCCGCCTGCGTTTGTGGCGGCTTTAACGATAGGAGAGTTCTATGCATCGTTTGACTGAAATCGCTGCGAATGGCGATGTGGAGGTTCAGCCTCGCTACCAAGCAGCGGCGCTTCGTCGCTTGGCCGCATATGAAGATATGCACCAAGATTTGGAAGGCCAGCTGGAAAACGTGAACGAAAAGCTCGTCGATATCGAGGAGAGTGGCTCGGCCGACCCTCAGGCGCAACAGCTGTTCGCCCAGCAAATCGCCATTAAAGCGACGCTCGCAATGTACGAGGCCTACGGAATTTCCTAATCCGTCCGTCGTCTTCTTCATTCGAAGAAAGCCCTGAGGCCACAGCGGGCTACCGCTCACTTTGTTCGCTATGCGCCCGCTTCGCGGTGTTTCGTATTGGAATAAGGAATACTTGAACACCGAGGGCCTCGAAGCTTCCTTCGGATGAAGAAGACGACTCCGTTTATGCTGGTGAGCGCGTTTGCTCGTCGCCCGGGGTGCGGTTTCGGTAGATTCCGCACGAGCCGAAAGCCACTAAATGTGGCTTTCGTGCGAGTCAGGACTTGACCGAGCCGAAACCGCATTCCAGGCGACGAGCAAAGAGAGGATTCATGTCGAAAAAATACGTTCTTGCGCTCGACCAGGGGACTACATCGTCGCGCGCCATCTTGTTCGACCATGCGGGCCAGCCAGTCGGCATCGCGCAGCATCCCTTTCGCCAGATTTACCCGAAGCCTGGCTGGGTCGAACACGATCCTCGCGAAATCGCCTCATCGCAGCTCGGTGTAATAACAGAGGTACTCGTGTCTTCGGGCGTATCTCCCGAAGAAATCGACTCGATCGGCATTACGAACCAACGTGAAACTACGGTGGTTTGGAATCGCGAGACGGGTGCTCCCATTGCGAATGCCATCGTGTGGCAATGCCGTCGTACGACCGATATCGTCGAGGAAGTGTGTGCGCGGCCGGGTGTTCGCGAGCTTATTCAAGCAAAAACGGGCCTCATTCCCGATGCATACTTCTCGGCGAGCAAAATCAAGTGGCTGCTCGACCATGTTCCCGGGGCTCGCGAGGCGGCCGAGGCCGGCAAGCTTGCGTTCGGCACGATAGATACGTGGCTCATTTGGCAGCTCACGGGTGGAGCAGTGCATGCGACTGACGTGACCAACGCGAGCCGCACGATGCTCTTCAATATTCATACGGGCGAGTGGGACGAAGAATTGCTCGAGTTGTTCGACGTGCCCGCATCCCTTCTTCCCGAAGTGCGTCCCTCGTCGGGCGACTTTGGAATAACGGCCTGCGCCGCGGTGCCTGCTGGCATTCCGATTTGCGGCGTTGCGGGCGATCAGCAGGCGGCCTTGTTCGGCCAGTGCTGCTTCGATCCCGGTCGTGCGAAGAACACGTATGGCACGGGTTGTTTTATGTTGCTCCATACGGGCCATACCGCCGTTGAATCGCAAAACGGCCTCGTAACCACGGTCGCCGCAAGCGCTCCTGGCGCCGACGGGCTCGAATACGCCCTTGAGGGCAGCGTGTTCGTGGCGGGCGCTGTGGTGCAGTGGCTTCGAGACGAACTCGGCATTATTCAAAACGCTGCTGAAAGCGAAGACCTTGCGAACAGCGTTCCCGATTCTGCGGGCGTTGTGGTGGTTCCGGCGTTCACGGGCCTCGGCGCACCATATTGGGACTCCGAGGCGCGTGGCGCGATTTTCGGCCTTACGCGGGGCGCGAACAGGGCGCATATCGCCCGAGCGGCACTCGAATCCATGGCGTATCAGGTTGCCGATGTCGCGGCGACCATGGAACGCGAATCGGGGCATGCGATTGACCAGCTCAACGTCGACGGCGGGGCATCGGCGAACGGCTTTTTGATGCAATTCCAGGCCGATATCCTCAATGCCCAGCTCAACCGTCCCAAGGTGCTTGAAAGCACGGGCTTGGGAGCTGCGTTTTTGGCGGGGCTTTCCACGGGATTCTGGGAGGGCACGGCTGAATTGCGCGCCATGCGCGAGCGCGACGATCACTTCCGCCCTGCAATGATTGAGGCAGAGCGTGAAGAAAAGCTCGCCAACTGGCACGCGGCGGTTTCTCGGGTTATGATTCACGAGTAATGAATATCGGCGGCATGGCCGCGCGAAGAAAGGATTGTCATGGCAATGAAAATCTCCATTGGCAGCGACCACGCAGGTTTCGAGCAGAAGCAAGAGCTCGCGGCGTATCTGAGAGAGCAGGGCTACGATGTTATCGACCGCGGCCCCGACAGCGACGATCGCGTCGATTACCCTGATTATGCAGCCGCCGTTGCGCATGACGTGTCCAACGGCGTGGCCGATCGCGGCGTGCTCGTATGCGGCACGGGCATCGGCATGGCGCTCGCGGCCGACAAAATCGTTGGCTGCCGTGCTGCGAACATCATCAACGTGCAGTTTGCCGAGCTGTGCCGTCAGCACAACGATGCGAACATCATCACGCTTTCCGGTCGTTTCGTTGAGCTCGACGTGAACAAGCAGATCGTCGATACCTTCCTTACGACCAAGTTCGAGGGCGGCCGCCACGCTATGCGCGTGAAGAAGATCATGGACCTCGACGCCGACGTGAATACGTATCGCTAGGTGCCAGCCACCATCGTTTTCGAACGATTGCGTTAAATACCGAAGAGAAGGGAGCCCCCGCGGCTCCCTTCGGCTATATTGGAGCGGTCCCGAAACTCGCGCGTGACGCGCGATGCCGTATCAAACGAAGGAGACAGCATGTCTTTGCTCGCCGAACAAGACCCTCAGGTGGCCGAGGCAATTTCCGAAGAGCTCGATCGCCAGCGCAATTCCATCGAGCTTATCGCGTCTGAGAATTTCACCAGCCCTGCCGTCATGCAGGCCATGGGCAGCGTGCTTACCAATAAATACGCGGAAGGCTATCCGGGCAAGCGTTATTACGGCGGCTGCGAGAAAGTCGACATCGTCGAGGATCTCGCACGCGATCGCGCGAAGGAATTGTTCGGTGCAAAGTTCGCCAATGTGCAGCCCCATTCGGGCGCCAATGCCAACTTGGCGGCGTATTTCGCAACCATCAAGCCGGGCGATGTCGTGCTTGGCATGAGCCTCGACAACGGCGGCCATCTTACGCACGGTTCGCCGGCGAACTTCTCGGGCAAGCTGTACGACTTCCATGCCTATGGACTGGGCGAGGATGAGCGCATCGACTACGACGCCATCGAGCGCATGGCGAAGGAACTGCACCCGAAGCTCATCGTGGGCGGCGCGAGCGCCTATCCGCGCGTGATCGACTTTGAGCGCATGGCGCGCATCGCGAACATCTCGCTCGACGAGCTGGGCCGTGAGATCTTCTCCGCGTCCATCGGCGAGGCGAAGAGCGCGGAGTCGCTGCTGTTTTCCGATTTCAAGGATTTCCACATCGCTGGGCACGACCTCGGCGTCAGTCAGATCACCTGCGTCGATTCGCAGCGGATGATGCAGCGCAAGGACGAGTTCCTCACGCTCATGGAAAAGACCAGCCACGAGCGCGGCTATAAGCTGATGATCCTGATGCTGACGGACGTGCTGATGGAGGGTACGCAGCTGCTGTATGTGGGCAGCGATGACGTCATCCGCAACGCCTTCTCCGCCGAGCCCAAGGACAACGCCCTGTTCCTCCCCGGCGTTATGAGCCGGAAAAAACAGGTCATTCCCATGCTGTCCGCCCTGTGGGGATAATTTTCACACCCGCAAGCAGAGCAGCTTCGGCTGCTCTGCTTTTTTCCGTCGGAGGACGGGATTTATCGGCAAATTTTTGAAAAAAGGTGTTGACAACTCCGCTGTGTCTGTGGTATATTAAGTCTTGCCTGTCGGGGAGACGACATGGCGGCGTAGCTCAGTTGGCTAGAGCATGCGGTTCATACCCGCAGTGTCACCGGTTCAAATCCAGTCGCCGCTACCAAAGCCCGGAGAGATGTACCACGTCTCTCCGGGGCCCCTCAAGGGTTTATCCGGCCCGTTGGTCAAGTGGTTAAGACACGGCCCTTTCACGGCTGTAACATGGGTTC
>OLVX01003314.1_pt1 | contig 10299 bp, 7 predicted proteins | sample 1673271 | NCBI WGS metagenome assembly OLVX01 (sample SAMEA3178939, study PRJEB25190) | human gut metagenome | biome: human gut; feature: human-associated habitat; material: faeces | place: Austria | collected 2013 | reverse complement strand
CTGGACGGATAATAATTGGTCGGAAGGTCTTTGCTCAGCGGCTGGAAGTCATCCGAACCAACATCAGCAACAACCAAGCTGTTTTCGCCTGTGATGCTTGTACCAACATAAACCTTGCCATCCTGAATGACCACGTCGGTGAAGGTGGACTGACCGAGGAACTTATGCACAAAGCGGTTTGCCGGGCGATTGTAAAGCTCCGTCGGCGTGCCGATCTGCACAATGTTGCCCATGTCCATGACCATCATGCGGTCGGACAGCGCCATGGCTTCGGACTGATCGTGCGTGACGAAGATGATCGTGAAGTTGAACTTCTTTTGCAGCTCCTTGATCTCAAAGCGCATGGTTTCGCGCAGCTTCGGGTCGAGGTTGGAAAGCGGCTCGTCCAGCAGCATGACCTTCGGATTGGTGACAATGGCGCGCGCCAGCGCGACGCGCTGCTGCTGGCCGCCGGAGAGCTGGTTGGTCATGCGGTCCTCCATGCCCTCGAGGCCGACCATGCCCAGGATGCCGTGGACCTTCTCGGCGATCTGCTCCTTGGGGAGCTTGCGCAGCTTGAGGCCGTAGGCGACGTTGTCGAAGATGTTGTAGTGCGGCAGCAGGGCGTAGCTCTGGAAGACCATCGCGGTGTCGCGCTTGTTGGGCGTGAGCTCGTTGATGGCCTCGCCGCCGAGGTAGATCTCGCCCTCGTTGGGGCTCTCGAAGCCGGCGATCATGCGCAGGATCGTGGTCTTGCCGCAGCCGGAGGGGCCCAGCAGCGTCACGAACTCGCCCGGGGCGATCTCGATGTTGGCGTCGTGGACGGCGTAGAAATCCTTGCCGGTCTTGGGGTCTTGGTAAATCTTGGACACGTGCTCGAGGCGCACGCCCTTCTTCTCTTTTGCCATTGCTAGTCCTCCTCAGACTGGAGCTTCTTGCTGGTACCGAAGTGCTTGATGGCAAGGTTCATGAGGAGAACCGAGCCGTACGTGATGGCGATGAGGATCGTGGCGAACGCGCACGCGATGCCGTAGTTGCCCTTCTCGGCGAACTCGTTGATCTGCACCGTGATGAGCAGGAACTGCGGCGTCACGAGCAGGATGATCGCGGAGATGGCGGTGATGGAGCGCACGAAGGTGGTGACCAGGCCGCTTAGGAAGCTGTCCTTGATGAGCGGCAGCGTGACGGTCATAAAGACCTTGAAGCTGTCCGCGCCCATGTCGTAGGCGGATTCCTCGATGGACTTGTCGATCTGGCGCAAAGCCGAGATGCCCGAGCGCGTGCCGGTGGGCAGCGAGCGCACGATGAAGACGATGATGAGGACCGCCGCCGAGCCGTAGAGCCCCTGCAGGATGCCCGTGTGGAACAGGCCGCCCGAGAAGCCGCGGATATAGCCGACGCCCAGGACGGTGCCGGGGACGGCCATGGCGAGCATCGAGACCGCCTCGATGAAGCCCTTGGACTTGAAGTCCCTCTTTACCACGAGGTACGAGATGATCATCGAGAGGATCGCCGTGATGGGCGCGGCGACAAGCGACAGCAGGAACGAGTCGCGGAAGGCCTGGAAGCCGTGGTATTTGGTGAAGACCTGCTGGAACCACTTGGTCGTCAGCGAGAAGTCGTAGCCCCAGGTCTTGAAGAGGGCGCCGAACGGCACGCAGAGGTACATGACCACGACGAAGACGGCGAGTACGGAGCAGAAGGTGGCCAGCGGCAGGCGCACGGACGCGTCAGTGATGAGCATGCGCTGGCGGCTCGCCTTGCCCGAGAGCGTCGCCGTGGACTTGGCCTCGAGCACGTACTTCTGGACGACGAACATGAGCAGCGTGATGCACAGCAGCACGACGGCCATCGCCGCAGCGCCCTGCTTGTCGTAGGCACCGGTAATCTGCAGGTAAATCGTGGTGGCAAGCGTGTCGTAGGAGCCGCCGATGATCATCGGGTTGGCGAAGTCGGCGATAGACTCGATGAAGGTGACGAGGAAGGCGTTGCCGAGGCCCGGCATGATCAGCGGCAGCGTGACCGAGGTGAAGACCTTCCAGCGGGAGGCGCCCATGTCGCGCGCGGCCTCCTCGAGCGACGGGTCGATGTTCTTGAGCAGGCCCTTGAGCATCATGTAGCACACGGGGAAGAAGGTCAGCGTCTGGACGACGAAGATACCCCAGAAGCCGTAGACCGAGTTGTCGTAGATGCCCAGCAGGTAGCGGGTGATCAGGCCCGACTTGCCGAAGAGCATGATGATGGAGAGCGAGAGCACGAACGGCGGCGAGACCACGGGGAGCATGGAGACGACCTGGAACAGGCCGCCCATGAACTTGGTCTTGAGCTGGACGTAGACCTCGACGTAGGCGAACAGAAGGCCCACCAGCGCGCTCACGATGGAGACGAGGAAGCCGACCGCGAGGGTGTTCGTGATGGCCTTGGTGAAGGACGGCATCGCGAGCACGCGCGAGAAGACATCCAGCGACGGGCCGGACTCCGTGATGAAGGAGTCCACGAGCAGAATCGCCAACGGGTAGAGGATAAACAACGTCAGGAAGGCGATAAGCACCACGATCGTTGTGACCATGATGGGGTCGCCCATCAATTTCTTTCTGTCGAGCGCCGCTCCTTGGTCCTTAGCCATGCGCTCCCCCCTTTCTCAGTACCGACGCCGAGAAGAGCTTGTGCCCTTCTCGGCGTCGAGACTAACTGCTAAAACTCGAGTTACGCTCGTTGGGCGCTACTCGGTCTTGAAGCGGTCGTCACCGCCGCCGAGGGCGTTCATGACCTCCTCAACGTACTTCTTTGTGTTCTCCTTGGCGTCCTCGAAGTCGTAGTCCATGACGTTGTCCGGGTCGAGGCCGTAGTCCTTGGCGACCTGCGGCTGCTCGGCGTTGTCGATGACGAGGAACTGGTAGGAGCCGTTCTGGGCGGCCAGGCCGACGCACTCAGGGGACAGCGCGTACTCGATCCAGAGCTTAGCGGCGTTCTCGTGCTTGCAGCCCTTGAAGATGGCGGTGGCGCCGACCTCGCAGGAGGTGCCGGACTCGGGGATCTGCAGGCCGATGTTCTCGTAGCCGTTGTCGACGATCTGGTAGATGCCGTCGTGCAGGAAGCCGAGGCCGATGGTGCACTCGCCGGTGCCGATGTTCTTGGACGGGCCAGAGCCGGACTTGGTGTAGACGGCGATGTTCTTGTCGAGGTCGACGAGGAACTGGATGCCCTCGTCGTGGCCGTACTTCTGGATGGCGGTGTTGATGATCAGCTTGGCCGTGCCGGCGGTGTTGTAGTTGGACGACCAGATCAGGCCCTTGTACTTCTCGTCAAGAAGGTCCTTGAAGTCCTTCGGAGCGTCGATGCCCTTGCGCTCGAGCTCGTCCTTGTTGTACATGATGCCGAGCAGGCCGGTATAGATGCCGTACCAGTTGCCGTCGGCGTCCATGTACTTGGGCTTGAGGATGTGGGAGGCGTTGTTGGCCTTGTAGGGCTCGAGCAGGCCCTCGGCGGTCGCGACGTTGTAAGGGTCGGTGGTGCCGCCGAACCAGACGTCGCCGGACGGGTTGCCGTTCTCCTCCTCGATCTTTGCCTGGACCTCGCCGGTGGAGAGGCGCTGGTACTGGACCTCGATGCCGTAGAGCTTCTGGAAGTGGTTGCAGGCGGCGGCGAGGTAGTCCTCCTCGCAGGAGCCGTAGACGACGAGCGTGCCCTCTTCCTTGGCGGCCTTCACGAGGTCCTCGGGTGCGCCGACCTTGTCCTCGGTGGCAGCGTCGGGGGCGGCGTCGGGGGACTTGGTGTCCCCGCCGCCGCTGCAGCCGGCAAGGCCGAGGCCGGCGGCCGCGATGCCGCTGATGCTAAGGAAATCCCTGCGCGTGACGTTGCTCATTTCGTTTCCCTTCTGATAACGCCGCGCGGTTGTGGCGCGGCTTCCCTGAACCGCTTATACCGCGTTTACATTCCGTCAATAAACCAAAAACGGACGAACGGTAGCTCATAGTCCGTACCCGGCGAGAAGGGACGTAGCGTGGGTACAATGCAGGGAGTAAAACCGATGGGAGGACTCGAATGCCCGCTATCATCTGCCACCACATTTTCGGCGAGGACGCCTCCGCGATGCTGCCCGAGGGCATGGTCGACGGCGAGGAGGAGCTGCTCGCCTTCCTGCTCGGAAACCAAGGCCCGGACCCGCTTTTTGCCCGCTTCTCGACGCTGCCGGGCGCGGCAGCGGCAGACCACAGACTCGCGCACAATATGCACGATGAGCGCTGCGGGCAGGCCCTCATGACCTTCCGCGACGGCGTGCAGCACCTGCCGGTAGCCGACGAGCGCATCGGGCGGGCGTTCGTCCTGGGGCTCCTTGCCCACTACCGGCTCGACTCCGTGGCGCACCCGTTCGTGTTCGCGCAGCAAGAAGCGCTCGCCGCAGCGTCGCCCGCACTCGCCGGCGCGCAGGAGGACCTCCACGCCGTCATCGAGAGCGACATCGACTCCTGGATTCTGTGGGAGAAGCGCCGCGCCACCGTACTCGAGCGGCCGGCGCACATGAACCTCATGCGCACCCAGAGGATCTGCCGTGTGGCGGGCGCGCTCTTCTCGCAGGTGGCGTTTTCGGTGTACGGGCGCACCATGGGCGCCGAGGAGTACGGCGCGTGCGTGGCAGACTACGAGTTCGAGTACCGCATGCTCGATCCGGCGGGCAGCCCCGTGGCGCGGGCTGTGGGCGCGCTCGAGCGGGTCGTGAAGCCGCACTCCTTCGCACAGGCCATGGCCCACCGCGTGGTGAGGAGCTGCGAGTGCGCGGCGGCAAACCTCGATAGGCGCGCGTGGGCGGACCCGGTCGACGGGCGCGTCCGCCACGAGAGCTTCGCCGACCTCTTTGAGGAGGCACTCGCGGGGTACCCCGATCTCGCCGAGGCGTTCGTGCGCGGCAACGTCGAGTTCTCGCTCAACTACAACGGCGTGCCGGAGGCGTAGGGGCGCAGGTTGTAGCGCTTCTTGCTAAGAAGTAGCGACGTCTGGGCCGTTGCTGGGCTTCTTGCTTAATAACGGCGACGTCTAGGCGAGCGTAAAAGCCCTCCCGCTAAGAATCGCCGACGTCTGGGCCGCCAGGCGTTCATTCGCTAAGAAAACCTCACGTCTGGGCCGACGCCGACGCCCAGACGTGAGGCTTTCTTAGCAAGAAGGGCGTCGCATGCCCAGACGTCGACTTTTCTTAGCAGGCGGGACGCCGCGGCCCCTGGGCGTCGCTCGTTTTTAACGCGCGGGCAGCAGGCAGCGACAGCAAGCCCTCAGTACTCGATGCCGCGACGGGCGGCGACTCCCCTATCGAACGGATGCTTTACCTTGCGCACCTCGGACACGTAGTCGGCAAGCTCCACGAGCTCAGGGGCGGGGTCGCGCCCCGTGAGGACAACCTCTAAACCGGCGTGCCTTCCCCGCAGCCAGGCCACGGCCTCTGCCAGGTCGACGAGGCCGAGGTTGATCGCGTCGAGGAGCTCGTCGGCCACAAGCACGTCATAGCGCGCCGCCCGGGCCGTAAGCTCACGCCAAAAATCGGCGTAGACCTCGCGCATCTGGTTCTTCTGGGCATCAGAGAGGGTCCAGACGAAGCCGAATGAGCGCGCCGGCAGTGCAACGTCGACGCCGCCCATGCGCTCCAGCGCCGCGAGCTCCGCCGAGTCGCCGGTCTTGAGGAACTGTGCGAAGAGCACGGAAAGGCCGGCTCCCGCCGCCCGTGCCGCAAGCCCGACGGCAGCCGAGGTCTTGCCCTTGCCGTCACCACAGTAAATGTGGACCATACCGCTTTCCATGACGATCTCCTTTGCCGCAGGCCGTGGACTCGTACGAACCCGAATGGTAAACCATGCGAACGAATACCTCCGCACGGACGTCGAGCATGCTCAGAAACCGCCAGTCCCAGCCGTCGTCATTCCCCAGATGCTAAGAATTTCCAGGTGCCAGTTCCGTGCGGAGGACTGGAACCTGGGAATTCTTAGCAAATCGAGAACCCCAGGGGCTGGAACCGAGGGTTTCTTAGCACCTGCGGTCGCGGCAAAGCTGGAACTCGCTGTTTCTGAGCGCACGCATGCAAGACCGCGCGGCAACCGCAGGCGCGCGCTTCTTGCCAAAAGCAAAGACGCCCGGCCCGCGAAGGTGCGGACCGGGCGCCGTGGCTGCTGCGTTATACGCGGTAAGGCTTAGTTCCAGCCCTTGCCGTCGGAGCCGAACTCGCGGATGAGCTCCTTGGTGCGGGTGACGATGGCCTCGCGACCGGGCTTGAGGAGCTTGCGCGGGTCGTAACCCTTGCCCTGCTGGTCGAGGCCGGCCTCGATGTACTCGCGGGTGGCCTTGGCGAAGACGACCTGGAGGTCAGTGTTGACGTTGACCTTGCAGATGCCCATGGAGACGGCCTTCTGGACCTGGTCGACGGGGATGCCGGTACCACCGTGCAGAACGAGGGGCAGGTCGCCGGTCAGGGCCTTGATCTCGCCCAGACGGTCGAAGGAGAGGCCAGCCCAGTCGGCCGGGTACAGGCCGTGGATGTTGCCGATGCCGCAGGCGAGGAAGTCGACGCCCAGGTCGGCGATAGCCTTGCACTGCTCGGGGTCGGCGAGCTCGCCGGCGGAGGTTACGCCGTCCTCGGTGCCACCGATGCCGCCGACCTCAGCCTCGACCGAGATGCCCTTGGAGTGGGCAAGCTTGACGATCTCGGCGGTGCGCTTGAGGTTGGTCTCGAAGTCGGCCTCGTGGGAACCGTCGTACATAACGGAGGTGAAGCCGGCCTCGATGCAGGCGAGGGCCTGGTCGTAGGAGCCGTGATCGAGGTGCAGGGCGACGGGGACGGTGATGTTCTTGTCCTCAACGAGCTGCTTGACCATGTCGGCGACGATCTTGAAGCTGGTCTGCCACTTGGCAGCGCCGCCGGTGCACTGGATGATCAGCGGAGACTGGAGCTCCTCGCCAGCGTCAAGGATGGAAGAGGCCCACTCAAGGTTGTTGGTGTTGAAAGCACCAATGCCGTAGTGGCCCTTCTCTGCGGACTGAAGCATTGCGGTTGCGTTAACGAGCATGTTTCTTTGACCTCCCAGTTGAAGAACAAGCAGAAAACGGAACACACACATAGTACCCCGTCAGCGGTCGGAAGAACTCCGCGAATGGTAGGTTTTATCCAGTAATCGTAAGAATTCGTGTACGGAGCGTGGAGAAACGCGTTCGCGGGTATCAAAAAATCGGTAAGCGTTTAGTCAATCACGGCAAGCGGTTTGGAGTGTCCACGTGCAAGGTCGCAACGACTCGGTCGACTCGCCCGATGGCAAGAAGGGCCTCTTTGAAGATTTCAGTTTCTCGACGGTGATCGCCTCTGGGCTCGCGGCGGCGACGTCCTTCGCCCTCGCCTCCCAGATCGGCATCGCCGGATCCATCATCGGCACCCTGATCGGCGGCTTCGCATCGGCGGCGGCCTCGCAGGTTTACCGCTCGCTCCTCTCCGCGTCTGCCGACAAGCTCCGCCAGGTGGGCCCCACCGGCGGCGACGCCGGCGCACCCCGCGACGCCGACGCGACCGTCTCGGCAGCGGCCGACACCACCCGCACGATCCTCCGCCGACCGGCCGTAGGCCTCGGAGCCGTCGAAGAGGTCGCGGAGTCCGGCACGCCCATCGCGCCCGCGGAGGTCCGCGCCGCCGCCCGGGCCGCCGAGCACAGGCGCCAGCGCAGGCGCGCCACCGCCGTCGCAGCCGCCGTCTCCATCGCGGCGGTGCTCGTCTTTGCGCTGGTAGTAGGCTTCGTCACACAGGGCAAGGGCATCGGCACCAAGCCCTCGGCGCCCGCAACCCAAGAGCAGCCCCAGGCGAGCGGCCAGGCGCAGGCGACGGCCGCCGAGAGCGAGGGCAAGGGCGACGAGCGCACAGACGCGAAGAAGGACACGAAGAAGGACGAGGCGTCTGGCGCCGCGTCCTCGGCGACCGAGAGCTCCGAGCAGCAGAAGGCCGACAGCGCCCAGAGCGCCACAGGCGAGGGCGACTCCGCAGGCCAGGGCACCGGCGCCTCAGGCGGCGCGGGAAGCGGGACCACCGCGGGCGGCACCTCCTCCGGCGCCGGCAACACCAGCTCATCCGAGGGAGGCGGCACCGCAACAGGCGGAAGCACCTCCTCGAGCACGGGCGCCGGCACGACCGCGGACGGTGCCGTCGGCGCCGGGGCCGACTCGGCCGCGGCCAAGTAGGTCAATGCGCCGCAGCGCCCCCCAACATCCCGGCACCGGCAACTGCGCCCGACGGCTTTCTTGCCGCCGGGCGCTTTTCTTGCCACGGGGCGCACCAGCCGACGCGCGGCGCGCTAGAATCAACGGGTGAATCAATCACCCATCGAAAGGAACCCCATGGAGCGAAAGAACGCCTGGAAGTCCTACACCGCCGAGCAGCTTGACGAGCTGCACTACCTCTGCGAGGGCTACAAGGCCTACATCTCCGACAACAAGACTGAGCGCGAGTGCTGCGACGCCGCCGTCGAGATGGCGCGCGAGGGCGGCTACGTCGAGCTCGGCGAGGCCGTCGCCGCGGGCAAGCAGCTCAAGGCCGGTGACAAGGTCTACGTCGTCAACCGCGGCAAGTCCCTCATGCTCGTCAACCTCGGCACCGACGACCTGGAGGCCGGCGTCAACATCCTGGGCGCCCACATCGACTCGCCGCGCATGGACCTCAAGCAGAACCCCCTCGAGGAGAAGAACGACCTCCTCACGCTCGACACCCACTACTACGGCGGCATCAAGAAGTACCAGTGGGTCACCATCCCGCTGGCCATCCACGGCGTCGTTGCAAAGAAGGACGGCTCCATCGTCAACGTCTGCGTGGGCGAGGACGAGGGCGATCCCGTCTTCTGCGTCACCGACCTGCTGATCCACCTGTCGCAGGAGCAGCTGACCAAGGAGGCCAGCAAGGTCATCGACGGCGAGATGCTCGACGTGCTCTGCGGCGGCCGTCCCGTCGTGATCGAGGGCGACGACGCAAAGAAGGCCGACGACAAGGACCTCGTAAAGAAGGGCGTGCTCGCCATCCTCAAGGAGACCCTCGACATCGAGGAGGAGGACCTTCTTTCCGCCGAGCTCGAGGTCGTGCCCGCCGGCCCCGCCCGCGACCTGGGCTTCGACCGCTCCATGATCCTCGGCTACGGCCAGGACGACCGCTCCTGCGCCTACACCAGCCTCGTCGCCCAGCTCGACGAGAAGGACGTGCGCCGCACCTCCGTGTGCCTGCTCGTCGACAAGGAGGAGGTCGGCTCGGTGGGCGCCACCGGCATGACGAGCCGTTTCTTTGAGAACTCCATGGCCGAGGTGCTGGCGCTGGCCGGCAAGCAGGGCGACCTCGCGCTGCGCCGCTGCCTCACCAACTCCCAGATGCTGTCGAGCGACGTCTCGGCCGGCTTCGATCCCACCTTCGCGTCCGCCTTCGAGGCCAAGAACTCGAGCTACCTCGGCCGTGGCCTCACCTTCAACAAGTTCACCGGCGCGCGCGGCAAGCACGGCTCCAACGACGCCGACGCCGAGTACGTGGCGAAGATCCGTCGCGTGATGGACGAGGGCGGCGTCAACTGGCAGACCGCCGAGCTCGGCCGCGTCGATTTGGGCGGCGGCGGCACCATCGCCTACATCCTGGCCGAGTACGGCATGAGCGTCATCGACTGCGGTGTGCCCGTGCTCTCGATGCACTCGCCGTGGGAGACCACGAGCAAGGCCGACATCTACGAGGCCTACCGCGGCTACCGCTCCTTCCTCGAGCGCGCGTAGGCTGCACAGGCCAATCGTCCATAGGCACAAAGAAGCCCGGGTCCGCGTCGTGCGGGCCCGGGCTATTACGTTGAGATCAAGGGTAACCCCGCCAGTCCGGCCTGCCTGAGGCGCGAGCGTCCTTCTCGCCAAATCGGACAGGCCGGGATGGAAGGCGGGCCGACGAGCCCCGCTACCCCAAAAGTGCCATGACCTCGCGCTTGGCTCGCAGGAACTCATCAGTGAGGTCGAAGCGGGCTGCCCCAGCGCCGTCCTCCCCCGCCGCGGGCCGCTCGACGCGGACCTCGCCGGCGATGGTGCTCGGCACGCCGCCGCGTGGGTCGCCCTCGAGCACGTAGACGCGGCTCGCCATGCCCACGGCCTCGTCGACGTCGTGGGTGATCACCACGGACGCGATGCCGAGCTCTGCCGCCATCCGGCAGTACCACGCGCGGATGTCGGCGCGCGTCAGGGCGTCAAGCGCCGAGAAGGGCTCATCGAGAAGGGCGACGTCGTTGCCCATGAGGTAGGTGCGCAGGAATGCGGCACGCTGGCGCATGCCGCCCGACAGCTCGCCCG
>OLVX01003309.1_pt1 | contig 10319 bp, 9 predicted proteins | sample 1673271 | NCBI WGS metagenome assembly OLVX01 (sample SAMEA3178939, study PRJEB25190) | human gut metagenome | biome: human gut; feature: human-associated habitat; material: faeces | place: Austria | collected 2013 | reverse complement strand
TCTCGGTGTCGGTCAGCAGATGGTCGGCCCAGACGGGGGTGTTGCGGAAGCCCTTCGCACCGGTGTGAGTCTCGATGCCGGCCTTCTCGTCCAGCTTCAGGGCCTCAGCCATGAGGGTGACGGTCTGCAGCACATCGAAGCCGCCGATGGCGCCGCTGGCCAGATGCACCTTTGCGCCGCCCTCCCGGGCCGCCTGCTTGACCTCTTCATAAAACGCGAGGTCGGCGAATGCACCGATGGACAGCACCACGAGGTTCACGCCCCGGCGCAGCACCGGAACGGCCATTGCGCGCACCGCTTCCACCGAAGCGGCTTCCACGATGTACTCCGGCTCCAGCGCCAGCAGAGCATCCACGTCCGCGCAGGCCGCACAACCCACGCTTGCCGCCGTCTTCTCTGCCGAAGCGAAGGTGCGGCTGGTGACACCCACCAGCTCGTAGTCTTCCAGCAGGCCCTTCTTCCACGCATCGGCCACGATATTGCCGAGGAAACCACAGCCCACGATGCCAAATTTCGTTTTCATGTTTCCGTTTCTCCTTTTTCCCGCCGGGTTGGCGGATTTTTCTTTTCCAGTATACCATGCCATGTGCAGAAAAGCAAAACCCGGCGTTTTTCATAGTTTTTTTGTCATTCACGCACGAAAAGCAGCATTTCACGCAGGTTTGCTTGCTCACTTCCCCAGAAATGCTATAATTGTATCAATCGAAAGTCCATATTTTTTCAACATCCAAAGGAGGTTTTTGTATGCTCTCTTATCGTAAACTTGCCATGCGTGTTCTGGGTCGGCCTCTTAATACGGGGGGGGGTAACAATTCACCCCGTCCGGCCTCTCAGCGGGCAGCGGCGCTTGTCCTGACCGCCGCAATGCTCACCACCCTTGCCGCCCCGGCTTTTGCCGATATATGGCACATCGAAAATGGTGACATTACGATTTCGGCGGGCGAGAGCGGCAACAATGTCACCCAGAACGAGAATACCACCGAAAATGACCCGGACACCATCATCACAAATCGTGAGGAAGGCGCTTCTTCCCACACCGTGACCATCGACGCCAAAGATAAGGACGATAAGGTTGAGGTCACGCTCAAAGATGTGAATATTGACGCCAGCAGCCGGAGCGAAGCCGCTGTGAGTGTTACCGGCAAAGGTGACACCACCATTGAGCTGGATGGCGACAACGAGCTGAAGAGCGGCGCTGGCCATGCCGGGTTGGAGCACAACAAGACTGACACCAGCGGCGAACTGACCATTCAGGACAAAGATAATAACGGCAGTCTGGAGGCTGCCGGTGGATTCAAAGGCGCTGGCATCGGCAGCGCTGGCAGCAATGACGCTCAGGTGAAAATCACTGGCGGCAATATCACGGCTACCAGTGACGATTGGGGCGCAGGCATTGGCAGTGGTTCCTACGGCACCGGCACGGTAGAGATCACCGGCGGCGAGATCAATGCAACCGGCGGTTATTTAGGCGCTGGCATCGGCGGCGGCTGCAACGGCAGCGGCAATGTGACCATCAGCGGCGGCACCATCACTGCCGCAGGCAGTGATGGCGCTGCGGGCATCGGCGGTGGTTATTATAACGGTGCGACCGTTACGATAACCGGCGACGCTGTTATTAAAAATGCATCTAGCACGAAGTACGGTGCAGGCATTGGCGGCGGCAATGGCAGCGATGGCAATGTGACCATCTCCGGCAATGCAAAAATCGAGAATGCGACCGGCGGCTACGGTGCGGCAGGCATCGGCGGCGGCGCATTTAGTTCCCCCGATAAAATCGGCAACGGCAACGTGGTCATCAAGGATAATGCCAAAATCGACAATGTGCAGGGCGGCGCTTATGGCGCAGGCATCGGCGGTGGTATTTATGGTCTCAGCAATGTGACCATCGAGGGCAACACCAAGGTCAACGCTACCGGAGGCGCAGGCGGCGCGGCCATAGGCGGCGGTGCTGGCGCTGAAAACAACAGCGATAACAATGGCAATCAAATCACCATCAAGAGCAATGAGAACGGCAGTCCCACCATCAATGCGGTCGGCGGCGGTACAGATGAAGGGGAAAAAATCGTTATTGGCGGCGCCGGCATCGGTGCTGGCTGCGAAAGCAATGCAGATGCCGACATCACCCTCGAGGGCAAAGTGACCATTACGGCCACCGCCGGAAAAGACAACGTGGCCATCGGCGCTAACGGCATCGAGCAGGAGTTCTCCGGCCTTGCTGAGGGCAGCTCCATCACCCGCTACGACCCTGAGGGCAACGACATCACCCTCCCCACCGACCCTGTCCCTGCGGTTCCCTCCTCTTCCGGCGGCAGCTCTGCGGACGCCTCTGTGCAGGAGTCGGTCTTCCCGGGCCTCGTCGTCACCGACAAGGACGGCCAGCGCATCTCCTACACGAGCATCCGGGACAACAACGTCCTCTCCCTCCGCGTCGGACGGTTCACGGCCTCCCTCCGGGCCTCGCTGGCCACCCTGCGTCAGCTGCGGGCTGAGGGCATCGATACCATCACCTTCCAGACCATCCTCTGCTCCACCACCCTCTCGGTGGACGAACTGCTGGCCATGGGCGGCGAGGATACCGAAGTCGTTCTCACCCACCACATCCGTTCTTCCACGCTCACGGTGGGCGGCAAGGCCGTGTAAGACTCCCTTGTTCCCCGATGATTTTTGTGGTACACTAGGCGCAGAAATCTGTAAAAATCGAGGGAAAGTAACTTATGGCTGGCGACCTTCATACTCATTCCACCTGTTCTGACGGCTCTGTTCCCATCCACCGCCTGCCCCTGATGGCAGCGCGGCTGGGGCTGAGCGCTCTGGCCCTTTCTGACCACGACACCACCCTCAGCGCCCAGTACGCCTACGACCACCCGGTGCAGGACGGCGTGCGGCTCATCCCCGCCGCCGAGCTCACCGGCTACGACTTTGAGCGCAGCCACCGCGTCCATCTGCTGACCTTCTGGCCCGACCTCGACTGCCCTGCCCTGCGCCGGCACTGCGACATCATGCGCCAGCGCCGCAACGAGTGCGCTCTGCAGAGCTGCTGGGAGATCGAGGCACTGTACCCCCAGTTCCGCACCGAGCAGGCGCTGGAATATGCACAGGACAGCGGCGTCCTCTTCAAAAGCGGCATCATGCAGGCGCTGCAGCAGCTGGGCCTGTGCGACGGCATCTACACCGGGCTTTATCACGAGTTGTTCGGCTGGGAGCCGCGGGGCAAGTGCCTCCACTCCCCCATTTACCCTCCGGTGCGGGAGGTGCTGGCCACGGCAAAGGCCGCCGGGGCCGTGGTGGTGTTCGCCCACCCGACGGTGTACAAGAGTATGCCTCTGCTGCGGGAGCTGGTGGCTGAAGGGGCCATCGACGGCATCGAGGTGCATCACCCCCGCAACAGCCCCGAAGATATGGCCGAGTGCGCTGAGCTCTGCAAGAAACACGACCTCATCGTCACCGGCGGCAGCGACTTCCACGGCGCGAACCACGGCAAGCCCCACCCGGTAGGTGCCTGCGTCACCGAGGACGACCAGATCGCGCGCATCGAGGCACTGGCCCGCAAGCGCCGGGGCGGCGCTCTGTGACCGGGTCACATTGACTTCCCCACCTGACAAGGATATAATAAAGATACTGCGCGAGTCCGCTCGCCTGTCAGTCGGATATAAAGAGAGGATGTTTGAATATGAGCAAGTCTTTCAGCTACCCCAACAAGGGTACCTGCTCCAAGGAGACCCACATCGTGCTGAACGATGACCACACCATCGAGTCCATCGAGGTCATCGGCGGCTGCAACGGCAACCTGAAGGGCATCAGCCGCCTGCTCAAGGGCATGAAGGCTGAGGACGCCATCGCCCGCATGGAAGGCACCACCTGCGGCCCCCGCCCCACCAGCTGCCCTGACCAGATCGCACAGAACCTCAAGCGCGCTCTGGCTGAGCTGTAATTCACAGTCCATTCAAAAGACCACCGTCCTGCCCTTATTTCCTGCGGGCAGAACGGTGGTCTTTTTGTTTATCGCATTTTTCAAAAATAGTGCCTATCGAAACAGCATATTTGCGATATGCAATTCAACGCTGTTGCTGTTGCATTAAAAAGTTGAATTGCTATAAATGTGAAGGAGTTTGAACCATGAAAAAAGTCACCAAGGCAGTCATCCCCGCCGCTGGTCTTGGCACTCGCGTGCTGCCCGCCACCAAGGCGATGCCCAAAGGAATGCTCCCCCTCGTGGACAAACCCGCTATCCAGTATCTGGTGGAGGAAGCTGTCCGCTCCGGTATCACCGACATCCTTATCATCGTGAGCCGCAATCAGGACATCATCCAGGACCACTTTGACCGCAGCCCCGAGCTGGAAGCAAAACTTGCTGCTCCCGGCAAGGAGAAGATGCTGGAAGAGTGCCTCGGCATCTCCAATCTGGCCAACATCTTCTTCGTCCGCCAGCAGCAGACCCTCGGCCTCGGCCACGCTGTCAGCATGGCTAAGCCCTTCACCGGCGACGACCCCTTTGTGGTCATCTATGGTGACGACGTCATCTGGGGCGAAGACCCGGTCTGCGCTCAGCTCATCCGTGCCTACGAAGAGTTTGGCCGCCCGGCTGCCGGTGTGTCCGCCGTGCCTTGGGCTGACGTGAGCCGTTATTGCAGCCTCAAGACCACCCCCATCCATGACAACTACTTCTTTGTGGACGACATGATCGAGAAGCCCAAAAAGGGTCAGGAGTTCAGCAACTACTCCATTCTGGGCCGTGTACTGCTGACCCCGGAGATCTATGACATCCTCGCCAGGACCAAGCCCGGTGCCGGCGGCGAGATCCAGCTGACCGACGCCATGGCCGAGTATGCCCGCAACTACGGCGGTATGACGGCTGTGGAGTTCACCGGCAAGCACTACGACATGGGCAACAAGCTCAAAGTCGCTGAGGCACAGGTGGAGCTGGCCCTGCAGCACCCCGAGATCGGCGAGGCGTTCCGCTCCTACCTGAAAGAGTTCTGCAAGACGCTGTAACCTATCAAGCCCAAAAGAGCTTCGGGATCTCTCGAAGCTCTTTTGTTTATGCCCCTGAATGACAACCAAAAAGCGCCCTCACCTTGTCATCGGTGAGGGCGCTTTGCTGATTGCTGATTATTTTGATTGGGTTGATTATCTCAGATTAGTCGCTGACGTAGGGCATCAGAGCAACGTGACGAGCACGCTTGATAGCCACGGTCAGTGCGCGCTGATGATAAGCGCAAGTGCCGGTCACACGGCGGGGAATGATCTTTGCACGCTCAGAGACGTACTTACGCAGACGGGGCACGTCCTTGTAATCGATGGTGTCGATGCGATCGACACAGAAGCTGCAAACCTTCTTGCGGCCGCGACGCATGGGGCGTGCGGGGCGAGAGCCTTCGGTTCTTTCAAAAGCCATTGCTTATTACCTCCTGTTGGATTTTTACGGTTAAAACACCGGTTCGGGAATCAGAACGGCAGGTCGTCGCTGTCGTCGATGACGGCGAAGTCATCTGCATTGCCGGCAGAATAGCTGGGAGCTGCCTCCACAGCAGCCGGACGGGCAGGAGCTGCGTTCTGGTAGGACGGAGCAGCATTCTGATAGCTGCCGCCGCCCTGATTGCTGCCATTCGATTTGGAGCCAGCAAAGTTGACGTTGTTTGCCACGACCTCCACAGCGGTGCGGTTGTTTCCGTTCTTGTCCTGATACTGGCGGGTCTGGAGACTGCCTTCGATGGCGATCAGACTGCCCTTCTGGAAATACTTGGAGACGAACTCTGCCTGCTGGCGCCATGCGACGATGTCAATGAAATCGGCCTGACGCTGCTCGCCCTGACGGGCAAAGTTGCGGTCACACGCAATGCGGAAGCTGCACACATTGGTGCCGCTCTGGGTGGTGCGAAGCTCGGGATCCGCCACGAGACGGCCCATGATCGCTACAACATTCAACATAATACGGACTCCTTTTTCGTCACGAAAAGATTACTCCTCGTGGGCAACGATCAGGCTGCGCATAACGCCCTCAGTGATCTTGTACACACGGTCGAGCTCAGCGGGGAAGCTGGGGTCAGCAGTGAAGTTGATCACGGTGTAGACGCCTTCCTCCTCATCGTTGATGGGGTAGGCCAGACGGCGCTTGCCCCACTCATCGATGGAATCGATGGTACCGTTAGCCTCGATCAGGGACTTGAACTTACCGATGAGAGCGGAAGAAGCCTCCTCGTCGAGAGCAGCGCTGGTAATCAGCATGGTTTCGTACTTTGCCATTTTGTAGCACCTCCTTTTGGACTTAAGGGCCTCAAGAATATGAGGCCAAGGGTACACAGCCGGCGCGGCGTCGCGCGGACTGTGCGGCGTGTCTGTTCAGACAGCAATTTATTATAGCAAGCCCCGCAAAAATTGTCAAGCCCTCCCGCAGGATTTTTTTCGTATTTTTGAGCGCATGACAGCAAAATCTCCCTCATCATTCTTTTTATGCTTTTCCAGTATATCCGTCATATCTCTTTTATATGGCATCCTTAGTCATTTCCAAGCCAGTTTTCCTTTGCATTTCGCCGAAAGATGGACTATAATAAAAGATGTTCTTCTCCCCTTCTGTCTTCGTGCGCGGCGCATGGCAGGGCTTACGGGGGAGCGGGACGATTGCTAACGTCAAAGGAAGGATCGCCTATGTATTCCATCTTTCGGAATCTCGCCCTCATCCTCATCAGCGCCAAGTTCTTCGCGCTGCTCGCCCGCAAATGCCGGGCGCCGCAGGTGGTGGGCGAGATCATCGCAGGTCTTGTCATCGGTCCCTGTCTGCTGAACTTCGTCCAGCCCAGCGACTCCATCGCCATTTTTGCTGAGATAGGCGTCGTGCTGCTGATGTTCACCACCGGCCTCGGCACCAACCTTCAGGAGCTGATGCGGGCCGGCCCCATCGCCACCCTCATCGCCTGCGTGGGCGTGGCCGTGCCTCTGGCAGGCGGCACCCTGCTTTACAGCCTGTTCTACGGTTTCTCGGCGCTGGGCAGCCCGGAGTTTTATCGGGCGCTCTTCATCGGCACCATCATGACGGCCACCAGCGTCTCCATCACCGTCGCCACCCTGCAGGAGCTGGGCAAGCTCAAGAGCTTCCTCGGCACCACCATCGTCAGCGCAGCCGTCATTGATGATGTCATCGGCATCGTGGTGCTCACCTGTGTGCTGGGTGCCAGCGGCGGCACAGACACCAGCCTCGTCGATGTGCTGATGGACACCGTCCTCTTCTTCATCGCAGCCATCGTCATCGGCCTCATCATCCACAAGGCCATGCTCTGGCTGGACCGCCGCAACCCTCACACCCAGCGCATCACCATCGTCAGCCTCGCCTTCTGCTTTGCCATGGCCTACATCGCTGAGCAGTATTTCGGCATCGCCGACATCACGGGCGCTTACATCGCGGGCATCGTGCTCTGCTCCATCGAAGATGCGCCCTACATCGAGCGCCGTGTGGACATCAGCGGCTATATGCTGTTTTCCCCCGTCTTCTTCGTCAGTATCGGCCTGAAGACTGACATCAGCGGCCTGACGCCCACCATCCTGCTGTTCAGCGCCTGCTTCGTGATCGTCGCCCTGCTCACCAAGATCATCGGCTGCGGTCTGGCCGCGAAGCTCTGCCGGTTCAACTGGGGCGACTCCCTCAAAGTGGGCGTCGGCATGATGACCCGCGGCGAAGTGGCCCTCATCGTAGCCCAGAAGGGCCTCGGGGCCGGTGTGGTGGACCCCGTCTACTTCACCGCCGTCATCCTGCTCATCGTCGTGTCCTCTATCGTGACGCCGCTGGCACTGAAGGGGCTGTTTGCAAAAGCATAAGTTATCAGAAAGCCCCCTCTTCCGAATGGAAGAGGGGGCTTTCTGTTTATCTTACTGATTTTCTTCTAAAACTCAGACGACCTGAATGCGGCCTGCGCCGTAGGGATTCTCGTAGTTCAGCAGGTAGCCCGGATAGCTTGCCAGCGGGCTGTTGGCGCTGCTCAGGACAGGCACATCGTTCACAGCGTCGAAGATCATGGCGTAGGTGGACATGACGAGGTAGTCCTCAGAGACATAGTCCTTGATGAGCTCTGCGCCGTCGAACATGGCGAAGCCATCGCCCAGATTGCGCAGGGTGTAGTTCATGCCGGCCAGCGCATAGGTGCGGTTCAGGTCCAGCGGCTCGTAAGTGCCGGTCTTCTTGTTGTAGATGCGCACGTTCTGGACACGGGGCGTGCCGGTGGCGCTGCCCATCCAGACATTCTTGTCATCGGTGAGGACGGTGTTGGGGATGTCGGTGTGGATCTCGTAGGTCGCACCGGCAACATGCAGGAAACCGCCGTTCTCCTTGCCCTCCGGGCCGACGAAACGGGCGCCGAATTCCAGAGCATCCTGGATCTGCTTGCCGGTAACAGACATCAGGCAGGCCACGTTGCCGAAGGGGCTGACCTGCTTGCAGGTCTTGAAGGACCACTTGCCGGCGTCCACATCGGTGCGGATGCCGCCGCCGTTCATCATAGCGATGTCGCAGTCCAGCTGCTCGACCTCATTGAAGTAAGTATAGATGCCGTCAGCCACGAAGTCGCCGAGGTTGGTCTCGCCCATACGGATGCGGCGCTTGCCGGTAGCAGGGTCGTTGATGTAAAATTTGATGTCCGTGGTCGCGATCTGCTCGCCCAGCATAGCGTCCACATCGTTGATCCAGGCTTCTGCGGTAGCGGCCACAGCGGCGTCGGAGACATCAGCGGTGGAGATGAGCTCGGTGGTGATCGCGCCGTCCTCGGCGATGGTCATCTTACCGACGTTTGCCAGATAAGAGCCGGTCTGGGTCAGGGTGACAGCCTTGCCGGCTGCATCGTAGACCTGTTTGTTCTCCATGACGGTGTGAGAGTGGCCGTCGATGAAGGCGTCAAAGCCGGTGGTGTTGGCAATGACTTCCTCACTGGTCCAGGGAGAGGAGGACGGGTCAACGCCCAGATGGCCCAGACCGATGATGATGTCTGCGCCCAGGGTCTTGGCCTTGTCGATGGCCTTCTGCACGGCGTCGTACAGTTTCCTTCCGTCGTCACCGCCCAGGATGTCATAGATGTACCTGGTCTGCTTGGCGTTCATGAAGTAAGCAGGAGTGGACTTTGTGAAGGACTCGGGGGTCGTGATGCCCACGAATGCGATCCACTTGCCGCCTGCGGGGAACAGCTTGACAGCGGGCAGGACGCGCAGGCCGGTGCGCAGGTCCACCCAGTTGCAGGAGACATAGGGGAAGTCCGCTTCCTTGATGATGGCCTTTGCGCGGGCCATGCCGTAGTCGAACTCGTGGTTGCCCAGAGTAGCGATGTCGTAGCCAGCCTCATTCATCAGCTCGATGATGGTAGCGCCGTCGTCCATGGAGCCGTAGGCAGTACCCTGAATGTGGTCGCCTGCGTCCACCAGCAGGACGGGCTTGCCCTCATCCACATAGCCCTGCTTCATGGCAGCGATAGCGGCATAGGTCAGTTTGGGAGACTTGTTGTCGATGTAGGTGTGGACATCGTTGGTGTACAGGATGGTGACAGCGGCATCCTTGCCCGTCAGGAAACCGGCCGAAGCCTGCGGAACGGCAGCGGCCATGGCGGAGGCAGCGGCGGTGACACCTGCAGCCTTCAGGAAATTGCGGCGAGAAATAAAGTGTTTCACAAAAAGGACCTCCTTTATGTTCCAGACCAATTTTTACAGCACAGCCTCTCTTCCGCTGTGCCGCATTCTTTGTTTTAAGCTTACCACAGAACCGCCGAAAGAGCAAGCACAAAGATGGTCATTCTGCATAATAGTTTTCTTTATTGGTACGACTTTTTATGAAATCTCGCGCAAATCAGCACAAAAGGCCGGGTGCTGTTTCCTGCCTCAGGCATACAGCACCCGGCCTTTTGTTTTGGGCGGTATTGTTCCGTCGTAAATATCGTCTTATCAGATAGCGTTATACTGGCGCAGGAACTTCTCGAGGTCGGTGCCTTCGAGCTTCTTCAGCGCCTCCTTCAGGGCGATGCGGCCCATAAGGGACAGTTCCATGTCCGTGAGCTTCCGGCCGTCCCGCAGCTTCACCGAGGCATCCACCAGCGCCCGGACGTCATAGGTGCTGCCCCAGACCTCCGGCACGCCCCGGTCGATGTTCAGCAGCCGGTACACGGCCTCCATGCCGGTGCGCATGGAGTATTCGGTGGTGAAGATGGTGTCCCGACCGGTCTCGGCGAACTGACCGAGGAAGGCAAAGTTCACCGCATCCTTCGGCACGATGTCGGGGCGGTCGCCCTTCGCGCGGGGCATGAAGAAGGCGTCGATATAGGGCATCATGACCGGCACGGTGTTGGCGCTGT
>OLVX01003305.1_pt1 | contig 10326 bp, 10 predicted proteins | sample 1673271 | NCBI WGS metagenome assembly OLVX01 (sample SAMEA3178939, study PRJEB25190) | human gut metagenome | biome: human gut; feature: human-associated habitat; material: faeces | place: Austria | collected 2013 | reverse complement strand
CCTGCCGATACTCGACAGGCGCGTTTCTCAACGGATTTGTTTACTTTTCTGCCATATGGCGGCCGAACGAGGTCGAATGCATCGCCTTCTGCAGTGCCGGCAGAAGCGCCATTGCGACAACTACCGCGATAACGATATTCGGAGGCGAGGTCATCAGCTTCGGAATATTGGCCACAAAAGCCGGAACCAGCGCACTGCCGCCGATCATCAGCTCAATAATACCCTTGAGCATGTACAGCAGCGACGAGAACACCGCACCTGCAAGGCACGCCACGAGGTTGCGCGCAAACTTCTTTGCGGCAGCGGCACCGGCGTAAGCGATCACGCCGCACAGCCATGCCATCAGGAAGAAACGCAGGAAGGTGATCCACGCCTCCGGTGCGTACTCCGGCGTCATCAGGTCGAAGATCATCGAGCCGATACCGGCTGCAAGACCGCCGCGAACCGGTCCGAGCAGCAGGCCGCACAGCAGCACGAACGCGTTTGCGAGCTTGATCATGGTGGTGCCTGTCGGCGTCGGAATGCGGATGGACAGGAACATGGTAACAACAAATACCACTGCCGCCATCAGACCGATCATCACGATGTCGTACAGCGAAAACGCTTTTTTCTTGGATTCCATCATAAATCCCCCTGATCTGATATGTTTTATTTATCATACCGCGAATATGGTCTGTCGAAAATGGTCAGTTCGCATTTATTTTACAGGGTCAGATGGATAATCCCGGAACGGTTGGGCAAACTACGCGTATAGAAAGGGGAACCTTGCATGAAACTGGATAAACAAACCTATCAACAGCTGCTCGAACGCAAAAGTCCGAATTCGCCGCTGTGGCGCGACTGCCTGCTGGCGTTTCTGATTGGCGGTGCGATCTGCACGGTCGGCGAGGGAGTACGGCAGCTGTGGCTCTCCCGCGGACTGGATACCGAGGACACAGCCGCCGCGACCGCCATCACGATGGTGTTTCTCGGTGCCCTGCTCACCTGTCTGCATTTGTATGAAAAGCTTGCAAAATATGCGGGAGCAGGCACGATTGTGCCGATCACCGGCTTTGCAAATGCCATTGTTTCTCCGGCGATGGAGTTCAAAAGCGAGGGGCTTATCCTCGGTCTGGGCGCAAAGCTGTTTGTTATCGCGGGACCGGTGCTGGTATACGGCATTTCGGCAAGCGTCATTTACGGTCTCATTCTGTTTTTGACGGGAGGCGGTTCGGTATGATAAAGCGCATCGGCAAGCGCACGCTTGCGCTCGAAAACCGTATCTGCTCGGACACGCGGCGGCAGTCGGCAAAAAAGAGGGCGAAGGCCCGCTCGGTGAGCGGTTTGACTATGTGGCGAAGAATGACCGCATGGGGCAGCGCTCGTGGGAGCTGGCGGAGAGCGAGCTGCAAAAGACCGCCATCCGGCTTGCGCTGCGCAAGGCCACCCTGCCCGAGCGTTCGCTCGACCTGATCCTTGCAGGCGACCTGCTCAACCAGTGCATCGGCTCGTTTTTAGCGTCCATGCACGCGAATGTGCCCTATCTCGGGCAGTACGGTGCATGCTCGACTATGGCACAGGGTCTTGCGCTCGGCGGCTGTCTGGTCGAGAGCGGCGCGGCAGACCGCCTGCTTGCGGCAGCATCCTCGCATTTCTGCTCGGCGGAGCGGCAGTACCGTTTTCCGCTTGCCTACGGCGGTCAGCGCACACCGACGGCCCAGTGGACAGCCACCGCGGCAGGCGCGGCAGTGCTCGGCAGTGAACCGGTGCCGAACGGCGCGGAGCCGTGCGATGTGCGCGTGACGCATGTCCTGTTCGGCAAAATGATTGAAATGGGCGTCAAGGACGCGGCCAACATGGGTGCGGCGATGGCGCCCGAAGATGTGAATTTAGACCCATACATTTTTCGGTGCGCTGAGCGCTGTGTTTTGCAGAAAATCCGCTATTATCAGAACCATTCACTGGCATTCCCGTTAGAACGAACAGAAACAGAAAACAGACAATCCCACTTGATACCGTACCTGACATCAAGTGGGATTTTATCTGTGCAAATGTTTTTCTTATCCAAACACCGGCGGTGAGACCTGCCGGTTTCCGTGTTCCCTGCTTTTTAGACTGTCCTGCTGTTTAATCGGCCCAGACTTCTTCTGCAATCTCCTTGACGAGCGCCAGCTTGCTCCACTGATCCGCATCGGTCACAAGATTGCCTTCCTCGGTGGAAGCGAAGCCGCACTGCGGGCTGAGCGCCAGCTGCTCGAGCGGCACATATTTGGAAGCCTCGCGGATGCGCGCGATAACGTCTTCCTTGTTTTCCAACTTGGCATCCTTGGAGGTTACCAGACCCAGAACGACCTTCTGCTTGCCGATGTAGCGCAGCGGCTCGAAACCGCCGGCACGGTCGCTGTCGTACTCGAGGAAGAAGCCGTCCACGTTGCAGTGGCCGAACAGGATTTCCGCTACCGGCTCATAGCCGCCGGTGGACGACCAGGTCGAGCGGAAGTTGCCGCGGCAGATGTGCATGGTGATAACCATGTCCTCCGGCTTTGCTTCGAGGATCTTGTTGAGCACATAAACGTACTTGCGGCCGACCTCATCTACGTCGATGCCGCGCTCTGCGTATGCCTTGCGCTTCTCAGCCGAACAGAACTCGCCCCAGGAGGTATCATCAAGCTGCAGATACCGGCAGCCGGCAGCGTAGAACGCCTTTACCGCCTTCTGGTAAGCCGCTGCCAGATCGTCCAGCAGAACCTGCTCGTCCTTGTAGCGCTCGATCGGCTGGTAGTCGGTCGAACGAACACAGCAGATCAGGTGCAGCATGGACGGAGACGGAATGCACTGCTTGGGCTGTACGAGGTCAGAGGCCACGCTCTGCAGGAATGCAAAATGCTTGAGGAACGGATGATCATCCGGGAAATCCAGCTTGTCCACGATCTTTACGGTCTCAGCCTTCGGCTGGAAGCCCTTGAATGCGACGGAAAAGTGCTCGGACTTGACCTTCTGCGTACCAGTCAGACCCCAGAGGAAGTCCATGTGCCAGAAGGAACGGCGATACTCGCCGTCAGTGACAGCGTGCAGACCGACATTCTCTTCCTTCTTTACCAGACCGGTGATCTCGGCATCTTCGACCTTGGTCAGTTCTTCAGCGGAAATTTCGCCGGCTTCAAACTTGCTGCGAGCTTCGTGGATAGCCTTTGTGCGCAGGAAGCTGCCGACAATATCGTAACGATAAGGAGCGGGATTTTTCATAGGATGTTGTCCTTTCTGATCTATGCAATGAGCAGTGGCTCGTTTATTTTATGATATTAGTATAGAGGCCGATGGCCCATTTGTAAAATACGATAAACCCGCCATTGTCCATAGGTTAAAACTATGGTCAGCAGTTCAGTGCAAACATTCATCTGCCATTTATTATATATCATGTCATTTCTATGAAATTGTAACGATGAAAAAGTCAAGAAAGCAGATTGAATTAACGTACCGGAAGTGAAAAACGTTTCGCTAAAGGCTTGCTTCCGGAGATTTGGATGACAGTGTTTTATGCATATAGCACAAATTATTTCTGTATAAATTAAGTAAAATGCTATATTTGTGAAAAATCCAAAAATCGTCCCCCCATATGTGAAGATTGTGTGTTTTCCTATGTGCAGCAGTTTGATAAAATAATGACAATAAAATGACACATGAGGAGGGAAGAACAGCATGGAGTATGTACTGGAAATGAAAGATATCAGCAAGACCTTCCCCGGCGTGAAGGCGTTGGATCATGTGCAGCTTCAGGTTAAGCCCGGCGAGGTACACGCTTTAATGGGCGAGAATGGTGCCGGTAAATCCACTCTGATGAAAATTCTGATGGGTATTTACACAAAGGACAACGGCGGTGAGATCATCTTTAACGGTCAGCCGTACCATGTATCCAATCCGAAAGAAGCCATGGATCACGGTGTTGCGATGATTCATCAGGAGCTCAATCCGATTTTGGATATGTCCGTGTATGAAAACATCTTCGTCGGCCGTGAGATCCGCAAAAACGGTCTGGTCGATGCAAAGGCTGAGATCGCAGAGGCCGAAAAGCTCATCAAGGAGTGCGGCCTGCACGTTTCTCCGAAAGAAAAGCTGCGCAACCTAACCGTTGCACAGTGCCAGCTGATTGAAATCATCAAGGCAATTTCCATTAACGCAAAGGTCATCGTCATGGACGAGCCGACAGCCGCCATCACCGACCGCGAGGTTGAGCTGCTGTTCGAGCATATCCGCAGCCTGACCGCTAAGGGCGTTGCCATTATCTATATTTCGCACCGTATGGATGAAATCTTCTCCATCTGCGACCGTGTCAGCGTTTACCGCGACGGTCAGTACATCGGTTCGGGCGACACCAAGGACCTCGACGAGGCTCAACTCATCAAAATGATGGTCGGCCGCGAGATTACCGATGTATTCCCCAAGCTGGAGGCGAAGATTGGCGATGTGATCTTTGAAGCAAAGAACATCGTCCGTGCCGACAACAAGGTAAAGGGCGTCAGCCTTTCCGTCCGCCGCGGCGAGATCCTCGGCATCGGCGGTCTGGTAGGCGCGGGCCGCAGCGAGCTGGTCGAGGGCATCTTCGGTATGCATGAGCTAGCCTCCGGCGAGATCTTCGTCAAGGGCAAGCAGGTCAAGGTCCATTCTCCGAAGGACATCATCAAGGAGGGCGTGGCCCTCATCACCGAGGACCGAAAAGTCACCGGTCTGAACCTCAGCGGCTCGGTAAACGACAATATCGCCATGGTAGCCATCAAAAAGCTGCTCAGCCACGGCCTTTACAACAAGAACAAGGCACGCGCCGCTTCCATGGAGTACATCAAAAAGCTGAACATCAAAACTCCTTCCGGCGACCAGATTACGGGCAACCTGTCCGGCGGCAACCAGCAGAAGATCGTTATCGCCAAGTGGCTGCTGAACGACCCGGATATCATCATCCTCGATGAGCCGACCCGCGGCATCGATGTCGGCGCCAAGCGCGATATTTACCTGCTGCTCGGCAAGCTGGTACAGCAGGGCAAGGCCGTTATCATGATCTCGTCCGAGATTCCCGAGCTGATGGGTGTCTGCGACCGCATCATGGTAATGTGCGAGGGTAATCTCTCCGGTGAGGTACAGCGCGATGCGTTCTCGCAGGAACGTATCATGACACTGGCCTCCGCGATTGAAGTATAAGGAGAAAAGAGAAATGAAACAGAAAAATATCAAGGGATTGATCAGTGAATACTTCATTTTCCTGATCTTCATTGCACTGGTCGTTGTGCTTACCTGCCTGAAGCCCAGCTTCATCGCACCGACCAACCTCGTGAACATCCTCAAACAGGCTTCCATCAACGGCATTCTGGCGTTCGGCATGATGTTCGTCATCATCGCAGGCGGCTTTGATATGTCGGTCGGCTCCACCGTTGCATTCACCGGCATTCTGGCCGCGCTGCTCGGCAAGGGCGACCTGCCGCTCATCGTTCCGCTCGTTGTTGCGATGCTGGCCGGTCTGGCTGTCGGCCACGCCTTCATGGCGATTTACCCCCGTTTATTATGACACTCGGCTCGATGACGGCAGTTCGCGGTCTGGCTCTGCTTACCTCCAACGGCAAGCCGATTACCGGCATCAGCAAGGAATACAAGGCGGTCGCTGCCTCCTCTATCGCAGGCATCCCGATGCTGTCCGTCTTTCTTGTAATCGTTATCATCATCTGTGCATTCGTTCTGTCCAAAACGGTTTACGGACGGCGTGTTTACGCCTGCGGCGGCAATCTTCAGGCAGCCCGCGTTTCCGGCATCAACACCACTGCCATCCGCATCTCCACGTTCGCCATTGCCGGCCTGCTGGCTGGTCTGTGCGGCTTCCTGATGACCTCCCGCGTTACCATCGGCCAGCCGACCGCAGCTGAGAGCTACGAGATGGATGCCATCACGGCGTGCGTTGTCGGCGGCGTATCCATGACCGGCGGCGTTGGCAAGCCGTGGGGTGTTGTCATCGGCTGTCTGCTCATCACCGTTATCGCAAACGGTCTGGACATTATGGGCGTATCGTCCCACTGGCAGAAGATCGTCAAGGGCGTTATCATCGTGGTAGCTGTCCTGATCGACGTAAAGGGAAAGACCAAGAAAAACTGATTTTTGCTGATAAAGAGGCAGCGGGAGTGCTTCGCGCTCCCCTCTCCTCTTCATCATATTCACAACGTCTCTAAGGAGGAAAAAGAAAATGACAAAGAAGAGATTTCTCGCTATGCTGCTTACCGGTGCCATGACTCTGAGTCTGGCTGCCTGCGGCGGTACTTCCACCGGTTCGGATGCAGGCACCGATTCCGGTGCTGATTCCGGCAGCGATTCCTACAAGATCGCCCTCATCCAGCAGCACCAGACCAACGCATTCCAGATTGCCGTATCCGAGGCTGCTGAGGCCAAGGCTGACGAGCTGGGCGTTGACCTGACCATCCTGAGTGCCGATCAGGACGCAGCTACCCAGATCAGCCAGATTGAGCAGTGCGTATCCGAGGGCTATGATGCCATCCTGTTCGAGCCTGTTGATCCGGACGGCCTTGCTGATGCTGCAAAGTCCGCAGCTGATTCCGGCGTTGTTATGATCAACATCATCTCTGCCTGCACCGACTGGCAGAACAACGGCATCTCCGCTGTTTCCTACGGCAACAACGTAAAGGCCGGCGAAACCGAGATGGAGCAGGTTGCAAAGCTCCTCAACGGCAAGGGCAACATCGCTATCCTGACCGGCCCCTCCGGTGATGCAGGCGGTCTGCAGCGCATGGAAGGCTATGAGAACATTCTGAAGAACTATCCCGAGATCAAGCAGGTCGTTGCACCGGCTGACTGCCAGTGGGACACCGCAAGCGCTCAGTCCACCGTTGAGAGCTGGCTGTCCGCTTACGATCTGGACGCAATCGTTTGTGAGAACGACGGCATGGCAGTAGGCGCCGGCAACGCAGCAGGTGCAAACTCCGGTATCGTTATCGCAGGCGTTGACGGCACGCCGGACGGCTTCGAAGCTATTCAGGATGGCCGTATCTCCGGTACGGTTTCTCAGAACGGCGGCGCTATGGCTGCAAACGGCATCGAGGCTGCTGTTAAGCTGCTCAAGGGCGAAACCCTCGATACCACCGAGATCGTAACCGACAACACCTGGATCGACTCCAGCAACGTTAAGGATTACGAGTAATTTCTTGAAAATGCTTTGCAAATCCTTGCAAACAGTGTTATTATGAATAAGAAAAAGGGAAAACGGTTACGTTTTCCCTTTTTCCTATCAACAAGCAAAATCTGTTTTCCTAAAATTACCTTCAAAGGGGAATATGTATGTTAAGGGTCGTACTGGCAGATGATGAAAAAAAGGTCCTGCTGCTGATGTGCAAGCTGATTGACTGGGAAAGTCTTGGCTTTGAGATTGTCGGCATGGCAAGCGACGGTATGCATGCGCTTGAGATGATACGCGACAAACAGCCGCATTTGCTCGTAACCGATATCCGGATGCCGGGCTTTGACGGCATTGATCTCATCCGTCAGGCAAAGCAGATACAGCCGGGGCTGCATTTTATCGTTGTCAGCGGTTATGCCCAGTTTGAATATGCGCAGAATGCACTGAAATACGGTGTAGAGGGTTATCTGCTGAAGCCGCTCAAGGTGCAGGAGATGACCGATCTTCTCACCGGACTTAAGGGCAAGCTCAGCGAGCAGGCTACGATTGAGTACCGTTTGAAGAAAAGCGATGAGCGTGAACAGGAGCGCATCATTGACACGCTGATAGGCGAGATACACGGCGATGTCCGTACCTCCAGTGCGGTGCGGTCGTTCAATCTGGAATACGGTCTGCCATCCAACGGCTGTTATTTCGCCGCTATTGTCAAGCCGGATATTCCATCAGCATGGAAGAACCCGGATGGCGTGCACGCCATGATGAAGCACGCACTTGAAATCGTCCGGCAGGAGCTTGGACAGCTCAAATGCGGCTTTGCCGCAGCCATTCGAAGAGAAGGTGTCGCTGTTGCGGCCTATCTGCCGGAGTACCAGCCGGTCGAGGTCAAGCAATGCTTCACCAAAATACGCAAGGAAATAGAAAAGCAGCGCGATCTGTTCTGGGGCATCCGTGCGACAATCTGCCTTGGCAGCCGATGCTCCGCTGCCGATGCGCTTGGCGCTTCTATGCGCGAGGCGCTCTGGCTGTGTATCGATCGTCTGTGTCATACTCCGGTCTGGCGCGATGCGGAGACTGATATCCCTGATTTTCACGCGTATTACACGATGGACAGCAGCTGTAAGCGCCGTTTTCAGGAAGCCGCCGAATATCTGAACAAGGAGCAGTACATCGGTGAACTCGAGGACAGCTACCGCGATGTTATGTCCAGGCAGCCGCTTTGGGGAAAAATGCTGGAGGACTGGTTTCTTGAGATCCTCACGGCGATGCGTTACGGAATGCAGCGGAACGGCGAGACCGACAACAGCTTCTATCAGCGCATGATGGACGGCTTGTGGCAGGCCATCAACGCACAGGAGCTGTTCCGCTTGCTGCACGATGATATGTGTGGCGAAATAGATCGTCTGCGCAGCGAGCGCATGCTGCGCGAGGCGCGTCCGATTACGGATGCCAAACGCTTTATTCAGCAGCACTATCAGGAGGCGCTGCGCCTTGAGGATGTAAGCAATGCGGTCGGCTTTAATGCAACATATTTTTCCGCCATGTTCAAAAAGGAGACCGGCCAGAATTTTATGGATTATTTAACTGAGCTGCGCATGAACAAGGCCAAGGAGCTGCTATGCAGTGATGAAAACTCTGTGCAGGACGTCGCTGATCAGATCGGCTACCGTGATTTGAAATATTTTTCGCGACTGTTCAAGAAAACGACAGGCATCAGTCCTTCCGAATACAAAAAGCTTTACAGGTAGGTGTCACTTATGTGGCTGACAACACAATGGAAACTGCACCGGGCACTCCGCCGCTATGGCAGAGACGGCGATGTGGATGCCGTCCTCGGCGCAGACTGGAGCCGCTCCCGCGAGATTTTTGCGTTCTTCCGGGAAATCGTAGATCGTCTGCACGGTGAGGAGATCACTCGCCTGCGGCAGAAGCAGGCCGAATATCTGGCATTGCAAAACCAGATCAACCCGCATTTTCTGTATAATGCACTCGAGGCTATCCGTTCGGACGCTCTGCTGGCGGATTGTGCGGATATTGCGGAAACCACCGAAGCGTTAGCTACGTTTTTTCGCTATACCATATCAAATGTACAGGAATATGTCACATTTTCGGATGAACTGGACAATGCGGAAAACTATTTCACCATCCAGCGCTGCCGCTTCGGCGACAAACTCGAAATGGAGCTTGAAATGGAAAATGAAGATCTGCTTGAGGCGAGAATGCCGAAGCTCATTCTCCAGCCGCTCGTAGAAAACGCTGTCGTACATGGTCTGGAAGGCAAAATCGGACATGGCATCGTATATATCTCCATTGAAAACAGTGCCAATACATTGTTCCTGCGCGTAAAGGACAACGGAGTCGGCATGCCTGAGGAGCAGGTCATGCTGCTCAACGAAGAATTTGTCCATGGCAGCCCAGCCTCCGGCGATAAAAAACGCGGCGGAATCGCGCTGCGCAATGTTAACAGCCGTATTCGGCTGATGTTCGGCGAAGATTACGGTCTTCGCGTTTTCAGTGCAACGGGCATCGGTACGGAGTGCTGCGTCACGATGCCGCTGCTGATGCAGGGAGACTGACATGAAAGAAGAGCTTATTCGCATCGAGCATGGCTATTTTCACAGCGAGAGCGGGCAGTACCAGTTTGATGTTTCCATCGCACACGGTGAGTGTATCGGTGTTTATGTTGATGAACACCTTACCTCCGGTACTGCATATCTCGATATTTTCAAGGGGAAAACGGTGTTTACCGACGGTCGGGCATTCTGCTGCGGACAACGCATTGGCACAACCGGTCTGGAGCGCTGGATTCGTCAGAATGCCATTGTGGTGGACAAATCTCGTTTCGCGAGCAAGGAACTGACCATGCGCGATTTTGTTCTCGCACTTGTTCGTACGAATCATCTTCGGCAGCGCTTCCCAAGCACCGAACGGCTGACATCACTCGCAGCGACTGACATGCTCCACCGGATGGGACTTAATCTGCCATGGAGTACGCGGCTTATCGACCTTTCCATGCTTGACTACTACCGTCTGTCAATTTTTCGTGCATGGTTCAACGACTACAAGCTGCTTGTGCTCGACCGGCTGACCGAGACGCTGCGTCGCCAGGATCTTGCAAAGCTAATGGACTGCGTGCAGTTGCTGCTTCGCCACGGTACAGCGGTGTTCCTGTTTGACATGGA
>OLVX01003300.1_pt1 | contig 10333 bp, 8 predicted proteins | sample 1673271 | NCBI WGS metagenome assembly OLVX01 (sample SAMEA3178939, study PRJEB25190) | human gut metagenome | biome: human gut; feature: human-associated habitat; material: faeces | place: Austria | collected 2013 | reverse complement strand
GCAAAGGGGAATTTTTACGGGTTTACCGCCGATATTTTACGTCTGGTCCGGCTGCGTACCGGCCTGCATTTTGATCCGGTTCCGGCGGATTCAATCCGTCGGATGGAGGACCAGATCGCCGGTAAAAAGGCGCTCTTCATGGGCGCGGTCAGCCAGAGCGAGGAACGAACGAAGCAGCTGCGGTTTTCCCGACCCTATTTTACGTCGCCATTTGTGTGGGTAGAGGCCTCGGACAAACATTACACCGCAGCCCTGCCGCCGGGAACGCGCGTGGCAATCGTGACGAAAAATGCCCTCATCCCTGAACTCAGGCGCACCCGCCCGGGGATCGTGCTGATCGAAACCGAAAACGCCGCGATTGCGATGCAAAATGTCGCCGATGGTAAGGCAGACGTGGCGATACATACGCTGTTTGGGGCCAGCTATATGATCGATCGTTATTTTCGCGATCGGCTCAAAATTGGCGGTCATATAGGCGATCTGACAGCAAAAGTTGCGTTTGCAGTTTCGCGGGATCAGCCCGAACTTCTGAGCATCCTTAACAAGTCACTGGAGAATATCTCCCCGGCGGATATCACTCATGTGATCGATAAATGGCAGACGCGACCCGATGTCAGACTCAATACGTGGGAGCTGTACAGAACCCGCTTCTGGCTGGTTTCCGGGGTGGCCGGGATTGTCATTCTGACCTCACTTATCTGGATCTATTACCTGCGGCGCGAAATTGGCGCCCGTCAGCTGGCTCAGCAGGATCTTCAGTCTCAGCTGGCCTATAACGAAACGCTGACCCGTGCGCTTTCAGAAGAAACGGAACGCGCCGAACAGGCTAACCGCGCAAAAAGTACGTTTCTGGCAACCATGAGTCATGAAATACGGACGCCAGTAAGCGCCATCATTGGGCTGCTTGAACTGACGGTCAACGCCGCAGATAAAACATGGGAAGATGACGATCCCGTCAGGGTTGCCTGTGAATCTGCCCGCTCCTTAATGGGGCTTATCGGGGATATTCTGGATATGGCCCGGATTGAATCAGGTCGACTTGAATTAACTCCGCAGTGGGTCCGAACGGCGGATCTTCTACCGCCAGTGGTGCGGGTCTTCGAGGGCCTGGCGAGGCAGAAAGCGTTACGTCTGCAATATGTGGTGCCTCCAGAGTTGCCAGAGGAGATTTTTCTCGATCCGCTGCGGTTCAGACAGGTGCTCTCAAACCTGGTGAGTAACGCCATTAAATTCACCGAGAAAGGTTGCATCACCGTTGAAATGACCCTTTTTAACGGTGAAACGGCCCCGGCTAACTATCTTCTGCACATTAGCGTTTCGGATACGGGGCGAGGGATTTCCGCGGAAGAGCAAAAGAATATCTTCGATCCCTGGGTCCAGGCGAGGGATGGTGCCGTCCAGAGTGGTTCCGGGCTGGGACTGGCGATTTGCGCGCAGCTGGTCACGATGATGGGCGGCAGTATTACCATCGCGAGTGAGAAAGGTAAGGGAACGCAGGTCAGTTTTACGGTGTCAGTCCAGCAGCGGGACAACCCCGTCAGTCCAACGGAGGCAGATGTCGAACCAATAGCGGTTCCTCATCGTCCTCTGAGCATTCTGGCGGTGGACGATCATCCCGCGAACCGAATGCTGTTACGCCGCCAGCTCATGCATCTTGGTCACCATGTCAAGGAGGCACAGAATGGCCTGGAGGCCTGGGAATTGTTTCAGGATACGCGATTTGATGTGGTTATTACCGACTGCAGTATGCCGGGGATGGATGGTCTGGCATTGACGCGTCTGCTGCGGGAACGTGCCGGTGACGCCTTGATCATCCTCGGTCTAACGGCCAATGCCTGGCCTGAAGAGCGGGCCAGATGCCTCGCAGCCGGAATGGACGACTGCCTGTTCAAACCTCTTCCGATGTCCCAGCTCAAAACGTTGTTGAATGACGTGATGAAAAACATTGCTGCGCCCAGGGGGGAGGCCGTTTCTCTCTCCCGAGTGGTGGATTACCCGAAGCTGGAGGCGCTCAGCAGCTTTGATGAGCAAATGCTGGGAGAGTTGCTGCGGGTAACCGTTCAAACGAATAATGACGATCTGCGCTATGCGGCAGACCTGGTTGAGCTGCAGGACTGGCCGGAGCTGGCCGCTTGCATGCATCGTCTGTCGGGAGCCGCGAAAATTTGTGGCGCGAGACGGATTGAACGGGCGAGTCGTGAACTTGAGATGGCCTGTCTTTGTCCGGAACAGGCTCTGGAACACCTGCATGCCCTGTGGTCAGCGCTTTGTGACGCGGTGGAGGAGTTTAACCTTGCTGTGGGAGGCTGGTTGGCTGAGGTGGAATCCTGAATATCTCCCTCCTTTCCGCCCGGTAAGCGAAGCGCTACCGGGCGATCGTAGGGTAAATGCGCGGTTCGGGTCAATTTATCGCAGATACCGGGTAAGTTAATCAGATATCCGGTTTCCCCTTTAGGCGGTACCGCAAACGTCCTCCTGTCGTGCCATTAACGCAAACACGCCCCAGCCGAGGTATTCCCGCGTGTAGGTCACATGGCGTTCAGGCGCACTTTTCAGCTCCGCTCGCACCTCCTGCGCAAAGTCATCGTCAGGGTGTTGCTCCAGCCAGCGACGCAGCGTCATCCATTTCGCGGCTTCGTATCGGTCCCAGCCTTCCTGGTCGGCCAGCACCATTTCCACCAGGTCATAGCCTTGCCGATCGAAAGAGGCGACGAGGTCGGGCAGGGTGAGAAAGTCTGCGATGGACGAGGCGCCACAGGCCCGAGCGACCTCATCCGTTGCGGGAAGCCGCCGCCAGTGAGGTTCGCCGATGAGCATGATTCCCCCGCGCTTAAGGCTTTGTGCCAGCAGGTTCATCGTTCCGGCGACGCCACCTGCAATCCATGTGGCGCCAATACACGCCGCCACGTCACATTTTTCATCCGCAACGTAACCTGCCGCGTCGTTATGAAAAAATTGAACGCGTTCGGCAACGCCCAGTTCCTCTGCGCGCAGTTTGGCCTGCATAGTAAAGAGCGGGCTCATGTCGATGCCGGTGCCGGTAATCCCGTGGTCACGTGCCCAGGTGCAAAGCATCTCTCCCGAGCCGCTGCCGAGATCGAGAATGCGCGTGTCTGGCTTCATGCGTAACACGCGGCCCAGCGTGGCGTACTTTTCTGGCGTAAAGGGGTTATGAATGCGGTGTTCGCTTTCGCTGACGGTAAAAATACGTGGGATATCCATATTCCTCTCCTTAACGATTGTCAGGCTGAGCACGAACGTTGTTCAGCCCGGTGGTATTGATGCGGTAGGGCTGACCCTTAACGGATTTGATCAGCTTTTTAGTTTTGAGTTTTTTAAAGACGGCGAGCGTGCAATCAGACAGCAGCAGCCCTTCGCGGCTGTAGCATTCCACGGCGGTGACGCGGCCGGACGTATCGCGGACGTGCACAATACGGCCACCTTTGGCGAGAACGTGTAAGGTACGTTGTTCCTGACGGGATAAATTCATACTGGAAAACCTGTTTAATCATCATGTGCAAAACGTGCAAACACACAGCGGTGCCCGCATTCGATTTCGGCGCATTGATAATCAGTCAGGTGTTCGCGTAAGGTTTAAGCGCAGCGATAACCAGTCCGGCCTGAAAAGGTCGGGAAGCTGATTATCTGATGATGACATTCTCCAGCATCAAAGCCTCGGGTTGAGTTGAAAGGTATTTACGGGGTGAATGGTAACAGCTGGTGAGGGGATGTGAATACCCACGGCTGAAAAGTGTGATCCAGGTGGGATCACGCTGCACCGCTTTTTATTTTTTTGTCGACTTCAGCCTGCGGTTTTCCGAACAGATAGCCCTGCACGAGGTCGCAGCCAAGCGCCTGAAGACGTTCAAGCTGAGCTTCGGTTTCGACACCTTCTGCAATGACCCTCATATTAAGACTCTTCGCCATACCGGCGATCAGCTTAACGATATTCAGCGCATCATCTTGCGTGGAGATGGGATTCACAAAGGATTTATCTATTTTGATTTTATCAAAGTTGAGTTCACTGAGCCGTGAGAGCGATGAATACCCAGTACCGAAATCATCGATCGAAATTCTTACCCCCAGCGATCTGAGCTTTTTGAGAATAGTGACTGGCGTGTTGCTGTCACTGAAGAGTGAAGACTCGGTGACTTCTAACTCAAGGCGATTGGCCGGTAGCCCAGTCTCTTTCAGAATAGACTGCACCATCGCCGTAAAGGATTTCGTGCCTAACTGAACAGGCGAGACGTTCACCGAGATCCGTGCCGGAACCGCCCAGGAAACGGCCTCCCGGCAGGCAAGCTCAAGCACATTTTTACCGATCTCATTGATCATCCCTGTTTTTTCAGCAACAGAGATAAAGTAATCCGGCGACAGTATTCCTTTCTGCGGGTGTATCCAGCGAATAAGCGCTTCATAGCCGTAAATATCATTGCTGAATGCATCGACAATAGGCTGGTAATACACCACAAATTCATGGTGATCGAGCGCCATCGCCATATCATGTTCAAGGGTTCTGCTTTCCTGCAGTTTTTGCAGCATCCACTGACGGAAGACTTTTATCTGCTGCGAGCCCTCTTTTTTGGCTTCGTAGAGGGCGAGATCGGCAAACTTGTAAAGATAATCAGAGCGTCGTTCGTTATCCGATAAAACAATACCCACGCAGGTGGCAATTTTTATCAGCTGGTTATTAATCGTATAGGGCTGGCTGATATGATCGCTGATCTCTTTGGCGCGCGAAACCGCAGCGCTTTCCGTCAGGCCGCTGGAGAGAAGGGCAAACTCGTCGCCACCCAAACGGTAAAACGTATCCGTCGCGCTGCTCATTGAGGTAAGGCGGCGGGAGACCTGGTTCAGCAGTAAATCTCCGGCATCATGACCATAGGTATCGTTGACCTCTTTAAACCGGTCTAAATCAAATAACATCACCGTGACGGGGATATGGTTTTTATCCGCCTGAAGGTTAATTTTGTTGAGATCGTCCCAGAAGAAAAGGCGGTTTTTCATACCGGTCAGGGAATCATGATAAACATCATACTCCAGCTTCGCGTTCTGAATCTGCAGCGTTTCTTTTGATATCTGTAGTTCGTCAGCCAGGCTTTTAACCTGCATGTGGGCTTTGAGAATGTTTTTATTCTGGTAGATCATTAAAAAGCCCAGAATAAAGCTTAATATCACCAGAAGTAATGAAAGTGCGGAGTAGATATAATACAGGATTTGGATTTTTCTGTTTGATTCATTAACTGTATTAATATCTTTTGTTAATGCCGTGGCCGAAAGTTGGCTGAGCGGCGCATCAAGCATATGCATATTTTTCAGGTATGCCTGTAACTCCGGATGGCTCATTTTTTCGAGATTGCCATCCAGATACGCCAGTATTTTCTCTAAACGCGAAGCGAGTTCCTGGTGCATTTTATCGCTGTCAATATAGCGACCTAAATCCCCGCCGTTCATTAAATCGCTCTGGCTTAGCATAATTTCAAGACGCATGCGGACCTGGTCTATCGTAACGTCATCGGTATCGGTTGCGTATAGACCAAGCCATGATTCAAATCGGTAATACTCTGATACCAGTTGAGCCACGGACCAGGACTCGGTGTATTGAGTCAGTTTTTGCAACTCCTGCTGTCGATCGTAAACAAGGAATGCAATATATCCTGTCGTGATAAAAAGAGAAAAAATGATACCAACCAGTATCCTGTTCATTATGTTCTCCTGAACTGCTACTCAATCTTCATTTTGCTAACCTGCCATGCTGAACGCGAATAATAAATTTGATTATTCAACTCAGGAAGACTGTCATAAGGGTAAACAATGAACGACGGGCCTTTGTCGCGGATGCGCATATATTCGCCATTGACCTTTAAGGCAAGTATGGCGTTGTATTTTTTGAAGTCGCTAAGAGGGATGACGGTAGAGTAATCATTGAGCGCAATGACGTTAACGTTAGTACCCTTTGCCCCCACATAATCCATGAGTTTTCTCATAGGGACACCCTCAAACTTTGTACGTCCGTTATACCAGGGCGATGTCGTCTCGAAACTCACCATCCCTAGTTTTTCAAGGCTGGCGAGATCAAACACTGCTTTTCCCTCTTCGTTGGTATTTTCTATATTACCGTAAATCGTCAAAATAGGTTTTCCAACAGGTTTTGGCAGTTCACCTGCCCAGGCTAAAGTTGGCACCAGACAGCACAACAGCATTAAGGTTAATCTCATTTTGACCCCCACTTTTTTAACGAAGTATATGAATTATAATTTAGTTATCACAGTAGTTTACATATTTTGTTGAGTAGCGGTTGTTACTGCACGTTTAGTTTAGTAAAAACCATTAAAAACAATGGGTTGGGTGGTTTTGGGGTAGGGTGTTTGATTTGTGGATGGTGCTACTGAAATTTTGAGACAAACTAACGTTACTTGAATAAGCTCTTTTGCGTTTAAAAAATAATCGTTTTAAATGAGCGTTATTTTCTCACGACACAGATTTTACCTGCCCATCACAGCTAAAAAAGCGCCACCCATGGGGTGGCTCAGCCATATTAGCGAGTGTTCATCGGCGGGTTCGTGTCCTGTCGCAAGCGCCACAGATCGTACCGTTCATGGCCTGGTTTGACCATTCCAGCGAAGTGGTCATTAAGGCTACTTGATGTGAAGATCAGGTCACCGTCCGGGCGAATAGCCGGTGTGTCTGGCCACTTTATGGCTTCATTTGCAGCAATAAGTAACATTTTACGGGTCTTCGGATCATATCTGACAATGCCGTTATGGGTGACATCTGTAATATAGAGGTAGCCTTTTGCATCGGTCACCAAACCGTCAGTATTACCTCCCACCGTGCCCAGATTCTGAATTTGAGCGGCAATCTGCGCATCAGTTGAATCATGTTGCTTCAGCACGGCAGTGGGCACCGCGTATGCATGTGTTCCCGTCGTCACCGTCCAGTACAATGTTTCTGCATCGGGAGACAGCGCAATGCCGTTGATACCAATCAATAGCGGTTTACCTGGCCATACCTCCGCGCCATGGGAAATGACGTTTACCCCCGGTTCAATCTGCAGGGCAGGGTGACTATTCAGCACGCGTCGGGCTGTGCCGGTGGCGAAATCCACGACGATCAGGCCGACACGGTTTTCAGGCGCACTGCGCGACCCGCTGTCGGAAATGTATGCGATACGATGATTCTCATCGACAACGACATCATTAAGGAAACTTGCCTTACGGTCGGCCACGCCGTCCAGGGGGATACGTTTAACCGTTCGGCCCGAGTCGAGATCCAGTACGACCAATTTCTGCGAGCCTGAAGGGGATTCCGTTTCTCCCGCGATGAACCCCATATCCAGCGCCCATAACCAGCCGTTTTTACGATCAACATAAAAGCCGAGCACGTTGCGCAGGTTCTGATCGGGAGCGGAATCAACCGCATTACGCTCGCGGGACGGAAATGCTGTCAGGCGCGCGGGTCCGGACTGAGGATCGGTGTCGAGAATATTCAACGTGGCGGGGGCGCTGGCTGAAATCAGTCGGGGCGTACTGACAAAGGCCCGGCCCTTTGCATCAAAGTGAATGCCTGCTAAGGGGGCATTCACCGACCCGGAAAACACGGCTGGCATTTGCACGTTTTCAGGTTTATCCCAGCTTACGCCTGAGTAGCTGCGCCAGTGCTCAAGAGGCATCTGATCCGCCGCGCTGGCGCAGCTTGCGAAAGAGAACAATGCCGCCATTGCAATGGCGGGGAAAGTACCGATACGGTAGGACATACATGCTCCGGTGATGTGAGTAAGACGCGGTTTCTTAATGCGGTATCAAAGAATGGAGCGGAACGTTCCGCCTTCGACGCGTACCGCAGCCCCGTTTGATGCCGCGCCGAGTGGGCTTGCCAGTAGCGCGACCATAGCGGCTATCTCGTCAGCCTCGATCATTCGCGCGATCAGGGAGCTGGGGCGGTAGGTCTGGAAGAAATGCGCTTCAATCTGCTGGTCTGTCATGCCAGGTTCAGGCGCTGTCTGGCGCAGGTAATCAATGATTCCGTCAGAGCGGGTTGCCGATGGCAGTACGCTGTTGACCGTTACGCCGGTACCCTTCGTCAGCTCTGCCATTCCTCGCGATACGGCGAGTTGAGCTGATTTGCTGACGCCGTAATGCACCATGTCTGGCGGAGTGAAAGCGCCAACTTCGCTGGACATAAAAATCACCCGGCCCCAGTTGCGTGCTAGCATGCGTGGGAAGTAATGCCGTGAAAGACGAACGCCTGACATCACGTTAATGTTGAACATGCGTAGCCATTCCTCGTCGGTGATATCAGCGAAAGGGGTGGCTTCATAAAAACCCAGGTTATTGATAAGAATATCGGTATCCGTACAGGCCTTAATCAGCGCTTCTGCACCTTCAGCGTTAGCCAGATCGGCGACAATGGCTGATACCCGGGCCTGGGGAGCTGCCTGAGCAATTTTCGCTACCGCATTGTGCAGTTTTTCCCGATCGCGTCCGGTAATCGTGACGGCAACACCTTCGCGCGCAAGAGTACTGGCGATAGCCAGCCCAATGCCTGCGGTGGCCCCTGTAACAAGTGCTGTCTTACCGTTGAGTTGAAGATCCATCGTTTTTGCCTTTTGGTAACAAGTGCGGCTACTTTACTCATCGCTCAAACGGAGATAAATTAGCGAAAATGAAAAACATTTGTTCCTGAAAGAGCAAGATGAGCAGAAAATTCGATTATCTCGGCGATGTTGAGGTCTTCATTACTGTTGTTGAACATGGCTCATTTACCGCTGCAGCGGTCGCCCTTTCAACCACGCCCTCAGTGTTGAGTCGTGCGGTCTCCCGCCTTGAAGTGCGTCTTGGACGACAGCTATTGCAACGCACCACACGTCGTGTGGGGCTAACGGAAGCCGGACGGATTTATCTTGAGCAGGCGCGTTCTGCTTTTTCCCTGCTTGATGACGCCGAACGCGATGGCCGGGGGCAGGAGGGGGATCTGACTGGCCGGGTACGGATCAGCGTCCCGACCACCTATGGGCATTATTGTCTGCCGCCCTTGCTGGCCCGCTTTTCCCAACAGTTTCCGCGCGTTCAGGTGGAGCTGAACATTACCAATCGCAATGTCGACCTGATCGCTGAGGGATTCGACCTGGCTATTCGCCTGGGTCAAATGCCTGACAGTGGATTCGTCGCGCGTAAATTGCAGGATGCGGCACTGCTGTTGGTTGCTTCACCCGCTTACCTTCATCGCATGGGAATGCCGCAGACGCTCGATGAACTGCGGCAGCATATGTGCCTGCCTTTTATTATGCCGCGTACCGGCCGTATTGCGCCCTGGGTATTTCGCGTGGATGAGCGGGATGTTGACTGGCAGCCAGATTCAACCATCGAGATTTCAGATGATGTTCTTGGCGTGGTTTCGCTGGCTGAACATGGAATAGGGGTCTGTCAGAGCTACGAATTCATTGTCCGCGAGAAGATACAGCGCGGCCAGTTAGTTGAGATACTTCCGCAACTTCGTGGACGATCGCGACCTTTCTCGCTCATCTATGCGCCCCATCGACGCCAGTCAGCAGCCACACGGGCCATGATTGATCTTCTGGCGTCAGAACAATGACATGAACATCATGCGTCATGAATAAGAGTCTAACCTTAACCCGCTTCCAGCATCCCAAAACTCACAATCCGCGCCCGGCCCAGCTCTTTCGCCCGGTATAAGGCGACATCCGCGGCGCGCAGCAGGTTGTCGCTCTGGGCATGCTCTGGATAGCTGGCAATACCAATCGATACATCCACCGGTCCAATCTCTGAGAGGCCGTAACGAAGCGACAGCTCACGCACACCGTCATAAATCTTCTGCGCACAGGCATGCGCTTCTGCTTCTCCGGCGCCGGGAAGCAGTACCAGAAACTCCTCCCCCCCGAAGCGAAAGGCCAGACCGCTGTCATGCCCGGCCCGCTGAACAATCAGCGCCACGCTTTTAATGACCAGGTCTCCGGCCTCATGGCCGAAACGGTCATTAATGCTCTTGAAGTGATCGATGTCGATCATCAGGCAGCTAACCGGTTCATCGTTACGCATGGCTTGTGCCATCTGGGTGTGCAGGGTGTCTTCCAGATGATGGCAGGCCGGTGAGCGGGTCAAACAGGGCTTTTTCCAGTAACGCGTCGCGCAGACGTTGGTTCGCCAGCGCCAGTCCGAGCGCCTCAGCCATCAGTTCAAGATACGGGCGGGAAGGGGCATTGTCCGCGTTGATGTTCTGGAAAGAGAGCAAGCCAATGGCCTCCCCCTGGGCGATAAGCGGCTCGCACAGCGCGCTGTTCGCCGTCTCTTCCTGCAGGTGATAGCAGGCGATA
>OLVX01003288.1_pt1 | contig 10370 bp, 9 predicted proteins | sample 1673271 | NCBI WGS metagenome assembly OLVX01 (sample SAMEA3178939, study PRJEB25190) | human gut metagenome | biome: human gut; feature: human-associated habitat; material: faeces | place: Austria | collected 2013 | reverse complement strand
TCTCCTTGGCGGCAGCGATGCGCTGCTCGGCCAGCTCACGGGCCAGACGCTCGTCGGCAACGGCCTCGAACAGGTCGCCCGCTTCGGGAACGGCGGTCAGGCCGGTGATCTCCACAGGGGTGGAGGGGCCGGCATTTTCCAGCATCTGACCCTTATCGTTGCGCATGGTGCGCACGCGGCCCACGGCGGTACCGGCGATGATGACATCACCGGCGTGCAGGGTGCCGTTCTGGACCAGAATGGTGGCGATGGGGCCCTGACCCTTATCCAGACGGGCCTCAACGACAGCACCCTTGGCGCGGCGGTTGGGGTTCGCCTTCAGCTCCATGACCTCAGCTTCCAGCGCGATGCGCTCCAGCAGGTCGTTGATGCCCATGCCGGTCAGTGCGGAAACGGGGATACAGGCGACATCGCCGCCCCAGTCCTCAGTAATGATGCCGTACTTGGTCAGGCCTTCCATGACCCGCTCCGGGTTGGCGGTGGGCTTATCCATCTTGTTCATGGCCACGATCAGCTTGACGTTGGCAGCCTTGGCGTGGTTGATGGACTCGACGGTCTGGGGCATGATGCCGTCATCGGCAGCCACGACCAGAACCGCGATATCGGTCATGTTCGCGCCGCGGGCACGCATGGAGGTGAACGCCTCGTGGCCCGGCGTGTCGAGGAAGGTGATCAGGCTGTCGTTGACCTTGACCTGATAAGCACCAATGGCCTGTGTGATGCCGCCGGCCTCGCCCGCGGTAACATTGGTCTTGCGGATGGCGTCAAGGATACTGGTCTTGCCGTGGTCAACGTGGCCCATGACGCAGACGACCGGCGGACGCTCCACCAGATCTTCGGCGGCGTCCTCTTCCTGCGTGAACAGGCGCTCTTCGATGGTGACGTGGACTTCGTGCTCGACCTTGGCGTGGAACTCCTCCGCCAGCAGGGAAGCGGTGTCGAAATCGATGACGTCGTTGATGGCGTGCATCTCGCCCATCTGCATGAACTTGGCGATGACCTTACCGGCCTGCTGCTTCAGGCGGGCAGCCAGCTCACCGACGGTGATCTCGTCGGGGATGGAGACCTTCAGCTGCGCGTTGCGGGCCTTTTCCAGCTGGATGCGCTGCAGACGCTCGAACTCGGTCTCGCGCTTGCCCTTCTGGAACTGCTGGCGCTGGCGCTGGCCGCGCTGGGTGAACTTCTGCTTGTTGCCCTGCGGGGTCGGCTTGCGGCGGTTCTCGGTGTTCTTGGTGGAAGCCAGATCATCGTAACGAGCATCGAAACGATCCACATTGACATCCACGGTGCGGGTATCGACGGTAACCTGACTGTCCTCGCGGCGGACGGAGACGGACTGGGCCGGGGCAGCCGTTGCCTTGGCACCGGTCTCGCGGGCCAGCTCGCTCAGGGAGACGGTCTTCTCCTCGCGCTTTTTGTGCTGCTCGTTCTTCTTCTCACCGTGCTTCTTGTTATTGTTCTGGGCAGCGGGTTCGGCCTTCTTTTCGGGCTGAGCGGGCTTTTCGGCCTTGGGCTGCTCGGCCTTCTTCTCTGCCTTCTTCTCGGCCTTCTTCTCCTGAACCGGCTGCTTTGCACTGTTCAGGTACTCGGTCAGGTCGGCCACGCTGTTGTCCTTGCTGAATTTCTCCAGCAGGTAGTTCAACTCGTTCTCCTCCAGAGTGGAGCTGTTCTTCTTGCCGGTGCTGCCCATGGCGGCCAGCTCATCGAGGACCTTCTTTGCCGAAACATTCAGGTCCTTTGCAAAATCGCTTACTTTATATTTTACGGTCATTCGCTCATATCCTCCTCATTTTTGATTGCCCCGCAGTCCGAAAGACGGTCAAAGCAGAGCTTTGCGAGGTTGCGGTCGGTCACGGCGTACACCGCCACCGGTTTGCGGCTGATATCGGCCAGCCGGTCCTGCGTCAACGGCATGGTGATCACGTCCACGAGATCACCCACTGCGTAGTTCAGCCGCTGCATGGTCTTGGCGCTGGCGTCGGATGCCACCATCACGAGCCATGCCTTGCCTTTGACGCACGCATCCTCCACGGCGTCGAAGCCCATGGTCAAGGCCCCGGCCTTGCGGCAGAGGCTCACTGCCTGATACAGCGCTTCCTGCGGGGGCAGGGCGGGCTTTTCGGGGGTGTTGTTCTTATGCTTCGCCATTCTGCTCTGCCTCCTTTGCGGCACCGGCCAGCTGCGCGGCCAGTGCGTCATACACTTCGGCGGGAACCGGCTGCTCAAAGCAGCGCTCCAGCGCCTTTTTCTTCTTTGCCTTGGCCAGACAGGCCGGGTCCGGGCAGAGGTAGGCTCCGCGGCCGGGCTTTTTGCCCACGAGGTCGATGCTGATCTCGCCGCTGGGCGCACGCACCACCCGCACCAGTTCCTTTTTGGGGCGGCTGGTCATACAGCCGATGCACTGGCGGGCAGGGATCTTCTTTTGTGCCATCCGATTTCCCTCCTTCGGCGTGGGGCGGCGGATTATTCCGCAGTCTCCTCGGTCTTAGGCTGTTCTACCTTGGGCTCTTCCTCACCGTAGTAGCCGCTTTCGGGGCGGATGTCGATGTTGTAGCCGGTCAGGCGGGCGCACAGGCGGGCGTTCTGGCCCTTGTTGCCGATGGCGAGGCTCAGCTGCTGGTCGGGAACGGTGACGCGGCAGGAGCGGGTCTCGCCGGGCAGCAGCTCGACCTTGAGGACCTTAGCGGGGCTGAGGGCAGCGGAGATGAACTCAGAGACATCCTCGCTCCACTTCACGATGTCGATCTTCTCGCCGCCCAGCTTCTCGACCACAGCGGCCACACGATCGCCGTGGGGGCCGATGCAGGCAGAAACGGGGTTGACGTTGGGGTCCTTGGACCAGACAGCCATCTTGGTGCGGGCACCGGCCTCGCGGCTGATGGCCTTGACTTCCACGGTGCCGTCGTAGATCTCCGGCACTTCCAGCTCGAACAGGCGCTTGACCAGACCCGGATGGGTGCGGCTGATCATGACGCGGGCGCCGCGCTCGCCGCTGACGACGTCCACGACGTAGACCTGCAGGGTCTCGCCCTCGGTGTAGACCTCGCCGGGGACCTGCTCGTTGCGGGGCAGGATGGCCTCGCCGCCCTTGCCCAGATCAAGGGCCACGATGCCCTTTTCGTTGTCCACGCGGGTAACGGTGGCCTGAATGATATCGTGTGCGCGGGACTGGATCTCGCTGAGCTGCTGGCTGCGCTCGGCCTCGCGGATGCCCTGACGGATGACGTGCTTTGCAGTCTGAGCAGCGATGCGGCCGAAGTCCTTGGTCTTGAGGGGGGTCACGACGCGGTCGCCGATCTCGTAGCTCTTGCGGAGCTTCTGAGCCTCGGTCAGGCCGATCTCGGCGTGCTCGTCGTACCAATCCTCATCGGCAACGACGTTCTGCAGCAGGGCCACATTGAACTTGCCGGTGGCGGGGTCGATCTCGACCATCACATTGTCGTCCTCGACCTCGTAGTTCTTTTTGACGGCGATCACGATGGCGGCCTTGATCTTCTCGATCAGGTACTCCGCGGTGATGCCGCGCTCGTGCTCCAACATGGAGAGAGCTTCAAAAAATTCATTATTCGCAGCTGCCATTTTTCGGGTTCCTCCTAATTTTTTCTCTTTTTTAATCAAACAGATCCTCGTCGTCGCACAGACGCACGGTGCTGGCGGCCGACGCTTCAAAGTTCACAGTGCCGTTCTCCGTCTCGACCGTAATGGTATTCCCTTCGCGGCCGGTCAGGATACCGGAAAACTCTTTGGTGCCGTATTCGTTGGCGCGGAACAGCTTCACGCTGATCTTCTGCCCCTTGACGGCCTCGTAGTGCTCCGGGCGGGTCAGCTTGCGGCCCAAACCGGGGCTGCCCACCTCCAGATAATAGCTCTGCTCAATGGGGTCTGCCTCATCGAGGATGGGGTCCAGCGCGTGCGAGACATCGGCGCAGGTGTCGGTGTCCATGGTGGTGCCGTCCGTCTTGTCGATCAGGACGCGAAGATACCAGTCCGGACCTTCTTTCTCAAACACAACATCCCACAGGCGCAGCCCCATGCCCTCCACGGTGGGGCGGACAAGTGCTTCGACTCTCTGGGCGGTATTGCCGCCAGACTGCTTCGCCATAAAAAACCTCCAAACAAACAAGAAACGCGGACCTTGCGGCCCACGTTCCATAAAAGTTATATCGTACAAATAGAATATACCATACTCCGGCAAAATATGCAAGCGCTTTCGTTAAAAAAGCTTTTACAGCACCCACACTCCGTCTTTGAACAGCTCCACGGTGCGGCCGTCGCGGCACTTGCCGGTGATGTGGCTGTCCTCAGCACCGATCATGACATCCTCATGGATGGCAGACTGGTTCATGCCGCGGGCCAGCAGCTCTTCCTTGGTCAGGGCCGTGCCGCCCTCAGTGGTGCTGGGATAGCTGGCACCGAAGGCGATGTGGCAGGCCGCGTTTTCATCGAACAGGGTGCTGTAGAACAGCGCACCGCTGCGGTTGATGGGACTGGAAGCGGGCACGAGGGCCACCTCGCCGATGCTGCGGGAACCGGCGTCGGTGTCCAGCAGCTGCCCCAGCAGCTCCGCCCCCTCCTCGGCCCCGTGTTCGACGACCTTGCCATCCTGAAAGGTGACATGGAAGCCCTTGATGAGCTGGCCGTTGAAGACATAAGGCTTGGTACCGTAGACCACGCCGTTCACCTTATCCTTGTGGGGCGCGGTGAAGACCTCCTCGGTGGGGATGTTGGGCAGGAAGTCCACACCCTTTTCGTTCTTGCTGCCGGCGCTTTCCCAGCGGGCCTTCTGGGCCAGACCCACGGTCAGGTCGGTGCCGTTGGAACTCTGGAAGCGGACGCTTTCGAGGTCGAAGGCGTTCATCTTGTCCCGCAGGGTCATCAGGCGGTCGAGATGGGCCTTCCACTCGCCCACCGGGTCGCCTCCGGTCACACGGCAGACATCAAAGATGAGCTGCCACAGCTTTTCGATGGCGGCATCGGCGTCGAGTTCCGGGAACATCTTCTTGGCCCACGGGGCGCTGGGCATGGCGGCGATGGACCACTGGACGCGGTCGTTCATGGTGTACTCCCGCCACGGGGCCATGAAGTTCCGGTTTTCCGCATTCACGCGGCCGATCTTGCCGCTGTCCAGCCCGGCGTAGACCTCCGGGTCATCGGCCAGCAGGTGCAGCACACAGACGCCGCCCTCGCTCTCGGCGTAATCCAGATAACGGCGCAGCTGGTAGGGCTTGTTGTCGGTCAGCGCGCTCTCGCTGCCCAGCTCCATCCGGGTGCGGGAAACAGCATTGTCGCTCCAGTCCACCTGCACATCCCGTGCACCGGCCTCAAAGCCGCTGTGCACGCACAGCCGCGCCAGCGGGGCCGCCTCCAGCGGGCAGCGGATGATCAGAGTCTGGCCCGGCTGGGGGTTCACGCCCACCCGGACGATGAAATCGGCGTATTTTTTCAAAAGTTCGTTGAAGTTTTCCACGATACAGCCTCCTGCGGTGTAAAAATCGATTTGGATCTAGTATACCTTTTTTGTGTGCCGCTGTCCACTCTTCAAAAAACAAAAGACGTCTCGGCCTGTTGAAAACAGTCGAAACGTCTGGTATACTGACCTTTGAGAGTGCTGTCTACATACGGTAAGCGGTCGAACCCTTTCCGGCCTGAGCGTCGGGGAGGCGAACGTTTTTGTCGTGCCCCTGACGCTCTGATGCGAAGGGGGTGATGCTTCATGACGCTATTAGAAACTTTGGCTCTGCTGACCTTGCTCGCAACGGTCGGCTTCGGCATGTTCGATATCGCATGGAAAATCTTTACACACAAAAAATGACCGCCCCATGAGCTACCAACTCGGCGGTCATTTTTTGTAACTGATTTGCCGGAAAGGTACTGACCGTTTTCCAGACAGCACTCTCTTTGCTTATACTATACCACAGCCCCGCCGAAATTGCAACGGCGGGGCTAATTTTATCGCTCTGAGATCAAAAAACTCAGAACTCGATCTTGCTCTCGATGTAGCTCTTGAGCTCGGAGATGGGCATACGCACCTGCTCCATGGTGTCGCGGTCGCGGACGGTGACGCAGTGGTCTGCTACGATGCCCTTGGCCTCGTCGCCGACGGTGTCGAAGTCCACGGTGATGCAGTACGGAGTGCCGATCTCGTCCTCACGGCGGTAACGCTTGCCGATGGAACCGGTGTCGTCGTAATCGACCATGAAGTACTTGCTCAGCTCGTTGCGGATCTCCATGGCCTTCTCGCCCAGCTTCTTGCTCAGGGGCAGGACGGCGCACTTATAGGGAGCCAGAGCCGGATGCAGACGCAGCACGGTGCGGACATCCTCCTTGCCCTTGGCATCCACGAGGTGCTCCTCGTCGTAAGCCTCGCACAGGAAGGCCAGCGCCACACGGTCGCAGCCCAGAGAAGGCTCGATGACGTAGGGGATGTAGTGCTCGTTGGTCTCGGAGTCGAAGTACTCCAAGCTCTTGCCGGAAGCCTCCTGATGGCGGCTCAGGTCGTAGTTGGTGCGGTCCGCAATGCCCCACAGCTCACCCCAGTCGGTGAACGGGAAGGCATACTCGATGTCGGTGGTGGCACGGCTGTAGAAAGCCAGCTCGGCGGGCTCGTGGTCGCGCAGACGCAGGTGCTCCTTCTTGATGCCGAGGCTCAGCAGCCAGTTTTCGCAGTAATCCTTCCAGTAAGCGAACCACTCCAGATCGGTGCCCGGCTTGCAGAAGAACTCGCACTCCATCTGCTCGAACTCGCGGGTACGGAAGGTGAAGTTGCCCGGCGTGATCTCATTGCGGAAGGCCTTGCCTACCTGACACACGCCGAAGGGCAGCTTGCGGCGGGTGGTGCGCTGGATGTTGGCGAAGTTGACGAAGATGCCCTGTGCGGTCTCCGGGCGGAGATAGCAGGTGGAAGAGCTATCCTCGGTGACGCCGATGGCGGTCTTGAACATCAGGTTGAACTTGCGGATGGGGGTGAAGTCATGCTTGCCGCAGACGGGGCAGACGATGTCCTCGTGCTCGGCGATGAACTTGTCCATCTCGTCAAAGCTCATGGCATCGACGTTGACCTCCGGGTGCTCGTCCCCGATCAGCTTGTCGGCGCGGTGGCGTGCCTTGCAGGCGCGGCAGTCCAGCAGCGGGTCGGAGAAGCCGGCGACGTGGCCGGTGGTGATCCAAGTCTGGGGGTTCATGATGATGGCCGCATCCAGACCAACGTTGTAAGGGCTTTCCTGCACGAATTTCTTCAGCCAAGCCTTCTTGACGTTGTTCTTGAACTCAACGCCCAGCGGGCCATAGTCCCAGCTGTTTGCAAGGCCGCCGTAAATCTCGGAACCGGGGAAAACATAACCACGGTTCTTGCAGAGATTGACGATCATATCAAGGGTCTTTTCGCTCTGTTCCATTGTAATAACATCCTTTCCGTCCGCGGCTGGCTTGCCGTGTCGTTTGTGTTTGGGCGGGCAGCTTTCCCAACTGCCGCATAGCTATACTGTACCATGTTTCGCCCGGCTTGTAAAGCAAAAGCGGGCGGAAACCGCCCGCTTTTGCTTTACTTATGATATTTCATGCCGGCGTTAATGGTGCAAGCGCGGTAGATCTGCTCCGTCAGCACAAGGCGGGCCAGTTGGTGCGGCATGGTGATGCGGCCCATGCTGAACTTGAGGGCGGCCGCCTTTTTCACCTCGTCGGCAAGGCCGTGGGACGAGCCGATGACAAAGGCCACATCTCCTGCCCCGCTGCCCGCACGGTCGGCGAGGAATTGGGCCAGCTCCTCGGAGGAGATCTGCCTGCCCTCAATGCACATGGCCACGATGGCCGCGCCCTTGCGGACGTTGGAGAGGATGGCCTTGCCCTCCTTTTCCAGCGCCTTTTTCACCACAGCATCGGAGGCGTTCTTCTCCTCGATCTTCTCTTCCGGCAGTTCGATGATCCGGAACGACGCAAACGCCGCCAGCCGCTTCTGGTACTCGGCCACACCCTCGGCGAAATATTTCGCATTCAGCTTGCCGACACAAATCAGGTCAATATTCTGCATAATTTCCTCACAGCAAACTCATCTGCTCTCCTTCATCCTCAGCACGAACCAGCGCCCCGGTGGCGGGCAGACTGCGGACGCGATAGCGATGGGGGTTGGCCAGCTCCAGCGTCTCCGCCGGGACCACCGACGCGATGTGCTGGTTCTTTTTCAGGGTCACGACCGCCACGCCCTGACTGTCACGGGTGGCCTTGGCGCTGATCTGCGCCGTGCCCACCAGCAGCATCCGGCCCGCGCTGGTGCGGATGGCCAGCTCCGTTTCTTCGGGCAGGAAGACCATCTTCGCCAGCGGCTCCTTGTCGCAGTAGGCCTTGAGCAGCTTGCGGCGGTTCAGCTTGGTGGCGTAAGACGCCAGCGGGATCTTCGCGCACTTGCCGCTCTCGAAGAAGAAGAGCATGAAGCCCGCATAATCGCCGGTGATGACCATGGCGAGGATGTTCTCGCCCTCGTCCATGCCGAGCCGGCCGGGGATGAAGATGCCCATCTGGGCCACCTTGCCGTCTTCCAGCTCGTTCAGACGCACCTTGTACACCTGCTGCTTGTCGGTGAAGAAGAGCGCTTCCACGTTGTTCCGCGTCTCGACCTGCTGGATGATCTCGTCGCCCTCCTTGAGCTTGTGGGCACCGGCGGTGCGGAGGCTCTGGGGCGGGATCTTTTTCAGGTAGCCCTCGCGGGTGAAGAAGACGGTGACCGGGTAATCCGGGATGGTTTCTTCCTCGGCACCGCTCTCCTCCTCCGGCAGGTCGTACAAAATCTCGCTGCGGCGGGGCTGGGCGTACTTTTTGGCAACCTCCGTCAGCTCCTTGATGATGATCTTTCGGATGCGGGCGGGCTTTTCGAGGATATCCTTCAGGTCGGCGATGTCGTTTTCCAGCTGCTCGATCTCGCCCGTCCGCTTGAGGATATATTCCCGGTTCAGGTGGCGCAGCTTGATCTCGGCCACATAGTCCGCCTGTACTTCGTCGATGCCGAAGCCGATCATCAGGTTGGGCACGACCTCGGTCTCCTCCTCAGTGGTGCGGATGATGTGGATGGCCTTGTCGATGTCCAGCAGGATGGCGGCCAGACCCTTGAGCAGATGCAGCCGCTTTTCCTTGCCGTGGAGGTCGTAGTAGGTGCGGCGGCGGACACACTCCATTCGGAAGGCCGTCCACTCCTGCAAGATCTCCCGCACGCCCATGACGCGGGGCTGGCCGGAGACGAGGACGTTGAAGTTGGCGCTGAAGCTGTCCTCCAGCGGGGTGGTCTTGAACAGCTTCGCCATCAGCTTTTCCGCGTCCACGCCGCGCTTGAGGTCGAGGGTGAGCTTGAGGCCGTTCAGGTCGGTCTCGTCGCGCATGTCGCTGATCTCTTTGATCTTGCCGGTCTTGACCAGCTCGGCGATCTTGTCCATGATGGCTTCCACCGTGGTGGTAGGCGGGATCTGGGTGATCTCGATCATGTTCTCGCCGGGCACCACGTTGTAGCGGGCACGGACCTTCACGCTGCCGCGGCCGTACTCGTAAATTTCCAGCATCTGGGCTTCATCGTATAAGATCTGGCCGCCGCCCACGAAATCCGGGGCGGGCATGGTGGTGGAGATGTCGTGCTTGGCATCCTTCATCAGGGCGATGGTGGTGTTGCACAGCTCCGCCAGATTGAACGAGCAGATGTTGCATGCCATGCCGACCGCAATGCCCAGCGTGTTATTAGCCAGAATGGTCGGGAAGGTAACGGGCAGCAGGGTAGGCTCGGTGGTGGAGCCGTCGTAGTTGGGGACGAAATCAACGGTCTCCTTGTCGATGTCCCGGAACAGCTCCTCGCAGACATTTTCGAGCTTGGCCTCGGTGTAACGGGAAGCGGCGCAGGACATATCGCGGCTGTAAGCTTTGCCGAAGTTGCCCTTGCTGTCCACAAAGGGCACCAGCAGACTTTCGTTGCCGCGGCCCATGCGCACCATGGTGTCATAGATGGCGGCATCGCCGTGGGGGTTCAGGTGCATGGTGCTGCCCACGATGTTGGCCGATTTGGTGCGGGCGCCTTTCAGCAGCCCCATCTCATACATGGTGTAGAGCAGCTTGCGGTGGGCGGGCTTGAAGCCGTCGATCTCCGGCAGGGCGCGGGAGACGATGACGCTCATCGCATAGGGCATATAGTTGGTCTCCAGCGTGCGGGTGATGGGGTCTTCCAGCACGCTGCCAGCGTTCAGGATCTCAACACCGTCGCCCAGCTGCGGGCGGACGGGTTTGAGAGACTTTTTTGAAGATTTTTTTGCCATATTCTTCTTATTATCCTCTATCTATCCGAATTCAACCTCTCAGTCTCGCCTACGGCTCGCCAGCTCCCCTAGTAGGGGAGCCTCTGG
>OLVX01003281.1_pt1 | contig 10401 bp, 5 predicted proteins | sample 1673271 | NCBI WGS metagenome assembly OLVX01 (sample SAMEA3178939, study PRJEB25190) | human gut metagenome | biome: human gut; feature: human-associated habitat; material: faeces | place: Austria | collected 2013 | reverse complement strand
GGATATTATCGTATGTTATGGCTTTCAAGTCCACATAGGAAAGACCGGTGAAGCAACAAACCACCCCAATCGCATCCAAGTAACAACCGCAGCAAGTGAAACGTAAACCGTTGAATTATAATAGATTTGCTCAATATCGCATCTTTAGCGAAAGAGGGAAAAAGGCAAAATATAGAAGCGGTTCAGCTACCAAGTCGTTACCTATTTTAGACGAGGATAAACGCTGAATATCAATGCTTAACAGACTGCGGAAGAATGAAGAAACATAGCCCGAAAGACAGACAGGAACAGCGGTTCCGACTTGCCCGGGTTCCGTTGCAACGTTTCGCCCAAGTTTTCATATCCGGTCAAAAGCCAATTAGGAGTATTATTGCAACTAAAATGAAGAGTATGAAAACAGAATTCAAGGTGCTGCTCTACCTGAAACGAAACGGGCAGGATGCGGAAGGGTTATGCCCCCTGATGGGGCGTATCACCGTCAAAGGAAAAACGAACTCCGTCGCACAATTCGCATGCAAGTTCAAAGTGAATCCAAACCTATGGAATGCCACCTCACAGCGTTGCACCGGCAAGAGTAAAGTAGCGGTCTACACCAACCGTGAGATTGAGAAGATGCTGCTCCTTCTACGCCAACGGTATAACGAGCTGTTGGATATGAAGGCCGACATCACCGCTGAGGAAATTAAAAACACATTTCAAGGAATCGCTACGGCACAAGCCACCCTGCTGGGATTATTCCGGGAGCACAATGAGGAATATGCCTTGCGTGTGGGCGTGAACCGGAAAGAAAACAGTTTCTACCAATACAAGAACACCTATCACCATGTCGCCGGATACATTACGGACAAATACAAAGTGTCCGATATTCCGGTAAAAGCACTGGACGGATCGTTTATCGAATCGTTCGAGCTTTACCTCCGTATTGACAAGGGGATGCAGACCGGCAGTTCCATCGGACATGTACAACGTCTGAAGCACATCGTACAGACAGCGGTATATCGTGGCATCCTTTCTTTTAATCCTTTCAAGGAATTCACTCCCCTGAAACCGAAACAGAAGCAACTTTACCTCACCCGTGAAGAACTGGAAAAGTTAATGACGACCACATTCGACACGCCCAACCGGAACTTTACCCGTGATATGTTTCTTTTTTCAGCGTTCACCGGAATCTGCTACTGCGACATGTGCAACCTGCGAGAATCTAATATAGTCAAGGCCGATGACGGCAGTCTGTGGATCGAAACGAAACGCCAGAAAACAGGTACGCCCGAAAATGTGCGTCTGCTGGATATTGCCATCACTATTATAGAAAAGTATAAAGGAATGGCACCGGATGGGAAACTGTTCCCGATGTTGCATAACACGAGCTTCAATCCCCACCTGAAGAAAATCGCCAAACAATGCGGCATAGACCGCAACCTTTGCTTCCACTGCTTAAGACATAAAGGATTTCCTTTCTTGCTAAAATTCAATAGCTTACAAAATATCTCGGCTTAATAGGTAACGATTTAGAAACCAGCGAAATTCTGTGTTTTACCTCGTTTTGCAGTAATTCAAAAGAACGCTTTTCCTAAATGCAAAGGTAATATTATTTTTTGAATAACAAACCTTTGCAGATAGTCAAATTCAACAAAATCGGCTATGGTTGCCTGAATTTATATTTCAATCCATATTCTTCAAGTTTGCCATATAGAGTTGTTCTGCTTATTCCAAGCAGTTCGGCAGCGGCACTCCGGTTGCCGTTTGTCTGTTTTAACGCACGCAATATCCGCTCCTTATCCTCCGCGTCATTGCGCAGGGCGAAGCTGACAGGTGAGGTCAGTTTCGTCACGGCAAGTTCCAGATGCTCTTTCGTGACCACACCTTCCTGCGCCTGTAATACGGCTCCCATTATCTTCTGCCGAAGCTCACGCACGTTGCCCGGCCATTCCATGTTGCTCAGGATGCGCAGCGTCTCGGCAGGAATGCTGTCGATATTGCGCCCCAGACGACGGGCAATTTTGAAGGTAAAGGCTTTCGCCAGCAGCGGAATATCTTCAGCACGCTCCGCCAGTGCCGGGATTTTGAGATTCACCACGTTCAGACGGTAGTAGAGGTCTTCACGAAACTCGTTGCGCGCCATCACTTTTGGTAAGTCGCGGTGGGTGGCGGAAATAATTCGTACGTTAATATCAATATCGCGGTTGCTGCCCAGCGGGCGCACTTTACGCTCCTGAAGCACGCGCAGCAGTTTGACCTGTAGCGGCGCAGGCATGTCACCAATCTCGTCGAGGAACAGCGTGCCGCCTTCCGCGGCCTGGAACAGCCCTTCCCGGCTGCTTACCGCGCCGGTGAAGGCGCCACGGGCATGACCAAACAGTTCGGACTCAAGCAATTGTTCCGGAAGCGCACCGCAGTTAATGGCAATAAAGGCATTTTTGCTGCGCGGGCTGGCGTTATGGATCGCCTGCGCCAGGATCTCTTTCCCGGTTCCGCTCTGGCCGTTAATCAGCACGCTGACGTCGGACTGGGCGACCATCCGCGCCTGCTCAAGCAGACGTAGCATGATCGGGCTGCGGGTTACAATGGATTCACGCCATGCGTCGTCGCCAGAGGGTGCCGCGTGCTCCAGCGCGCTGTCGATGGCTTTGTAGAGTGCGTCTTTATCTACCGGCTTGGTGAGGAAGCTGAATACGCCCTGCTGGGTTGCGGCGACGGCATCCGGAATTGACCCGTGTGCCGTCAGGATAATCACCGGCATGCCCGGCTGCTGCTTCTGGATCTCCGCGAACAGCTGCAGGCCGTCCATTTCGTCCATCCGCAGATCGCTGATGACCAGATCAATTTTCTCGCGGCTAAGGACTTTCAGCCCTTCCTGTCCGCTTTCCGCAGTCACTACGCTGTAGCCTTCACTCACCAGACGCATCCCCAGCAGCTTTAACAGCCCGGGATCGTCATCCACCAGTAAGAGATGGGCAGGTTTACGGCTCGTCATGCTTCACATCCTCTTGTTTCTGCGTGTCGCTGTCCGGTGCTGCGGATGCGCTACCAGGCTGATATTTACGCGACGAGAGCTGTCTTTCGATATCGGTCAGGTTTTCCAGCTTGCGCGTCGTGGTATCCAGCTGAGTGCGTAAATGCTGTTGCTGTTGACGCAGCGTATCAAGTTCGCTGTCGGTGGACTGCTGGAGCTTGCTGTAGCGAGAGCGCTCTTCAGACAGCTGAAGCTGTAATGTCTGACCATCCCGCCAGAGCTGGTATACCGGTCGTACCTGTACCGGGAGCGCGATCGTAAAGGTATCCAGCCGGGTCACATTAGCCCGACGTTCGACGGGGGTGATTTTCGCATCGGCCAGTAGAATTCCACGCTTGAAAGCGTCCTGCCAGGTGTCGTCATCCAGCATCGCCGCTTTCGAACGGGCGTCCACCGGCGCAAGACGCTGGGCACAATCTATTCCGCGCAGCCAGAACAGCGGATTATTTTCGACATCATGCCCTGACAAATTCCAGATGTCGTCACAGCGGGTAGAGAGGAAATCCGCCAGCTGGTTATCCGGCCATTTATCTTCTTGTTTACCGCTTATCGCACTTTGTGGCGCATGAGAAACGCACCCTGCCAGAAATAAACAAGGTAAACCCAGGCGAAATGTGTTGCTGGAAAACACCGCGCGTACGGCGCGGAAAAAGACGTGTGACATACTCACCAGACTTAGATTCATTTTATTGGTTTTTCCGGCTCAGGGGCAGTTCAATACGGAAGCAAACATCCGCACGTTCGTCCGTGGCAATGTTTAGCTCACCCTGCATGCGTCTTATGCAGTCCCGGGCGATGCTTAAGCCCAGACCACTTCCTTTTACCGCACCCTTCCGCTGATGACTCCCCTGGAAAAAGGGTTCGAAGATCATGGTTTTTTCGTCATCAGGGATCGGGGTGCCGGTGTTAGCGACGTCAATAAACACCCGGGAACCCATCGTATAACTTCGGATATAAATGTTACCGGATTCAGTACCATAGTGCACCGCATTGGAGTAAAGATTATCCAGAACGCTCATTAAAAGCATCGGTTCAGCGAGACAGGCAGGCGCACTCAACTCCACCCCGGTATGCATCATTTTAGCTCTTGCTGGCAAGCTATGGGCGGAGATCACCATGTCCACCAACGGTTCAATCTCAACGCTTTCAAGCACCACAGCACCATCCGCCAGCTTGCGGTTGTAATCCAGCAGTTGTTCAATCAGCTTTTGCAGGTTGCGGCTGCTGGCATCCAGAATCTCAACAATTTCTTTCTGTTCTGGCGTTAGCGGTCCTGCCACCTCATCTGCCAGCAGCTCCGTTCCTTCACGCATGCTGGCGAGCGGCGTTTTCAATTCATGGGAAATATGGCGCAGGAACTGATGACGCTGGGATTCCAGCCACGCCAGACGCTCCGACAACCAGATAATACGCTGGCCAACGGAGCGCAGCTCGCGCGGGCCTTTAAAGGAAACCGAATCCCCGAGCGATTTCCCCTCTCCAAGACGGTTGATCATACGCTGAATGCCCTTCACCGGGCCGATGATCATACGGGTAAAGAGCAGAACCAGCCCGAGACTCACCAGGAAAAGCACCAGTGCCTGCCAGCCGAAGAACTGCCCGCGTTCGGCTATCTCCTGCTGCAACTGCTGACCGCGAGAGAAAATGACCGTGCGGGTTGACTGCACCATCTCGGTGTTGGCGGCAGCAAACGCTTCAAGACGCGCGGCGGCGGCGGCATCCGGCCCGCTATTGTGGCATTGCAGCTGCGCAAGATCGTTCAGATCCTGACGCAATGCCTGATACAGCTTGTCGTCGGGCAACACGCCCGCATGCGCGTCCAGCATCTCGCTGTAGCGCTTGCGTTGACTCTGGTAAACCTTTTCCAGCGTCCGATCGTCAAGCACGCAGTACTGGCGATAGCTACGCTCCATCTCCAGCGCGGCGTTGGTCATCGCTTCACTGCGTCTGGCGTCGATAAGCGTGGTGCGGTTAGTCAGTGCGGCCTGAGCGCTCAGCGCGTTAAGGCTTTGCCACGCCTGCCAGGCGAGGATCAGCAATGGCAGCAGGATTAGCAGGAAGGCCATCATCACGAGCTGTCGCAGGGAGCGGGGAAAAACGGGCCAGCGTTTCAACGCATTACTCTCTTCATGGGGGTTTACGCAGAGCGTAACTGAGTCTGCCCTTCAGATACAACAAAGCCGGGTAAAAACCCGGCTTTGTTATGGAATAAGGCGGTGCCTAACTCGACGTTTCGCCCTGGCCTGATAAAGCATCGCTATGATCAGTAGTTGGACGGCAGGCACCTTTTTGTGCGTCATTCGAAGTTTATGTAGCACGTCCCGAAGGGGCTGACATAAGAAGGTGAATGAGCCACTGGTTAATATTATGCAACACCCGTGCCAGAATGCAAAACAAAACATTAACACATTGATATATAAACATTTTACCAACTTCACCTGTTCATTATCGTTTGAATGATTTCCAGGCTAAGTGTCGCTATTAAGCAACACCTTAACAGGAACCTGTTCTGGCATATATAAATCAATGAGTTAAATGTCTCCTTTTGGAGACAGTTGCAAACCGTCTTTGTCGCAATTTTGCGACACGCATAAAAAAGCCCGGTGCGCTACGCTTACCGGGCCTGGAAGGTACCTGCTTTACATCTTAACCCAACTGTTTACGCGCATTGCGGAAGATACGCATCCACGGGCTGTCCTCGCCCCAGTTTTCCGGGTGCCAGGAGTTGCTCACGGTACGGAACACGCGCTCCGGGTGCGGCATCATAATGGTTGCACGACCACTTTCGCTGGTGACTGCCGTAATACCGTTGACCGAGCCGTTCGGGTTAGCCGGATAGGTTTCGGTGACCTTGCCGAAGTTATCGACAAAGCGCAGCGCCACCAGACCTTTGCTTTCAAGCTGAGCCAGATGTGCTGCATCACGCACTTCTACCTGACCTTCACCGTGGGACACGGCGATTGGCATCTGTGATCCGACCATGCCCTGCAGCAGCAGAGATGGGCTTTGTGTCACTTCCACCAGGCTGAAGCGCGCTTCAAAGCGGTCAGACTGGTTACGCACAAAGCGCGGCCAGGCTTCGCTGCCCGGGATAAGCTCGCGCAGGTTGGACATCATCTGGCAACCGTTACACACGCCCAGCGCCAGCCTTTGCGGACGGTGGAAGAAGGTTTCGAACTCGTCGCGCACGCGGCTGTTAAACAGAATGGACTTCGCCCAGCCTTCACCGGCGCCCAGTACGTCACCGTAAGAGAAACCACCGCAGGCCACCAGCGCCTGGAAATCTTCCAGACCGGTACGCCCGGCCAGCAGATCGCTCATGTGAACGTCGATGGCGTCAAAGCCCGCACGGTGGAAGGCAGCCGCCATTTCAACGTGGGAGTTAACGCCCTGCTCGCGCAGCACGGCCACCTTCGGACGTGCACCCGTCGCAATGTACGGCGCGGCGATGTCTTCGTTGATGTCGAAGGAGAGCTTCACGTTCAGGCCTGGATCGCTGTCGTTAGCCTTCGCGTTATGCTCCTGATCGGCACATTCCGGGTTATCACGCAGGCGCTGCATCTGCCAGGTCGTTTCCGCCCACCACATACGCAGCGTGGTGCGGCTTTCGCTGAAGACAGCATGACCGTCAGCTTCAATGACAAAGCGGTCGCCCTGTACGGCTTTACCCAGATAATGTACGCAGTCTGCCAGACCGTGCTGCGCAAGAATGGCTTCAACCGCATCGCGGTCTGCCGCACGCACCTGAATCACCGCGCCCAGCTCTTCGTTGAAAAGCGCTGCCAGGCGGTCTTCACCCAGAGAGGCAATATTCGCCTCCACACCACAGTGGCCGGTGAAGGCCATCTCTGCCAGCGTGACCAGCAGTCCGCCGTCGGAGCGGTCGTGGTAGGCCAGCAGCTTACGCTGCGCGACCAGCGCCTGAATTGCATCGTAGAAGCCTTTTAACTGGGCCACGTCACGCACATCGGCCGGTGTATCACCCAGCTGACGATAAACCTGCGCCAGCGCCGTGGCACCCAGCGCGTTGTGACCTTTACCCAGGTCAATCAGCAACAGGGCGTTGTCTTCGGTCGCAAGCTGCGGCGTCACGGTGTGACGTACGTCTTCCACGCGCGCAAAGGCGGAGATGATCAGCGACAGCGGAGAAGTGATCTCGCGCTGCTCGTTGCCTTCCTGCCAGCGGGTTTTCATCGACATAGAGTCTTTACCCACCGGGATCGTCAGGCCCAGCGCCGGACAAAGTTCTTCGCCCACAGCTTTAACGGCTTCATACAGGCCCGCATCTTCGCCAGGGTGACCGGCAGCGGCCATCCAGTTAGCGGAGAGCTTGATACGTTTGATATCGCCAATCTGCGTCGCGGCAATGTTGGTCAGCGCTTCACCCACAGCCAGGCGGGCGGACGCGGCGAAGTCCAGCAGCGCCACAGGCGTGCGTTCGCCCAGGGCCATCGCTTCACCGTAGTAGCTGTCGAGACTCGCGGTGGTTACGGCACAGTTCGCGACCGGGATCTGCCACGGGCCGACCATCTGATCGCGCGAGACCATACCGGTTACGGTACGGTCGCCAATGGTGACCAGGAAGGTTTTCTCTGCCACCGCCGGCAGGTGCAGCACGCGGTTGACCGCTTCTGCAACGGTGATGCCCTGGCGATCCAGCGCTTTGCCCGCTGCTTTACGCGTTTGCACGTCGCGGGTCATCTTCGGCGTTTTACCGAGCAGAACGTCCAGCGGCAGATCGATCGGCTGGTTGTCGAAATGGGTGTCGCTCAGGGTCAGGTGCTTCTCTTCGGTCGCTTCGCCGATGACGGCATACGGCGCGCGCTCACGGCGGCACAGCTCGTCAAACAGCGGCAGTTGATCCGCTGCAACCGCCAGAACATAACGTTCCTGGGATTCGTTACACCAGATTTCCAGCGGGCTCATGCCTGGCTCATCGCTCAGGATATCGCGCAGGTTGAAGCGGCCACCGCGTCCGCCATCGCTCACCAGCTCCGGCATGGCGTTAGACAGACCGCCCGCGCCCACGTCATGGATAAAGAGAATCGGGTTCGCGTCGCCCAGCTGCCAGCAGCGGTCGATGACTTCCTGGCAGCGACGCTCCATTTCCGGGTTGTCGCGCTGAACGGAAGCAAAGTCGAGATCCGCATCTGACTGACCGGAGGTCATGGAGGATGCCGCGCCGCCGCCCAGGCCGATGTTCATCGCCGGGCCGCCCAGCACGATCAGCTTCGCGCCAACCACGATCTCGCCTTTCTGGACGTGATCGGCACGGATATTGCCGATCCCACCCGCCAGCATGATCGGTTTGTGATAGCCACGCAGCTCTTCGCCGTTATGACTGTCCACTTTCTCTTCATAGGTACGGAAGTAGCCGTTCAGTGCCGGACGGCCAAATTCGTTGTTGAATGCCGCGCCGCCCAGTGGACCGTCGGTCATGATATCCAGCGCGGTCACAATGCGCTCTGGCTTGCCGAAATCCTCTTCCCATGGCTGCTCAAAGCCCGGGATGCGCAGGTTGGAGACGGAGAAACCAACCAGGCCCGCTTTTGGTTTCGCACCACGTCCCGTTGCACCTTCATCACGGATTTCACCGCCTGAACCGGTGGCCGCACCCGGCCACGGGGAAATTGCCGTCGGGTGGTTGTGGGTTTCCACTTTCATCAGGATATGCGCAGGCTCCTGATGGAAGTCGTAACGACCGGTAGCGTGGTCGGCAAAATATCGCCCAACCTCGGAGCCTTCCATCACCGCGGCATTGTCTTTATAGGCAGACAGCACGTGGTCGGGTGTTTGCTCCATGGTGTTTTTGATCATTTTGAACAGCGATTTAGGCTGCTGTTCGCCGTCAATAATCCAGTCGGCGTTGAAAATTTTATGGCGGCAGTGCTCGGAGTTGGCCTGCGCGAACATGTAGAGCTCGATGTCGTTCGGGTTGCGGTTCAGCTTAACAAACGCATCCTGCAGGTAGTCGATTTCGTCTTCTGCCAGCGCCAGGCCGAGACGCAGGTTAGCGTCAATCAGCGCCTGACGGCCCTGCCCCAGCAGGTCTACGCTTTGTACCGGCGCAGGCTGATGGTGGGAGAAGAGCTTCTGTGCGTCATCAAGAGAAGCAAACACGCTCTCCATCATGCGGTCATGCAGCTCGGCGGCAACCGCCTGCCACTGCGCGTCGCTCAGGGTCGAGGCGTCAACGTAGTAGGCCACGCCGCGCTCCAGACGGTTAATCTGGCTCAGGCCACAGTTGTGGGCAATGTCGGTGGCTTTAGAAGACCAGGGGGAGATGGTGCCCGGACGCGGCGTCGCAAGGATCAGTTTGCCGGTTGGCGTATGGCTACTCAGATTTGGGCCATACTTGAGCAGGCGTTCCAGCTGTACGCGCTCCTCTGCATTCAGGGGGGCATTCAGGTCAGCAAAATGGACATACTCAGCGTAAATATTGCTTACCGGAAGGTCGGCCGCCTGAAAACGTGCCAGCAGTTTGTTAATACGGAAGGCAGACAGTGCAGGCGAACCACGCAGAATTTCCATCATAAGTCTCTCGTCTTCGAAGCGCCGGGGCGCTTTCAGTGTGCGCAAGGGGGGAAAACGGGCGTCATTATAGAGAATCCTGAGCGCCGACGAAACCGTTTGCGTGGAAATAAAATTGGCGGAGACATTTAGCAATAGATGTGACCTGTCTCTCTAATTGGTTGCCAAGTGGCGCAAGTTTACGCAAAATGCCGCTCATTCAATGGCAAACCTGATTATCAAACATGGCTACAGCGTACTGAGGCAACCGGCGTCGCAGAGAATTAACTAATTGAAAAAATTAAAGATTAATTATCTGCTCATCGGCATTGTTACGTTGCTGCTGGCAGTGGCCCTCTGGCCTTCCATCCCCTGGTTCGGTAAAGCCGAAAACCGTATCGCCGCCATTCAGGAGCGGGGGGAGCTGCGCGTCAGTACGCTCAACTCTCCGCTGATTTACAGCGACATTAACGGCAAAATTATTGGCCTTGATTATGAACTGGCGCAGCAGTTCGCCGATTATCTTGGCGTGAAGCTTAAAATTACCGTTCGCCAGAATATCAACCAGCTGTTCGACGACCTTGATAACAACGATGCCGACATACTGGCAGCCGGTCTGGTCTATAACAGTGAGCGTAGCAAAAACTATCAACCGGGCCCGACCTATTACTCCGTTTCGCAACAGCTGGTCTATCGCGTCGGGAGTCTGCGGCCACGCACGCTGGCCTCCATTAACGATCAACAGCTGACCATTGCGCCCGGCCATGTGGTGATTGAGGATCTGCGTGAGCTGAAAGAGAAGAAATACCCCGACCTGAGCTGGAAGGTTGATCCGAAACTGGGCACAACGGAGCTGCTGGAGCAGGTAAAAGATCAGA
>OLVX01003276.1_pt1 | contig 10406 bp, 5 predicted proteins | sample 1673271 | NCBI WGS metagenome assembly OLVX01 (sample SAMEA3178939, study PRJEB25190) | human gut metagenome | biome: human gut; feature: human-associated habitat; material: faeces | place: Austria | collected 2013 | reverse complement strand
CGTAGCCGTAGTTCATGGTGGCGATGAAGCGGGTCTCCTCGGCCAGCGGGATGCGGTCGTAGCCGGGCACATCAATGGCGCGGCGGAAGTCCAGCACTGCGTGCAGCACGGCCAGCGCCTCGTTCTTGGCCATGTTGATCTCGTCCAGCACGCCAAAGCCGCCGCACTGGGCGCAGCGGTACACCGGTCCGGGGCGGAACTCCACCCGTCCGTCGACAAAGGTGTCCATGCCGATGAGGGAGGCCGCGTCCATGTTCACATGGAACGAGATGTCCCACGCGGGGCGGCCGAAGGCGGCGGAGAGGTTCTCGGCCAGCACGTTCTTGCCGGTGGCTTTGCCGCCCGCCAGCAGCAGGTTTTCGCCGCAGAGCAGGGCGGCCAGCGCCTGCTCCCACACCTCTTTGCCGTAGTAGGTAAAGGCCGGGGCCGGGATGCGGGGCCGCAGCGCAGCGTCCAGCGGATGGGCGGCACGGTATTCCTCTACCGCAGAAAGCAGGGCCGGGTCCACGCCCTCCTGCCGCAGCGTCTCAAGAAGTTCAGACATTGTACAATACACCTCGATGCTTTGCCGGTTGCTTGCAGCAAACCGGCTGCTCAGCCCTATCATAGCACAATCGCGGGCATTTGTGTAGGGGGTGTGCGGGGCAAAACAGCAAAGAGGGGCAGCCCCGACCGGGACCGCCCCTCTTCCCATGAAAAAGAAGAAAAGAAGAAATGTTGGATCTATGCAGGAGAACTGCGCCTTATCAGGCGTTCTCCAAGCCTGCCATCTGCTTGATGGATTTAATGGCAAAGGTCAGGGTACGACCGCAGGCAGTACCGCCCATGACGCAGGGATAGTTGTTCTGGAAGAAGCTGCCGGACATATCACCGGTGATATACAGACCGGGGATCGGCTCATTGTTGCTGTCCTTGGCCTGGCAGTTCTCGGTGATGGAGATGCCCTGCATACTGCACAGCAGAGAGGCACCCAGCCAGCAGCCGTAGAAGGGAGCGGTGCGGATGGCGCTCAAACGGCTTGCAGGCTTGCCGAAGTCCTCATCGTTCTGTTTGTCATACAGCTCGTTGTAGCGGGCAACGGTGGCTACAAAGTTGTCCTTGTCGGCACCGGTAAAGCCCATCTTGTCGGCAAGCTCTTCAATGGTGTCCGCCTTCATGATCAGGCCCTCACCCTCGTACTGCTCCAGCTGACCTTCCATCATGCCGGGGATGTAACGGGTCAGTGCAGAGCAACCGATGGTGTGGAAGCGATCTACGTCGCTGCGGAAGTTTGCATCGTGGATCATGGCATAAACATGACCCGGCTGCTGGAAGGAAGCGTGAGAAGCGTTGTCGTACTCCTGGCTCTCGTTCATAAAGCGTTCGCCATGGCGGTTGACCTTCAGGAACGGCTGGCTGCCGGGGTTGTACTGACCCACAGTGCCGGGGAAGGCCTTGCCGCCAAAGGCGTTCTCGCTGTCCACATAGCCGGCATCCACACCGGGTGCTACCAGACCACGGTCGAACAGAACGGGAGCGGGCTCTGCATCCAGATGTGCACCTGCCCAGATCGCGGCACGGATGCCGTAACCCTTGTCGGCAGGCGTATAGGAGCAGGCAGTGGTCACACTGGTGCCCAGCGGGTCCAGCTGCTCCATCATGTAGGGGTTGCCGGCATAGCCGCCGCAGGCCAGCAGCACGCCCTTGGCTGCGTTGATGCGGATAAAGTGGTCATCTGCGGTACTCTGGGCGATCACGCCGGTGATGCGGCCGTCGGCGTCTTTTTCCAGCTTGGCAAGGCCGGTGTTAAAGTCGATGCTGTAGCCTTTGCTTTCAATGTACTCCTGGAACACCACATTGCGGGGCTTTTCAGCGCTGCTGTAATCGACCTGCTGCACAGGGAACATCAGCTTGCTCTGGCTCACCTGCGTGTCATCCGGCCACTTGGCTTCATCGCCGGCGGTCAGGTTGCACACATAGTTATAAGGTTCGTTTTCCAGGATGCCGGAAACAAAATCATGCATGGCAGCGGATTCGTTGATCCAGGTCTTGACCACGCGCTGGTCGCAGCGACCGCCCATAGAACGGGAGATCTCGCTCAGCAGTTCGGCGCGGTCAACCGGAGCGATCCCTTTTTTCTTTGCTTCGCTGCTATCAATGGTGCCGTACCAGTGACGGGTCTCCATGACGGAAGAATTCTGTTCGATCAGGCGGAAATCCAGCCCGTTCTGTGCAGCATAAGCGGCTGCGCACATACCACCGTTGCCTGCGCCCACGATGACGATATCGGTATCCCATGTCTCGGTGATGGCGGCCTCGTCGATGTCGGGCTCGGTGCCCAGCCAGTCGTTCTCATCGCCGGTGGGCAGCTGAACGGAGGACACAACGGCCTCGCCCTTGGCCTGTGCATAGCAGCTCTTGGCAGCCTTCATGACGGCCTCGGAGGTGATGGTGGAGCCGGACACGCCGTCGATCTCGGCAGAACCGGCAGCCAGCAGCTGATCGCGCAGCTCGTCGGCAGCAGCAGCACCGATGGAAGCGGTCTCGCCGGAGGTGTCCACGACCACGTCGGTCACGGCGCTGTCGGAGAAGGTCATGGTGACCTTGACGGTGGAGGAAATGCCCTCGGCAGTGCCCTCATAGGTGCCGGGGATGTAGGTGCCGGTTGCACCGGAAGCGGCAGCGTTGCCGGAAGCAGCGGTGGAGGTGGAGCCGGAGGCTGCATTGCAGGCAGCCAGAGCACCGGCGGTGACACCGCTCATGGCGGCGGCAGCGGCGATCTTCAGAAAGCCTTTGCGGGAGATCTTGTTCATAGTGGTTTCCTTCTCTTTCTCTTCTTGTGTCTCTTTGTGATTTTTGGCTCTGCTCTGTGGAAAAATCTGCACAGAACCAACAAAAACAGTTTAGCATACCTGTGAAAAGTATGTCAATCAATTTGGGGGCACGGAACGCCTTAAACTTTGTTAAACATTTGGCGCAGGTACGGCCCGGTCAATGGAGAAAAATGCAGGCTCTGCGGGGATTTTTGCCAAAAACAATGCACGGAAATGTTGCGCAGGTGTTGCGGTTATGTTACAATTGAGTTGCACACAGAAGCCGGCCAGCCACGACCGGCAGAACGGCAGCAAACGCTGTCACGGAAAGGGAGATTTTGGTATGAAGGTGGCAATGATCGGGCACAAGGACTTCCCGTCCCGTTCGGGTGGTGTGGAAGTCATGGTCGGCGGGCTGGCAACCAGCCTGGTCCGGCGCGGTTATGAGGTCACGGTGTACAACCGCGGCCTGCAGAAGGGGCACAATGTTTACACGACCGAGGGCGTGCAGGCCCGCCGCATCTTTACCTTTCAGAAGGCGTCGCTGAATGCCATGGTCTATTCGTTCCTGGCCACCTTTGACGCCCTGACGCGGGACTGCGATGTGATCCACTACCACGCCATCGGCCCATCGGTGCCGCTGGTGATCGCCAAGCTGTTCGGCAAGCACACCGTGTGCACCGTGCACGGCCTGAACTGGAAGGTAGATAAATGGGGCGGCTTTGCCAGCGCCTACCTGAAGCTGGGTGAGCGGGTGGCCGCAAAGTATGCGGATGATCTGGTGGTGCTGTCGGAGAGCGAGTGGAACTATTTTCAGGAGAAGTACGATCGTACCGCCATCCTCATCCCCAATGCGGTGCAGATGCGCCAGCCGCTGCCCTGCAACCTGATTCGCGAAAAATACGGGCTGGAAGCCGGGAGCTACATTCTGTATGTGGGCCGCATCTCGCCGGAAAAGGGCCCGCTGGACCTGGTGGAGGGCTATCTGAAAGCCCACACGGACAAAAAACTGGTGCTGGCCGGCCCCTTTGCGGAGACCGAGTACTGCACCACGGTGCGGGAGAAGATCGCGGGCAACCCCAACATCATCACGACGGGCTATGTGGTGGGCGACGCGCTGCTGGAGCTGTACAGCAACTGCGCCCTGTTCGTGCTGCCCAGCCACACCGAGGGCCTTTCGCTTTCGCTGCTGGAGGCGCTGTCGCTGGGGGTGAAGTGCCTCGTGAGCGACATCCCGGAGAACACCACTGTGACCGCCGACTACGGCACCGAGTTCCGCACCGAGGACACCGACAGTCTGGCCCGGGCACTGGAGCGGGACACCGCCCGGCCCCTCACGCCGGAACAGCGCGAGGCACAGGTGGACTATGTGCGCACCAACTTTGATTATGATGTCATGCTGGATCGGTACGAGGAAGTGTATCACCATGTGATCGGTGACCCGCTCAAGGAGATACCTTCGCAGGCCAAGGCACACCGCAAGGCCGCAGCCGCCCAGGGAGGCGCAGCATGATAAAGGAAGAACAGAACCCGGTCGGGCCGGTGCTGACCGCGGCCGAAAGCCGCCGCCGGGTGCTGCACAACATGTGCTCGTCGCTGTTGTACAACCTGTCGGTGATCCTGTTCGGCCTGCTGCTGCCGCGGCTGTACCTCACCAGCTTCGGTTCGGAGCTCAACGGTCTGGACAGCACCATCAAGCAGATCTTTTCCTGTCTGACTCTGCTGGAAGCGGGCGTGGGCCTGGCCTCGCAGCAGGCCTATTACCTTCCGGTGGCCGTGGGCGACGGGAAAGCCATCAACGGCATTTTTTCGGCCACGCATCACTATTACCGCCGCACCGGTATCGTGTATCTGCTGGTCACGGTGGTGTTTGCGCTGCTGTACCCCCTGTGCATCAACACAGTGCTGTCCTACGGCACCGTGAGCCTGATCGTGGTGTTCTACGGCATCCCGGGCATCGTGAGCTATCTGGTGCAGGGCAAATACCGCTCCTTTATGGAAGTGGAAGGCAAAAACTATGTGATCACCTACATCACCACGGCCACCATGGCGGCGGGCAACCTGCTGCGCATGCTGGCGCTGCTGTTTACCCGCAGCATCCTGTTGGTGCAGGTGACCTACTGCGTGCCTTCGGTGTTCCAGGTGCTGGTGCTTACGGCCTATATGCGCAAAAACTATCCGTGGCTCAACGCGCACGATACCCCCAATCTGGAGGCGCTGGCCCAGCGCGGCTCGGTGCTGGTGCATCAGCTCACGAGCATCGTGTTCAACAACACCGACACGATCCTGATCTCCAGCCTGTGCGGTCTGGCGTCGGCCAGTGTGTACACCATTTATATGCTGTTTTTCTCCAACATCGAAAAGCTGTTCTACTCGATCGTCAACAGCATCAGTTTTCGGCTGGGGCAGCTGTTCTATGTGGAGCCGGAAAAGTTCAAGCGGCTGTACCGGCTGTACGATGCCCTTTACCTTTCCGCGGCCTTTGCACTGTTCACGACCGTGGCTGTGTTCCTGATGCCCATCATCGCGCTGTATACGTCCGGTGTGACCGATGCCGAGTACCTTGACACCCGCCTGCTGGTACTGTTTACGGCGGTGGAGCTGCTGTCCAGCGCCAAGCAGCCGTCGGGGATGCTGCTGAACATCAGCGGCCGCTTTGAAGAGACCCGGCAGCAGGCCCTGATCGAGATGGGCATCAACCTGCTGGTGTCGGTGATGTCGGTGCTGCGGTTCGGCATCGCGGGCTGCCTGTTCGGCACGCTGGCGGCGCACCTGTACCGCTATACGGCGTTGATCCTTTTTACCCGGACCAAAGTGCTGGGAGAGTCGCCGGTGGGCGATTTTGTGCGGCTGGGCGTCAACGGGCTGCTCTGCTTTGTGCTGCTGTACCTGCTGGGATTTGACCGCTGCTATGGCGGCGGCTATCTGATGGTGTGCCTGAAGGGTGCGTTGTTCGGGCTGTGGGTGCTGCCGCTGTTCCTTGTGGTGAACGCGGTGCTGGACTGGCGCAATGTGGACACCCTGCGCGGGCTGCTGCACACGCTTACGATCAAAAAAGGAGCGACGGAGGAAAAACACGATGCGGAATGAAGAAACGATGTGCGAGGGCCTGCTCTCGGTCGTGATCCCGGTGTACAACATCCGGGACTATGTGGAGCGCTGTGTCCGCTCGGTGCTGGCGCAGCCGGATGTGCCGCTGGAAGTGCTCATCGTGGATGACGGCAGCACCGATGACAGCGGCGCGGTGTGTGACGCACTGGCGGCGGAGGACAGCCGGGTCACAGTGATCCACAAGCCCAACGGCGGCCTGTCGGACGCCCGCAATTACGGGCTGTGCCATGCACAGGGCGAGTATATCCTGTTCATGGACGGTGATGACTGGCTGGCAGAGAACGTTTGCCCCGGCCTGCTGCAGATGGCGCTGCAGGACCGGGCCGATGTGGTCATCGGCAAGGCGCATTTTCTGCGCGAGGAACCGGTGATGACCTGTTGGGAAGAAGCGGTGGAAAAAAACTTCACCTTTCACACAGTTTACACCGGTAAGGAGTATCTTTTGAAATGCCTGCAGACCGGTGGCCTGCGGGTGGAAGTGGGGCGGCACCTGTACCGCACCGGCTTTTTGCGGGCGAACGGCCTGCAGTTCTGCAAGGGCATCCTGCACGAGGACGAAGAGTTCACGCCGCGGGTGCTGCTGCAGGCGCAGCGGGTGGTGCTGACCGGGCAGGAGATCTACTATTACGATAACTGCCGCGCCGGTTCCATCACGCACGCGGAAGGATTGAGCACCCGCCGTGTTCAGGACCGGCTGCGCATCTACGACAGTCTGGCGGAGATCTACCGTACGGTGACCCCGCGGGCGCTGCGCCGCCGCCTGCAGGATGACCTGTGCTGGAAGTATCTGGACTGCGCGGCGCGGTTCGATTGCAGGACCCTGCCGGGCTACCGCCCGCAGCGGCTGCGGATGCTGCAGTTTGCCTGCACGCCCCGCCGCCGGGCCAAGGCAGCGCTGTTTGCCCTCTCGCCGGAGCTGTTCCGGCGGGTGATGAATCATTGACCCATTGACGAGGAAAGGCAGAAGAGCATGGCGCAACATGCAAGAATAAAACGAACGCCCCCGCCGGACGGCGCACGCCGCCGATGGTGGCAGAACCGGCTGCTGCAGCTGCTGGCGGCTTTTGTGCTGCTGTGCGGCGTGGCAGCTGCCGGACTGAAACTGTACACGGATTATACGAATAGTCATTTTCAGGTGACCTTTTACCGGGTGACCTCCAGCCATGTGTCGGAAAAGCTGCGGGTCCTGTTTTTGTCGGACCTGCACCTGCGGGAATACGGCGAGCACAACGAGGAGCTGATCCAGACTGTGCAGGAGCTGGACCCGGACCTGATCCTGCTGGACCTGATGCTACCCGGTACCGATGGCCTGACCCTGTGCCGGGAAATTCGTCGCTTCTCCGACGTGCCGATCGTCATGGTCACCGCCAAAATTGAAGAGATTGACCGCCTGCTGGGCCTCGAAATCGGCGCGGACGATTACATCTGTAAACCCTACAGCCCGCGTGAAGTGGTCGCCCGGGTGAAAACCATTCTGCGCCGCTGCAAACCGCAGCGCGAACTGCAGGTGCTGGATGCACAAAGCCCGCTGATTGTCGACGAAAGCCGTTTCCAGGCAAGCTGGCGCAGTAAGCTGCTGGACCTGACGCCTGCCGAATTCCGCCTGCTGAAAACCCTCTCTCATGAGCCCGGGAAGGTATTTTCCCGAGAACAGCTGCTGAACCATCTGTACGATGATTACCGCGTGGTGACCGACCGCACCATCGACAGCCACATCAAAAACCTGCGCCGCAAGCTGGAGGCGCTGGACGCCGAGCAGTCGTTTATCCGCGCGGTGTACGGCGTGGGGTACCGCTGGGAAGCGGATGCGTGCAGGATAGCCTAGTCCGCCGCTGGTCAACGTAAGCCGGGTAAGGTGAAGCCACCACCCGGCACAATCACTTTACCTCCCTGCCCCTCAGCGCTACAATGCCCGCCCTTAAAGTGGGGGGATCTCCCCTTACCGCTGCACCTGGTGCATGCGGATCTGACCTGTCATCAGAACGAGAACAAACATGTTTAAACCGGAACTCCTTTCCCCGGCGGGAACGCTGCAAAATATGCGTTACGCTTTCGCCTATGGTGCCGACGCCGTTTACGCGGGCCAGCCTCGCTACTCGCTGCGCGTGCGTAACAACGAATTCAACCACGAGAACCTGCAGCTCGGCATCAACGAAGCGCATGCCCTGGGCAAAAAATTCTACGTGGTGGTCAACATCGCGCCGCACAACGCCAAGCTGAAGACGTTCATCCGTGACCTGAAGCCGGTGGTGGATATGGGGCCGGACGCGCTGATCATGTCGGACCCGGGTTTAATCATGCTGGTTCGGGAGAACTTCCCGGAGATGGATATTCACCTCTCGGTACAGGCTAACGCCGTCAACTGGGCGACGGTGAAGTTCTGGAAGCAGATGGGGCTGACCCGCGTTATCCTGTCTCGCGAATTGTCCCTTGAAGAGATCGAAGAGATCCGCACTCAGGTGCCGGATATGGAGATCGAAATCTTCGTTCACGGCGCGCTGTGCATGGCCTACTCCGGCCGCTGCCTGCTTTCCGGCTATATCAACAAGCGCGACCCGAACCAGGGTACCTGCACCAACGCCTGCCGCTGGGAATACAACGTCCAGGAAGGCAAAGAGGATGACATCGGCAATATCGTCCACAAGCATGAGCCGATCCCGGTGACCAACGTTGAGCCGACGCTGGGCATCGGCGCACCAACCGACAGCGTGTTTATGATTGAAGAAGCCAAACGTCCGGGCGAGTACATGACCGCCTTTGAAGACGAACACGGCACCTACATCATGAACTCGAAAGATCTGCGCGCTATCGCCCACGTTGAACGCCTGACCCAGATGGGTGTGCACTCCCTCAAGATCGAAGGCCGCACCAAATCCTACTACTACTGCGCGCGTACCGCGCAGGTCTACCGCAAGGCCATCGACGATGCGGCAGCCGGTAAACCGTTCGATACCAGCCTGCTGGAAACCCTGGAGGGTCTGGCGCACCGCGGCTATACCGAAGGCTTCCTGCGTCGTCACACTCACGATGACTACCAGAACTATGAGCACGGCTACTCCGTTTCCGAGCGTCAGCAGTTTGTCGGTGACTTCACCGGCGAGCGTAAGGGCGCACTGGCGGCCGTGGCGGTGAAAAATAAGTTCACCAAAGGCGACAGCCTGGAGCTGATGACCCCGCAGGGCAATATGAACTTCACGCTGGAGCATCTGGAAAACGGTAAAGGCGAAGCGATTGAGGTTGCCCCGGGTGACGGTCATACCGTCTGGCTGCCGGTTCCGGAAGAGGTGGAGCTGAAATTCGCGCTGCTGATGCGTAATTTCAACGGTGAAAGCACCCGAAACCCACACGGTAAATAGTTAATCAGGGGAATTTTTTCACGGTGGGATAATTCTTAGAATCGGATCACATACCGCTTCGTTCAATACGGGTATTATCCCCCCGCTGAAAAACATAACCCATAAATGCTAGCTGTACCAGGAACCACCTCCTTAGCCTGCGTAATCTCCCTTACGCGGGCTTATTTTTTGCCTTTCATCCTGTTCTTACCCGCTTTTTTCCGCTCTGCTATACACTCTTACTAACGCTAAAAAAGGGAGCAGCGCGGATGGCAACCTATCCAGACAGTTTATTGATTCTCAATGGCAAAAGTGCAGGCAACGATCTGTTGCGTCAGGCAATTCAGGAGTTGCGTGACGATGGCGCACGTATCCACGTGCGGGTAACCTGGGAAAAGGGTGACGCGGCACGCTATATTCATGAAGGCTTAACGTTAGGCGTCAGCACCATTATTTCCGGCGGCGGCGATGGCACCATCAATGAGATCGCCTCTGCGCTTATCGACCTTCCCCCGGCTGACCGCCCGGTGATGGGCATCTTACCGCTCGGCACCGCCAATGATTTCGCCACCAGCGCCGGGATCCCGGAAGATTTAGAGAAAGCACTCCAGCTGGCCATCCTTGGCAAAGCCACCGCGGTGGATATTGCCCAGGTGAATGACAAAACCTGCTTTATTAATATGGCGACGGGCGGATTTGGCACGCGCATCACCAGCGAAACGCCGGAAAAGCTGAAGGCGGCGCTGGGCGGCGTGTCGTATCTGATCCACGGTCTGATGCGCATGGATACCCTTAAGCCAGACCGCTGCGAAATTCATGGCGAGGATTTTCACTGGCAGGGAGATGCGCTGGTGATTGGGATTGGCAATGGCCGTCAGGCAGGCGGCGGACAGCAGCTCTGCCCGGAGGCGCTGATCAATGACGGTCAGCTCCAGCTACGTATTTTCACAGGTGACGGCCTGCTGCCCGCGCTGTTTACCACGCTGACGCAGCCCGAAGAGAGCCCGAATATTATTGCCGGGAAATCGGCATGGTTTGAGGTGAATGCCCCGCACGGGATGACCTTTAATCTCGACGGCGAACCGCTGAGCGGGACGCAGTTCCGCATTGAGGTATTGCCCGGCGCGCTGCAGTGCAGATTGCCGCCGGACTGTGTGCTTTTGCGCTG
>OLVX01003264.1_pt1 | contig 10436 bp, 8 predicted proteins | sample 1673271 | NCBI WGS metagenome assembly OLVX01 (sample SAMEA3178939, study PRJEB25190) | human gut metagenome | biome: human gut; feature: human-associated habitat; material: faeces | place: Austria | collected 2013 | reverse complement strand
TTGATCTTGACGGCGGTGATCTCATGCTTGCCGTTCATCGTGACAGTGACCATCTCACCGCTGGCGGTGCCGGTGTACTCCTTGGCTTCGAGCTCCTCCTGCTTGGCGCGGATGTCGTCCTGCATCTTCTGGACCTGACGCATCATGGCGTTGGGATCGGGTCGGCCATAGCCCTTGGGCAGTCTTGCTTTCATGGTTGTATCCTCCAAAAATAATTATTTATCAACGATTTTCAAATCGACACCAAGCGCCTGCATCGTGTGCAGGGTCTCATCCAGGCTGACGGCAGCGGTGGTGTCGTCGGTCTTTGGCTCCTCATAGGGGCCGATACTGTACTTGGTACGCGATACACGGTAGATAGTTTCCTTAAGACGCTTGCTGACCTCCCGGTTATTGCGGATATAATCGCGGAAGGCGTCGCTGCACTCAAACAGCACGCGCTTGCCGTCGCAATAGGCCCGGGTGCCGCGCAAAAAGGAGATGAGCATCGCATCATTCTCCTCCAAATCGGCCAGCACGGCGGGCCAGAAGGCGAACGGCTCCAGCGGGCCTGCCTGCCGCGGCGGCTCGGCCTTACGCGGGGCTGGGGCAGCGGGTGCTGGCGGTACCGGCGCGGGAGTTTGCTGCGGGGCGGGCTTCAGCTCCGGCTGCAGGAACGGCGGGTCATCGTCAATGGGCGGCGGTACATCATCCGGCGCAGCGGCGGGAACGCTCTGCGGCTGTACCACGGGCGGCACTACAGAGGGCGCAGCTTGTACCGGCGGCGCTGCTGTGTAGGCGCGCGGCGCGCTGGCAAACGCCTGGGGCGCGGCGGGTGCTGCCGGGGCGGGTTGCCGGATGATAACAGGTGCGGCGGCAGTCTCGGGCTGAGTCAGCGAGAAAATCGCCAGCTCCAGCTCAATGCGCTGGTCAGTGCCGCGGCTCATTTTCTCAAGTGCCGAGCCGAACGCATTGACCGCGCGGATGGCTTCCCGCTGCGGGAAGTCCCTGCGCTGGGTGTAGGCGGCCTCCTCCTCCGGCGAGATGCCGGTCAGAAGCGACGTGCCGCCCGGAAGCGCGCAGAGCATCAGATTGCGGTAATGCCCGGCCAACTCCATGCAGAGGCGGCGCATATCGACGCTCTGCTGGCGCAACTCGGCAATTTTTTCCAGTGCAGTGACGGAGTCCCCTGCCGCGATGGCGTCGCTGATCTCAAACAGGTAGCCCCTGTCCGTGACACCGGCCATACGGCGGACGAGCGCCTCGTCCACGTGGTTGTCGACACCGGCGCAGGTGTCCAGAATGGACAGCGCGTCACGCATGGCACCGTCTGCCAGACGGCCAATCAACTGTGCGGCGTTCTCGTCCAGCTCGATCTTCTCCTGCCCGGCTACGTAGAGCAGCCGCCCGGCAATGTCATCCGCCGTGATGCGGGTGAAGTCATACCGCTGGCAGCGGCTCAAAATCGTGACGGGAACCTTCTGCACCTCGGTGGTGGCTAAGATAAAGATGACGTGCTCGGGCGGCTCCTCCAGCGTCTTGAGCAGCGCGTTGAATGCGCCTGCCGACAGCATATGCACCTCATCAATAATGTAAACCTTGTATTTTCCCTCTGTCGGGCGGTAAGATACTTCTTCCCGGATCTGCCGGATATTGTCCACGCCGTTGTTTGATGCCGCATCAATCTCTATGACATTCATAGAAGTCCCAGCGGCAATACCCTGACATGCAGGGCATTTTCCACAGGGACTTCCGTCTACCGGGTGTTCACAATTTACTGCTTTTGCAAAAATCTTTGCAACTGTCGTCTTTCCGGTACCCCGGGTACCGCAAAACAAATAAGCATGTCCTATGCGATCGGCTTTGATCTGGTTCTTTAATGTTGTAACAATGTGTTCCTGTCCTTTGACATCTTCGAATTCCTGCGGACGGAACTTACGGTATAAAGCCGTGTAAGACATTTTTCTTCTCCTTCTTATCGGATATCAGACAGCCAAACGATTAATCTCCAAAACTGATACCGATCCGTTTTGCCTCCTGAATCATCTGACTATCCGGATCTACCGTCTTTAATTTGCCGGCTACATCTTCCAATGGCACACATTTGGTCTTGTTGTTGATCATCGCGATCATGTAACCAAATTTTCCATCCATAATTGCTTGGGCAGCGGCAGATCCAAGACGGGTACATAGTACTCTGTCGTATGGACACGGACTGCCGCCACGCTGTGTGTGGCCCGGAACCGCAACGCGGACTTCCACACCGCATTTCTCCTGAATCTGATCTGCAATCTCATAAGAAACCGATGGGTACCTGCGGGATGCAACTTTTGCCTTGTACTGCTTCTTGGTAAGCTGTGCATCGTCTTTGGAGATTGCACCTTCTGCAACTGCAAGAATCGTAAATCCTTTTCCGTCTTTTGTACGCTTATGAATCGCATCCACAACCTTGTCAATATCATACGGAATCTCCGGGAGCAGAATAATGTCGGCACCGCCTGCCACTCCTGCATACAGGGTAAGCCATCCTACTTTGTGTCCCATCACCTCTACAATAAATACACGGTTGTGGGAAGCAGCCGTTGTATGGATGCAATCGATGGTCTCTGTCGCTATATTAATTGCACTCTGAAAACCGAATGTCACATCTGTTCCGTAAATATCATTGTCAATGGTCTTTGGAAGATGAATAATATTGAGTCCTTCCTCGCGAAGCAGATTGGCCGTCTTCTGTGTCCCGTTACCACCTAAGATAACCAGACAGTCGAGTCCGAGCTTACGGTATGTGGACTTCATCGCCTCTACCTTATCCAGACCGTTTTCATCCGGCACACGCATCTGTTTGAATGGCTGGCGGGAAGATCCGAGAATCGTTCCACCTCTGGTAAGGATTCCGGAAAAATCCGAGGCTGTAAGAATTCTGTACTGTTCATAGATCAGCCCTTTGTACCCATTTTCAAATCCATAAATCTCCAGTTCGTCTACATTCGTAGTAAGTCCTTTTACAACACCACGCATGGCTGCATTTAAAGCCTGGCAGTCTCCGCCGCTGGTAAGCATTCCGATCTTCATCATGCACGTTTCCTCCTGCATATTCTCTTATTGTGTACCAAATGTTTCACATACACATTTGTATTATAGTATAATTTTTGTCCGTTCACAAGATAAGCGACTTGAAAAATGTATGTAAATTCTGTATACTATTAAGGAGCACATCGCATGAAAGTTCCGCTCCGCGGAAGCGATGTACGTAGGAAATTCATCAGAGATGAATTTCATTGGAGAGTTGTCCGAGAGGTCGAAGGTGCCGCACTCGAAATGCGGTTTGCGTCGAATAGACGCAACGTGGGTTCGAATCCCATGCTCTCCGCTCACTTTTTAAACAAAAACAGCACCGCGGTCTTCACCTACCCGGTGCTGTTTTTATATGTCAATGACGTCCCCGGTTATTTCCACGCCGATCCGTCATGTCACGCTTTTCGCGGAAATCACGGCTCCGATGCTCACGGGAATCGTTTGCTCTGTTTCCATCCGCACGGCTTCCATGATCCGCATCGCTGTTTTTGGCGGATGACGGTCTCTCTTTTTTGCGGCCGATATATACGTTCCATTTCATATAGGCTTCCTGCGCATTGCGGGATTTGTAGATTACGTTGCGTTCCTCCCCTACAATATCCGTAATGCTGTACCAGCCTTTGTCATACTGGAATTCCGCTGTCTTTCCTTCAAGTTCTTTATTTCCAAGTACAAATTTATGTATTGCCTGCTGTGGCTGCTGCTGTGCCATCCTATCCCTCCTTTTTTCCTAATACATACTCCACGGCCTGTCTCAGTTTTTCATCTTTTTTCATTTCTTCCGTTCCCTGAAGTGCCTCTGCCTCTTCCCTGGTAAACAATTCCCGCAGTTTTACCTGATGGTTTTCTACCGGAATATAAGATACTCTGGATTTGTCGAATACCGGGCGCAGCACATAGTACGGAATTTTGCGCTCCCTGCGTGATGCGGAAAGCGAAACAATATTTTCTACCTGACAGACTCCCTGTGTTTCACTGTATATGATCTGTTTTTTTTCAAACATTCTGTCACCTCTGAAAAAGATAAAATTATCATATCACAAGAAAAAAGTTTTGACAAATGCCCCAAAACATTTTACGCTTGTCCCAGGGAGGAAATTGTATATGTGGATTCTATTTGCATTTGGGTCAGCTCTGTTCGCCGGACTGACTTCCATACTGGCGAAATGCGGTATCAAAAATACCGATTCCAATGCAGCTACGGCGATCCGTACCATTATTGTACTTATTTTTTCATGGATCATGGTATTTCTGGTCGGGGCACAACACGGCATCGGAAGTGTTTCTGCCAAAACCTGGACATTTCTCATCCTGTCCGGACTTGCCACCGGTGCTTCCTGGCTGTGCTACTTCCGTGCACTGCAGATCGGAGATGTGGATAAGGTGGTCCCGGTCGATAAATCGAGTGCCATCCTCTCCATTCTTCTCGCTTTTCTCTTCCTGCATGAGAGCATCAGCCCACTGAAACTTCTGTGCGTGGTGCTGATCGGCGCGGGAACCTACCTGATGATCACGAAAAAGGAAACCTCTTTTGAGAATTCCGGGAAAAAAGGCTGGAGCTGGTTCTTCTACGCGCTTGGCTCTGCCGTCTTTGCCAGCCTGACTTCTATTCTGGGAAAAGTCGGCATTGAAAACATTGATTCCAATCTGGGAACAGCCATCCGTACCATCGTTGTGCTGATCATGGCATGGATTGTCGTGTTTGTCACGAAAAAGCAGGACAGTGTGCGCACGATTGATCACAGGGAACTTGGCTTTATCTGCCTGTCCGGACTTGCCACCGGTGCTTCCTGGCTGTGCTATTACCGTGCGCTGCAGGATGGTCTGGCAAGTGTCGTTGTGCCGATCGATAAGCTGAGTATTCTGGTTACCATTCTGTTTTCTTATCTTGTATTTCATGAGAAACTTGGGAAAAAAGAAGCCGGAGGACTGGTGTTGATTGTGGCGGGAACGCTTGGGATGCTGGTGTAGTATCCCTTGCTATGCCCTTCAGGCGCACCAACCAGACAATATTTACCAGCTCAATCCACAATCAACACGGTCTTACCTTCAAACGCAACTCCATATTCTTTGATCTGACTATCTGTAATCCCTTTCATTTTTAGTTCTTCACTGTATTTTCGTTCCCTGATCTGTGCAATTGCAGACTGCGCGGTCTCTTCGAGACTTTTTCCCTTTCTTGCGCTTCGTACTTTAAATTCCAGAATCACAGCATTATCCTTTCCCGGATGTTTTGGCTCCAACATAATATCATATCTGCCAAAGCCGCTTTCCCGATTCGACCTCAGATAATACCTGTCCCGCAAATCAACCAGCAGACCTAAAACAAACCCGTGATAAAAACGTTCCGGTTCAGCCCCGGAAGCCCGGTCTCCGGTATCAAAATAGCTGAATGTCTGTAATGCAATACGGTTCATATATTCATTCATCGCATCCACATCCCCAGCAACCATTGCCTTAACAAAATCGTTGTAATCCGGCTGTACCGGGGCAAACCAATCGTGAATCATTCTCTGAAACATAAGCTTTACTTCAAGATTGGTAAGTGCAAGCTGATATTTCGGTTCCGTTCCTTCTGGAATATCCTGATATTTTTCATAAGACAAAACCTTTAAATATCCGCCTGCGAGTAAAAGGCTCCATACCGCCTTTTCATTGCCATCCAGTTGATTGTATACAATCTGTTCATCTATTTCCGACCAGATACATTCCCCACATAATAGTTTTTCAAATTTTTCTTTGATCAGGCGGTTTCCTTCACGAACCAATTTTCCGACAAGACTATTTGCGCTTGTGTTTGCCCAATAGGTTGTATACTGCTTTGCATCCAGATAATTTAAAATCGACCACGGATTATAGATATCTTTGTGGGTTCCAAAAATAAATCCGTCATACCATCTTTTTACCTCATTTTTTTCGTTTTCCAGTCCGAAACTTTCTAGCGCAGAAAACACTTCCTGCTCCGTAAAACCAAAGGATGCAGCATATTCATTGGATGTTGTAGTAACCACTTTTAAATTATTCAGGTCTGAAAAAATGGATTCCTTACTGACCCTCGTAATTCCTGTCATAATTCCACGCTCTAATGCCGGATTGGTCTTAAATGTCGCGTTAAACAGACTTCTTGTGAATGTCACAAGCTGCTCCCAGTATCCATCTACAAAAGCTTCCTGCATTGGCGTGTCATATTCATCTAACAGAATAATTACTTTTTTACCGTAATATTTATACAAAAATCCTGACAGATAATATAAAGAAAGTGTTGCATCTACATACTCCATATCAGTCATGATTTTTTTATACAACTTTACTTCCGTATCCCGTAGCTTTCCACTTTCCGTTATAAAATCGTATTTGACATAAAGCTGCGCAATTAATTCACAGATCTTTTTTTCTTCCAGCTGATACGTGGGTTCCTTCACATTTGCAAAAGACAGGCTAATGACCGGATACGTTCCCTGTATATTACGGTACTTCTTATCCTCCCAGATTTTTAAATCCTCAAACAGATCCGAACGTCCGGAATATTCCACGGAAAAGAACTGTTCTACCATACTCATGGTCAAAGTTTTACCAAAACGTCTTGGTCTTGTGATCAGAGTAACACTGTCCCCACAATCCCACCATTCCTTTATAAAATCCGTTTTATCAACATAAAAATAATGATTTTCAATTAATGTGGAGAAGTCCTGTACCCCGATCGCTATATTTTCAGACATTTGCAGTCACCCCCGGCTTTGCTTTTTCCTATAGTATACCCTATCCTTAGCTTATTGAGAAGTCCATGCTTTCAGTAAATCTTCACCTTAAAATTTTATTTTGATATTTTCATTTCATCTGATATATATTTTCTTGCCAGCTACTTTTTCGTGTTTTATAATAGAATACATCTTATAGGCATTTCATCAAGGAGTTATAACCATGAAAATCTTATTTTATCGCTATGGAAGTATTTGTGAACCAGACATATTGGAAGCTGCACAAGAACTAGGTCACACTGTGACAATTATAGATGAAGAAATTTCAAATAAAAATATATCTTTTGCAGATACTGCACGTTTAGTTGGAAATTCTTTACTTAGCCACTCCCAGGATTGTGTCTTCACCATAAATTTTTTTCCGTCTATCTCCGACGTCTGCAATATTTTTAAAATTCCATACATTAGCTGGATCGTTGATTCACCAGTAATGGAATTATTTACTAAATCCATCCAAAATTCCTGGAATCGGGTTTTTCTTTTTGATCGTATACAATATCAGGAAATTGTCCAACTTAACCCTGGGCATATTTTTCATTTTCCATTAGCTGTAAATATTAACTCAAAACAAAATATAATTCAAAAAGCATCTTCTTCTCTGCGAAAAAAATATTCCTCCGATATTTCTTTTGTTGGTTCCCTATATTCTGAAAAATGTCCTTACGATAAATTAACAAACATATCAGATTATGCAAAAGGGTATTTAGATGGCATCATGGAAGCACAATTAAAGGTATATGGTTATTATTTTATTGATGAGACTCTTACTGAAGAAATCATTGAAGAATTTAAACAACATATGCCAAATTATTATGAATGTCCTTTAGATAATTTTCTTACTGACAAAATTACGATTTCACAATTATATATAGGGAACAAAATTACGGCATTAGAACGCGCATTAACGATACAGACATTGTCAACCTATTTTTCTGTTGATCTGTACACGGGAAGTAACACCTCAGCTCTTCCCAATGTCAACAATCGTGGCTTTGCCAAAACTTTAACTGAAATGCCGATTATCTTTCATGAAAGCAAGATCAATTTAAACACGACCTCTAAACCAATTCGAAGCGGAATCCCGCTTCGAGTTTTTGACATTATGGGATGTGAGGGGTTTGTGCTCAGCAACTATCAACCCGAACTAATTGAATTGTTTGAACCTGGTGTTGATTTCGATTATTACACCAGTATGGATGAATTAGTAGAAAAAACGAACTATTATCTCACGCATGATGCGGAACGAAAAGAAATTTCACATAATGGTTTTATCAAAGTATCAAAAAGCTATAATTATATTATACGTTTTAAAAGACTTCTTGATATGGCATTTTCTAATTGATAATGGGGCAGCAATATTTGAGAATACCTCATGTTACAACAATGGTATTCTCAAATATATTTTTACTTCAACTAACCCTCCAATTTCCCGAGGTGTATAAATATAATCTATAACTTATTTAGTTTTTAATCACTTTTATATTATCATAGACTCGATAACAACCAATCTATAATTTCACGAACTGCTCCGTCTCCACCTTGATGCTGACTCACATATATGGCCTTCGACTTTACACATTCCTGCGCATTCGCAACACTGCATGGATATCCAACAAGTGACATTACCCCAAGATCATTCACATCATCGCCAACATAAGCTATCGAGTCAAACGGTATATTATATTTTTCAGATAATATTTTTACAACTTTTTCCTTATCTTTTACTCCTTGATAAACTTCTGCGATTTTAAGTTTTCTTGCCCGTTCTTCCACGATCATTGTATTTTCACCTGTAATAATACCAACAACTATATCACGATCTCTTAATAAACCAATCCCCATACCATCTGCAGTATGAAATTTTTTTGCTTCTATACCATTGCTCAAATAATACATTCCTCCATCTGTTAAACAACCGTCACAATCTGTTAAAAACATTTTAACCTTTCTAGAATCTTTTCCATTTTTTAAGCGATTTTTCATTAACTCTTCTACTATAATGAAGTCCGATGGCTCATCAATTTCGCAAAAACTTTCTTCACACATCTCAACTATTTTTATATTCCCTGAAACACGGTTTTTTGATTCCAGCAAATCTTTTTTCGATGTAATATAGAAAGCTCCATTTTCTACCAGATATCCCTCAAATTCTTGCCGTCTTGGTCTATGAAACACATCATAATTTGTCGGTCGTGCGTAACCTTGTTCGTTAACACTCCATTGAAAACGTTTCTGTCGCACTACCGACAAAACACTATCGCTATCTTTCTCCAAAAACTTTTGAAATCCACGATTTAAATCATCAGCTTTAAGAAGCGGAGACGTTGCCTGAACTAAAGCAATATTAAGGAATTCATATTGTTCTGCAAATTCTAGCATTGCCATTTCTGTTGATGCTGTATCTGTAGCACTTTCTGCACTTCTCCCAATAACTTCAACCTTAGAAAGATTATACTTTTCCAATGTTGCACGAATCTTTTCACTATCTGTTGCGACATAAACCTTATCAATATATGTACACTGACTTGCCGCAAGAACTGTCCAATAAACTAATGGCTTTCCACAAATTTCTTTAATATTTTTTAATGGAATTGACTTACTCCCACCTCGAACTGGAATAAATGCTACATTCATATTTATTATCCTCTTCAACTACTAATCTACTACTTTCTATATTTTAATTTTTCTCTCTGAATCTGTTCAATTGGAAGAATTTCTTCCCTCTTATACGTCAATGCTTTCTGAACAGCCTGAAGATTTCTCACTAGCTTACGAACTCCATCCGGTTCTAATGAAGCTGCATGATCTGTTCCTTTCCATGTACGATCCAATGTATAATGTCGTTCAACTACTTCTGCTCCTAATGTGTATGCCGCAATATCCACAGCAATTCCAAGATGATGTCCAGAAAAGCCAATCTTTTTTACAATATCTCCATATGTTTCCTTTAAGCGCTTAATTTCCAATAAACAAACATCTTCAAAAGGAACAGGATAACCAGATGTGCAATTAAAAATTACAAGATCCTTATTTCTGCCATTTCGTACAAAAAGATCTATCACCGCCTTCTCTTCTTCATGAGTTGTCATTCCAAGAGAAATTTGAATTTCTCCCTGATAGTTATCACAAAGCCATTGTAACATTTCATAATTATTATTGCATGCAGATGGAATCTTAATAAATTTCGGTTTCAATCCTGCAATTTCCTTTGCAGATGTCATATCCCAAACTGACGTAGCATATGTGATTCCAAACTGCTCACACCACTCTTTCAACTGTGCATGCTGATCAACTGTAAATTCCAAAAATTCACGATGCTCCCCATAGGTTTTACCATAAGAATTTTCCGGATGCGGATGTGGGGCATTATACTGCTCTGGCGTCAATAATTCTTTTACACATCTCTTTTGAAACTTAATTGCATCTACCTTACAAAACAAAGCTGCTGTCTCTATCAACTCCTTTGCAATCTCCATTTGTCCTTTATGATTACATCCTGCCTCTGCAATTACATATGGTTTATTATACATAATCCAACCTCTCTTCCTAAATTATTTTAGGCGTTTGCGAAACGCCACAGACCGCATAAATACGGCATTTTTTGTTACCAAATTAAAATAACTC
>OLVX01003260.1_pt1 | contig 10464 bp, 14 predicted proteins | sample 1673271 | NCBI WGS metagenome assembly OLVX01 (sample SAMEA3178939, study PRJEB25190) | human gut metagenome | biome: human gut; feature: human-associated habitat; material: faeces | place: Austria | collected 2013 | reverse complement strand
AATTAGTAACTGTTGGTAAGTCAAAATTAAAAAATGTATATGACCCTACTTGTGGGGTTCGTGTCATAATAATGACAGAGGCAAATAGTCAAGGAAATAAGAGGGTTTTTAGACTTCTACCAAAGTTAAAAACTGAAAAATTAAGGGGTTGGTGTGCTGTTTAGAGCTACTATTAAACGATAGTTGTTGTAAACAGTACATCAACTCAAAGGAGGAGCTATGATGTCAAATGTCAAAAAGATACGATTGGAAAAGATGCCACGAAAATTCAACTTTATATATATAACTGAAATCAAAGAGTAAGGTGATTACCATGAGATTGTTATTAAGAATCATCTTATCCCCAATTGTATTTATTCTTTCAATGTTTATTGCTTTTTCAAAGTTTATTGTAACGATCAGTGGAACGATATTAGGAATACTATCATTCCTAGTCATGCTTGGAGCGATAGCTTGCTTCGTTCAAAGTGAAACATTGATAGGAATTGAAGCACTTATCATTGCATTTCTAATAAGCCCTTACGGGTTACCTAAGATTGCAATGTGGATGGTCGCATATCTTGAATATGGAAAAGAAAAATTAAAAGAAATATAACAAGAGTAAATGAAGACGATGGAACATAAACTATCGTCTTTTTTCTTTGCCCAAAATAAAAAGGAGGACGAAGTAATGAGTATGTATTTGTTTGATGAGCAGCCTATACTTGCAAACAAAACACTCGCAAGAGAAATAGGTTTAAACGAAGCATTAGTTCTTCAACAAATAAATTATTGGATAGAAATCAATAAAAGAGCTGGAAACAATTATTTTGAAGGTAGGTATTGGACATATAATTCCATTCGAGCATGGCATGAAAATGATTTTGATTATATGAGTATAGATACCGTCAAAAGAACATTCTCTAAGTTAGAAAAGATGGGTTATCTACTCGTTGGTAATTTTAATAAAGATCCTAGAGATAAAACAAAATGGTACACCATCAATGATGAAAAACTAGAAGAATTGTATTTTGAAATGAGAGAAAAGAAACTAAAACAAGAACAAGAAATTCTTGAAAAATCAACTCAAAATGCTCTGCCCAATGCATTAGTGCAAAATGCACCAATGGAAAAGGGGAAAATGCCCCAATGCAAAGATGCAGATTGCACCAATGCACTAGATGAAAATGCGCTAATGCAATATGGCAATATGCCCCAACCATTACCAAAGATTTCTACAGAGAATTCAACAAAGATTACTTCAGATATTTCTTCTAAGACTTCCATCAATCCATCCTTCTTTGATATTGGCGATGAATCAGTTGAGGACGGAATGGAGGATGGTCATAAAAAAATAAAATCATATGAGTCTTGTTTAGAAGAACTTAGAGAAAGCACAGGTTATTATGAACATTATCGAATTGGAAATAAAGTGATTGCTAGAAACTATGATGAGATTATTAAAGTTCTAGCTGATGTAATGGTTTTAAATCCTGAAGATACAGTAACTATTAATCAGGTGAAATTACCGGCATATATTGTTCAAGAAAGATTTAGAACAATTAATTCTTCACACATGGACTATATTGTTGAAACTCTTAGAAATAACGAAGCGAAAATCAGAAATGTACGATCCTTTATCTTGACAGTAGCATATAACACCCCAAGTGATATAGAGGCTTATTATACAGCACTTGTGAATTACGATATGAGGGAGGACAGATACTAATGATAAACGATGAGATTTCAAATAGAGCTGCAAACATTGAAGTTCGAGTTGCAAAAGCTATGGCAAACGAAATATTAAAACAGATCAAAAAGATATTTTCAAAAGCTAAGCAACATGGAGGACTTGATAAACTAATCAAAGCAGAAGGAACAGAAGTTAAATTAAAAGACATGGTAAGAAAAGGTCAGCTTGAAGAAATCAATGTGAAAGATGGTGAATTAAAAGAATTAAGAAAAGAACTTAATAAACATGGCGTATATTTTTCAGTAATGAAAGATAAAGAAACTGGCGTGCATTCAATATTTTTTCAAGCAAAAGATACTAAAGTTATGGATAAAGCCTTTAAGAATGTGTTGTCTAATATTGAAAAGAAAGAAAAAAACAAAGAGTCCATTCATAAAGCAATCAATAGATTTAAAGAGATGACTAAAAATAATATTTCCAAAGATAAAGTCAAAAACAAACAAAAGGAGCAAAGCCTATGATAGATAAAATTATCAAAGACATTAAAGGCTTAATCAAGGTGCAGGATAGGAAAAGTTTTATTAAACAAAACATACCTTATCTTGTATTTTTCTATATTGGAAATATATTCTCTCATCACATTCGTTCTTATGTTGGTGGCGATATTATTGATAAAATCTTTCAAGGAATACTAGAAATCAATACCATGAGTTTTATTCCAAGTATTCATATAACAGATATTTTAGTAGGTAGTGTAATTGCATTACTTGTAAAGCTGATTATTTATACCAAAGGAAAAAATGCTAAGAAGTTTAGGCAAGGAAAAGAATATGGTTCAGCAAGATGGGGCAACAAAAAAGATATTGAACCATATATGGATGAGAAATTTGAAAACAACATTTTGCTTACTCAAACAGAAAGAATCACAATGAATGGAAGACCATCTAATCCCAAATACGCTAGAAATAAAAATGTATTAGTTATAGGTGGATCTGGTTCTGGTAAAACAAGGTTCTATGTTAAACCAAACTTAATGCAAATGCATTCAAGTTATTGTGTTACTGATCCTAAAGGAACAATTTTAATTGAATGTGGGAAGATGCTTGAAAAGAATGGCTATGAGATTAAAGTTCTAAATACCATCAATTTTAAAAAGAGTATGAAGTATAATCCATTTGCCTACCTAAAGAGTGAAAAAGATATATTAAAACTCGTTCAAACGATAATCGCAAACACCAAAGGAGAAGGAGAAAAAGCTGGCGAAGACTTTTGGGTAAAAGCTGAAAAACTTTATTATACGGCTTTGATTGGGTATATCTTTTATGAAGCACCAAAGGAAGAAAAAAACTTCGCCACACTTCTTGATATGATAGATGCTTCGGAAGTTAGGGAAGATGATGAAAATTATATGAATCCCATTGATAGACTTTTTGAAGCACTTGAAAAACGTAATCCAACTCACTTTGCAGTAAAGCAATATAAGAAATACAAATTAGCAGCTGGCAAAACTGCAAAATCTATTCTTATTTCATGTGGAGCAAGACTAGCTCCTTTTGATATTAAAGAGTTAAGAGATCTAATGAGCGAAGACGAATTAGAACTTGATACGCTTGGAGATAGAAAAACGGCTTTGTTTGTTATTATTTCTGATACGGACGACACGTTTAATTTTGTTGTATCGATTATGTATTCACAGTTGTTTAATTTACTTTGCGATAAAGCAGATGATAAATATGGTGGCAGATTACCAGTTCATGTACGATTTCTTTTAGATGAGTTTGCCAATATCGGCTTAATACCAAAGTTTGAAAAATTGATTGCGACAATACGTTCAAGAGAAATATCCGCAAGCATTATCTTACAAGCACAATCTCAATTAAAAGCTATTTATAAAGATAACGCTGATACGATTGTTGGTAATTGTGATAGCACATTATTCTTGGGTGGAAAAGAAAAAACAACATTAAAAGAACTATCAGAAACGCTTGGTAAAGAAACGATAGATTTATATAACACATCAGAAACAAGATCGAATGCAAAAAGCTATGGACTTAATTATCAAAAGACTGGAAAAGATTTGATGAGTCAGGATGAAATCACTGTTATGGATGGTAGTAAATGTATTTTTCAACTTAGAGGAGTAAGACCATTTCTATCTGATAAATTCGATATTACAAAACATAAAAATTATAAATTCCTTGAGGACTATGATAAGAAAAATGCTTTTGATATTGAAAAGTATATCAGTCAGAAAGGTAAAGCAAGACTCAATCAGAACACTGTCATTACAAGACTCTAATAATTTATCATATCCCTTTATAGCAATGAATACGTTTGATATAATTAATAAGTCTAAAATAAACAATAAATTACTAATTAAAGAGGTGTAATTAGCATGGTCTTTGACTTTAATCCGTGGCAATTAGATATTGATATTGATTCAACAGAGAAACTATATAAAGAAGTTGATTATTCTATCGATAAAAAAGCGAATATGGAGTTTATAGAAAGTCTATCACTTAAACAACATGAGTTTTTCAATTCTTTGAAAGTAGATTTGACAAAGATCGAAGTTGATAAAACGATTTACGATATACCGGAAGATGAAGAAACACCAGCTTCAAAAATATGCAGAATGTTTGTCAATTTTCTAATACGAGGAAGAATATTAGCATTGCCACAATATCAAAAAGACATTTATAGTGATGAAGAAGTGTTTGGAGAAAGATTTCCAAAGTCTATAAAAGTTTTATCTTCTGATGATGAAGATTACTTAAAGACTTATGATAATGGAATTGGTGTAGGTATTATATTTAAACACCCTTGTTTCCATTATGATGATGAAAAATTCAAGGATTGGGATTGTGGGTTTGTTTTAGGAACTATTTTGATCATGAAAGAGATATAAGACGAAACCAAATTTGTGGAGGTATAAATAAATGTACAAAACTATATTAATCGAAGGCATTACGATTGGAAATGTAACTGATAAAATAGATAAACAGATAGCAGAAATGGAAAAACAGAGCTTTCATCTAGTAACTATGTCATTTTTAGGAACTCAAAGAGCTGTATTAGTTTTCAAAAAAGGATTAAAAGGAAGCATATTGTAAGAGTACAAATCATTATTTGTCAGTAAACCATAGGTATGTTTTTTCAAAAATAAACCTATGGTATGTGGAAAAGAAAGAATTTTTCTGCTAAAACTTTATTAAAGAGGTGGTAAGTATGGATAAAGTAAAAATAGGCCAATTTATTGCAAATTGTCGTAAGGATAAAAAACTAACTCAAGAGCAATTAGCAGAAAAATTAAATATAAGCAAAAATGCAGTTAGCAAATGGGAGAGAGGAATCTGCTTAATGGATATGTCGCTTTTAAAGCCATTAAGTGAAATATTGGGTGTTAGTGTAAATGATATTTTATCAGGAGAAAAAATACCAGAAGATAAGATAAAAGAAAAATCAGAAGAAAATATTATAAAATTATCTGAGTTTAATCACTATAAAAGTGTTACTATTGGAACTACATTTATATTAGTAACAATTGCAATTATTATTATATATTCTCTTGTTAAAAATATAGAATGTTCTGGTTATACAACTTTATTATTTGGATTTTCAGCAGTTGTTTATTTTTATAAATATAAACAAAACAATAATAGAACTCTATTATTGTGTGCTTGGTGTATGATTGTAGCATTCATTGCAAATTTCATTGCATTTATACTAGCAACAATATAAATCCCAGTTTATTGAACATATCTAATTGAATATAACTTAACAATTAGGACGATAGAAAGTAAAAATCTATCGTCTTTTTTAATACCAAGAAAGGAGTGGTTAAATGTGTAGGATACGAAGTCCGACATTAGATTAAAATTGAATCATTTAATAACTATGCGACTGATAATCATCTTTTCAGTCGCTTTTTTTAATTTAGTAGGAGGACAACGATGAAGAAAGAAATGATTAACATTAATGCCAATCTTATTAAAGAACCTGTATCTACAAGTTTCTTAAAAGATGGCAAAGAAGTAGAAGCAGTCAATTTTACTCTAGCGAAAGGATATGGAAAAGGCAAAGAGTATATTAACTGTGCTGTTTATGGCAATAAATCTAAAGTGGCAAAGGAATTTACAAAAGGTGATTTTGTTCACGTATATGGCTGCTTTAATGAACGATCAAAAGATGGAAAGACATATAGGAACTTTATTGTTCAGTCTTTAAATAAAATCGAAAAGAAAGAGAATGAGGAGGAATAAATAATGGAGTTTTTCACACAAGCAGTGGATGTATTAAAGATTTTAGTAATGGCAGTTGGTGCTGGTCTTGGGGCATGGGGTGTCATCAATCTTATGGAGGGTTATGGTAATGATAATCCTGGAGCTAAATCACAAGGCATTAAACAGCTTATGGCAGGTGGAGGGATTGTTTTAATTGGTCTTAAATTGATTCCATTACTTTCTGGTGTATTGAGCTAAGGAGTGAGTTTATGTTTGGTATTTTCGACAAGATAGAAGAGTTTTTTCAAGATCTATTACTCGGAGGTATCCAAGCGAATCTAGAATCGATGTTTATTGACATCAATGATAAAGTTGGAGAAATAGCGACTGATATAGGTCAAACGCCTATGGGCTGGAACTCAGAGGTATTCACTTTTATTAAGAGCATTAATGACAATGTTATTATTCCTATTGCTGGTTTAATTATTACGGCAGTTTTATGTATTGAACTTATCAATATGGTCATGCAGAAGAATAATATGCACGATACTGATACCTTTGAGTTTTTCAAATATATGATAAAAATGTGGATTGCAGTATGGCTAGTATCCAATGCTTTTACTTTCTCTATGGCAGTATTTGATGTTGCTCAAAATCTAGTGAATCAAGCGGCAGGAGTAATCAATACTTCTGCCACTATTTCAGGAGAAGAGATTGTTCAAATGGTAGAAGGCTTAAGGGAGAAAGGGCTTGGAGAACTTGTCATGATTTTACTAGAAACATCTATTATAAAAATTGCAATTCAGGCAATATCGTTAGTTGTTATGCTTGTAGTCTATGGACGAATGTTTGAAATCTATATCTATTGTTCTGTTTCAGCCATTCCTTTTGCCACTATGGGAAATAGAGATTGGGGACAAATTGGAACAAACTATATTAGAGGGTTATTCGCTATAGGATTACAGGGACTATTCTTGATTATATGCTTGGGTATTTACTCTGTCTTAGTAAAAACGATCAATATAACAGATATTCATGCAAGTACTTTTATGATATTAGGCTACGCACTATTGCTTGGTTTGATGATGTTAAAGAGTGGAACACTTGCTAAAAGTATATTAAATGCACATTAAAGGAGGACATTAAATGACGAACAAAAAGAAAGTAATGATTCCAATTTCAATTATGTTAATGGGATTAGGGGTAGTTACAACAATTTTAAATCATAAAAAATTTATCAAAGTCAATGAAAAAACAGATAGTGTCAAAGAAGATATTAAGTCAGTGTTACGTTATCAAGAAGAAAGAAACAATCAAATCGATTCAGAATTAGATGAATTAAGAAATGAAGTGGCTTGCTGCTACGAACATTTTGAAGAATATACAAAAGATAAAAATAATGGGAGGTAGGCTATGAATGATGGTTATGTCCCAATTCCTAAAGATTTAAGAAAAGTAAAAACAAAAGTAGCATTTAATCTTACAAGAAGACAGCTGATCGGATTTAGCATAGCGGGATTTGTTGGAATACCAGTCTATTTATTTATGAGACAGTTTATGCCAAATGATATAGCGATACTTTTTCTTATTATTTCAACACTCCCCATCTTCTTTATAACTTTATTTGAAAAAGACGGTCTTACTTTTGAAAAATACTTTAAGTACATCTACTTACATAAATTCTATCAGCCACCTACAAGGGTGAGAAAGGAGGTTTACCTTGAACAGAAAAAGAGAAATGCAGAAAAGGAAATTAGAAGAAAATCAAAAAATACTAAAGAAAAACAAACATCATCTAAAAAAGGAAAAAAGTCAAACCCAAAATAAGAAGTTTTCATTATTTGATTTTTTATTTAATGATGAAAAGAAACGATATACAGTCGAGGACACCATTCTCTATCTAAGAATGCTTAAAAGTGGGATTTGTCAGCTGGATGAAAATCATTTCAATAAGAGTATCTTGTTTCAAGACATAAACTATCAATTAGCAGTAAAAGAAGATAAGGACATGATATTTAATCAGTTTGCTAATTTTCTTAATTCCTTTGATCCAAGTGTAAGTATTGAATTTTCATATATCAATCAATTAGGAAGAAACAGTGAACTTAAAGCAGCTATTCAAATACCTGATAAAGACGATGGATATGATGATGTTCGCTTGGAGTTTCGCCAAATGCTAAAAAGTCAACTTGTCAAAGGAAATAATGGACTAAAGAAATCAAAGTATATTACTTTTGGAGTAGAAGCAGATAGTTTAGAACAAGCAACAGCTAAACTAGAAATACTTGAAATTGATATTCTTTCAAATCTAAAGAATATGGGTGTCAGAGCAGAAAGCTTAACTGGAGAAGAAAGATTAAAACTCTTACATGATATGTTGAATCCAGATAAGCTTTTTTCTTTTTCCTATAAAGATCTAAAACCAAAAGAAAGTACTAAAGAATATATTGTTCCAGATAGTTTCAATTTTACTCCTAGTAAGTATTTTAAGTTTGGCAAATATATTGGAGCAGTAAGTCATCTTCAAATCTTGGCAAGCGAACTATCTGATAGGATGTTGGCCGAACTTCTTGATATAGATGATAATATCAATATTTCGTTTCATATTAAACCAGTGGAACAAATGGAAGCCATTAAGATGGTAAAAAGAAAAAATACGGATATTGATAAGATGAAAATTGAAGAAAATAAAAAGGCTATTCGAAGTGGGTATGATATGGATATCTTACCAAGCGATTTAGTTACATATGGGGACAATATCAAAATGCTATTAAAAGACTTACAGACAAGAGATGAGCGAATGTTTATTGTAACGATTGTGGTAATGAACTTTGCTAGAACTATTCAGAAATTAGAAACCACTATTTCACATATCTCATCAATCGCTAGTAAGCATAATTGTAAAATCAAAAGATTAGATCATGCTCAGGAACAAGGACTCGTCAGTGTTCTTCCGCTTGGTGTCAATAAGGTTGAAATTGATAGAGGATTGACTTCATCATCAACGGCAGTATTCTTACCATTTACAACAGAGGAGCTATTTATCAATTCTTCTAACAGCCTATATTATGGGCTAAATGCTCTAAGTCATAACTTGATAATGGCAGATAGGAAAAAGTTAAAAAATCCAAATGGACTCATACTTGGTACGCCAGGGAGTGGAAAATCATTTAGTGCAAAAAGAGAAATATCCAATGCCATTTTAGTAACTGATGATGATATTATCGTCTGTGATCCTGAGTCAGAATATGGAAGTCTAGTTAAACAATTTAATGGTGAAGTTATTAAAGTTGGAGCAAAGAGTAAAGATTACTTAAATCCTTTAGATATCAATATGAACTATGGAGATGGCGATGCTCCGTTAAAAGATAAGGCTAATTTTATCATGTCGATTTTAGAACTTGTGGTTGGTGGTACTGGATTGACGGCTGAAGAAAAATCAGTCATTGATAGATGCTTGCCGAAAATATACGCAAAGTATTTTGAAAACCCTGTTCCAGAAAATATGCCTATACTTCAAGATCTGTACGATATGTTAAAAAGTCAAGAAGAAAAGGTTGGTAAGAAGTTAGCAACAGAGATGGAAATTTATGTTTCAGGCAGTCTTAATGTCTTTAATCACCAATCCAATGTTGATTTGAATAAGCAGCTTATTTGTTTTGATATCAAGGAACTAGGTACGCAACTTAAAAAGATAGGTATGCTTGTTATCCAAGACCAGGTTTGGAACAAGGTATCACAAAATAGAAATCGTGGTAGAAGCACAAGATACTACATTGATGAATTTCATTTGCTTTTAAAAGATGAGCAAACTTCCCAGTATTCTGTTGAAATCTGGAAACGATTCAGAAAATGGGGCGGTATTCCTACGGGTATCACACAAAATGTTAAGGATCTGCTTGCGAGTAAAGAGATTAAAAATATCTTTGATAACACGGATTTTGTTTTAATGCTCAATCAAGCAACTGGAGATAGAGAAGTTTTGGTAAAAGAACTTAAAATTTCAAGCGAGCAAGAGAAATTTATTACCAATTCCAAAGCCGGACAAGGATTAGTGTTTTTTGGGAATACCATCGTTCCGTTTATTGATAATTTCCCTAAAGACACGATTTTATATCAAAAGATGACTACAAAACCTGAAGAAATGAGGTAGTCATTATGGGCAAGAAACTGAAAAGAGAGGACGATTATCGAAATAAAAGGATAAGTAGTACTGAGCGATTTCAAGATAAAATTCATCAAAAAGAAAGTGCGGCTCACAGTAGGCCAGTCCTTTTTACTGACTCCGGTTATCAAGCCAAACACTTCCAACGAGCAGCCATTGTTTGACAGCGACGATCCGGAAATCGCCAGCGTAACAAGCCGCGGACTGCTCACAGCGGTAAATCCTGGTATCGTGAAGATTCGGGCAACTCTCTTATCCACCGGTCAGACTGCCGTCTGCACTGTATATGTCCGCGAAGACGACAGCAGTACAACTGCTGCACCATTTCCTGCGGCAAGGTCCCAGAAGAAGGCACAGGCAGTGGAAGAGGATATTCAGTAAACTGTTTGTTATTCTCCGTTGGA
>OLVX01003259.1_pt1 | contig 10471 bp, 6 predicted proteins | sample 1673271 | NCBI WGS metagenome assembly OLVX01 (sample SAMEA3178939, study PRJEB25190) | human gut metagenome | biome: human gut; feature: human-associated habitat; material: faeces | place: Austria | collected 2013 | reverse complement strand
GTTTGTTAAGGGAATTGAAAACGTTGCGATTTATTCAATTAGCGGCGTGTTTCAAACCATTGTTTTCATTGCATTAAACTTGGTATTTCTTTTAGGTCTACACCTTGGTGTTACGGGCTATATGCTTGCCATGCTGGTGGGCGAGGCCGCTACAAGCGTTTTACTTTGGATTGGTGCCGGCCTTAACGGCTTTTTGGTTAAACCAGCCTCCATTGATAAGAATTTGTTTAGGGATATGCTTCGCTATTCTGTTCCGATGATTCCCAATTCGATTAGTTGGTGGATTAGCAATTCTTCGGACAAATATTTGTTGACGATGTTCGTTGGGGTTGGTGTTACGGGTGTGTACTCTGCCGCTCAGCGTATACCTTCCTTGTTTGCCACCGTTTCAACAATTTTTATGAGTGCATGGCAGATTTCGGCCGTAGAGGATTTCGGTTCTCAAGAATCGAGACGGTTCTACAGCAACATTTATAAACAGTATTCCACGTTTAATTCTCTCGTTGTTGGTGTGCTGATTTGCGGCTGCGAACTTCTGGCAAGCATTCTCTTCTCCAATGACTTTTTTAATGGCTGGGTTCTTGTTCCGGTGCTGTTGATTGCTTTCGAGTTTTCCGCTATGTCTGCATTTTTGGGATCCATTTACACTTCAGCTAAGAGAACCAAGATGTTGTTTGTATCAACAATGTTTGCTGCTGTGCTTAACATTGTTTTGAATGTCATGTTGATACCTTCGTTGGGTGCCATGGGGGCTTCTTTGGCTACTCTCGCTAGCTATGTTTCAATTTGGGCATTGCGTCTTTGGGATACGAGAAAGATTATTCGTCTCGATATTGAGCTTGCATCTGATTTAATTTCATACTTTATCCTCGCTGGAATGTCTATCGTGATGATAGCACGCGTTTCGCACCGTTTTCTTATTGCACTTGCCCTTCTCATTGTCATGCTATTTGTCAATCGTCGCGTTGTCATGAAATTAACTGAAGCTTGCCTTTCAGTTCTTAGGTCAGCTCTTGGAAAGGCTCATCAATAATGGAAACCCCATATAACTCTAAAGATAAATGCTGCGGGTGCGGTGCGTGTCTGCGGGTTTGCCCAAAAGACGCAATTTCTTTTCGCAAGGATTTGGACGGATTTGTCTATCCAAAAATCGATAGTTCACTATGCATCGATTGTGGGGCATGCGTTAAGAAATGTGACTTTGGCAAGACTAAGAATTCCCATAATTCCGTGTCGCCAATGGCTCTGGCTTTTGTTAATTCCAATAAGGATGCGTTGCACAGCAGTGCTTCTGGAGGAGCTTTTTCTGCACTTGCAAAACATGTTCTCGATAATGGGGGCGTTGTCTATGGCGCGTCTTGGGGCAAAGGAATGAAGCCCGAACATGCACGTATTGCCGATTGGTCCGATATTTCTAGAGTTCAGGGCTCAAAGTATGTTCAAAGCGACTTAACACCGATTTTATCTAAGTTAAAACAAGATGTATCCGAGGGGTCTGGTGTTCTATTTTCTGGTACTCCATGTCAGTGCGCTGCCGTAAGGTCTCTGTTTGGGCGTAAGACTCCTGATAATTTAATCTGCGTTGAACTTATTTGTCATGGTGTACCGAGCTCGAAACTTTTCCTTGATTTCGTTGAATATCTTGAAGTCAAGGTTAATGGAGAGATCGTAGATCTCAGATTCCGTGATAAGAATAGGGGTTGGGGCGCTCTACTTGCCGTTGATTTTAGGACCTCAGACGGCAAAGTTAGAACGCGTTACTTTAAACCTGAAGAGGTCTACTACTACTATTACTTTTATCAAGGCATGTTTTTCAGGGAATCCTGCTACTCTTGTCCTTATGCAAAAAGAGAACGATATTCTGACTGGACGATAGGCGATTTTTGGGGCGCAGCAAAGTATTGTGAGAATATTGACTCTTCAAAGGGCGTTTCAGTAATTATTGCTTCAACGGATAAGGGCATTTCGCTTGTAAATGAGCTTAGGAACGATGGGGTAATTAAAGAGGTGCCGATGGATGATGTTGTGCGTGAAAATGGCCAACTCGTGCACCCATCAGCCAAGCCCGATTGCTACAACGAGCTAATGGCTGAGTATCGCTCTCTAGGTGCAGAGGCTTTCGCTTCGAAATTTGAAAAGGATAATTGGAAGCTTGTTTGCAAGGGACGCCTGAAGAGAAGCATTCCGCTCTGGCTAAAACAGGCTATTCATTCCTAGATTTAGAGTGGCCATTGGGCTTGCTAAACTTTTTGTTTTCAGTGGGTAATGCACCGATTTTCTCAAACTGCTGTTGTTATGTCGTTGAAAGGGGTCATTGATGACGGGGGTACCGTCAAGATGCTTTCGCGAATTGATTTAACCGGCCTCAGCCCCGCCCTCTTCTAGCCCCTCGCCTTTCCCTCCAGCTCGTCCATCTCCTCAAGCTTGGACATGTCCAGGTACCTCCTCTTGCCCCACTCGTGCTCCACTATGTACTTCAGCCTCGCCGTCACCAGCATGAGGGCCGACTTGCCGTCCGGGAAGGTCCCGACGACCCTCGTCCTCCTCCTGTTTTCGCGGTTGATGCGATCGATTCCGTTGTTCGTCCTGATCCGGTGCCAGTGCTCCGGCTGGAATTCCGTGCAGGCCAGCTTTTCGGCGAACCCGTCGCGCACCGTCCTCGCGGCCGTCCCGCGGAGCTTCGGCACGCTGGGCTCGATTTCCCCGACGCCCGTGATGAGCCTTCTCGCGTAGTGGCCGCTGTGGCGGGCATCCTAGCTCGCTGTCCTCTCGTAGCGTTCGGCCCCGACGGGCTCGGACTCCTCCTTGTCGAGCAGCGCGTTGAGTGTCTCCTCGACGGTCTTCCTCACCAGGTTCTATATGTCATTGCACAGCGACACCTCGTCGACTGATACGATGTTCGCAGACACGGCCCGTGCCCCATTCGTCGGTGATTTGCTGTTTAGCCGCTGGAAATCATATGACGGGGCGCGGGCCGTGTTCCGCTATGCGCTTGTCAATTAGCGAAAGGAATTATGCATCACCTCGGTGCAGGCTGATGCCTCTTATTCATTTGTTTAGATCTTGAATCGGCTACTCGATGACGAGTACCGCCGTTTGGCGAAAACAGTCATACGTTTCCTTTTGATAGAAGCGGCCCGTAGTAATATCTAAATACGTTCAGTGACTAGTGCATGACGTTTGTTCCAACTCTATTGAAGGCTGGGTGCGGTTATGCCTACGGAAATTAAAGCGCTGAATGTTTTTCTGGCATCTCCTGCCGGCTTGGAAGATGAAAGATCTGCGGTCGATGTCGTCGTTAAGAGGATTAACAGCGTAATCGAACCTGTATTTAACATTTGTTTGCATTTGTTTAGGTGGGAGTTTGATGCCGCTCCTTCTATTGGGCATGATTGTCAAGACGTTATAAATCGTCAGGCGGGCTCCTCAATTGATATCTTTATTGGCTTGATGCACGATAGAATCGGATCCCCAACGCCGAGGGCTGATTCGGGGACCATAGAAGAGTACGAACGCGCCTTGAAGCTGGTTCGCCGGTCCGGCAATACTAAAATAATGTTTTATTTTAAGGATACGATCGATTCGTTATCGGCTGTTGATCCTGATCAATTGCAGGCGGTCAACTGCTTTAAAAATAAATTAGTGCAAGACGGCGTGCTGTATAGATCGTTTAAGGATAGTAATTCTTTTGAAAGAAGAATTAGGGACGATCTTGAACGAAAAATATTTGAATTCATAGCGCCTAAAGATAAACCGAATTTTTTCAAAGATTTTACTGTTGAGGCTGCCGCAAAGGTAGGGATGAGGGCTCAGGCGCATCCGTTGCTCTGCAGAACGCTTTGCTTGCTATTATCCATAAGGGCAGTGTGTTGATTGTCAAGCGCTCTCGCTATGTTAAACACGGTGCCGGGTTATGGCAATTGCCTGGCGGGAAAATTGAGAAGGGGGAAAGCGCACTTGAAGCGGTCTGCCGTGAAATAAAGGAAGAACTTGGCCTTGATCTCGATTCTGAGCAATTGGTAAGCATTTCGTGTGTTGAAAGTGGTTCGGTAGTCGGTTTTGCGGGTGACCGAATCAAAATGCATCTCTTTGCAATAATTGTCGCCGATAGGCCAGGCCTGACGTTGGAGTACTCTATCGATAGGGTTGAGTGGGCTTCGCTTTCGGGCGGGTTTTCACGTTATGAATTAATTGGTGACACGGGCTCTCTTCTACTTCTTGCCAAGCGTCATTACTATGCATATCTTCCTTTGCTTGGTTTATACGAGCGCTTGGACAATTCAGCTGGATTATCCTCCTTGCCAAAAAAGCTGGATGGGTATTCGGCTCAGACTACTCAGATTGCCGAATCGATCTTGGGGGTCTTGGGCTTTTTAACCTATGACTATAACGGCCAATGTGATTTTAAAAATGATCGCCAACTAATGAGGGTTCTACTCGAATGGTGCCATTCAACTGGTTCAATATTTGAGGCAAATGGTAATTCTGATTGGCAGCTAGTAGAGCCTTTTATAAGTAGCTCTCAACAAATCGATTCGCTGCGCCGTAGTATTTTTGAAAATCATGCTTCCCTTGCAACAATTCTGTCTTATAAATTGGGCCGCAGTTTCGGTATTAGAAGGGTGGGCGATTTATTGATTCCCGTTCGACTGAACGGCTTCGTGTATGTATTGTTGCGGTTTGATTTGTATGCTGACAAGTATCAGATTCCAGCAAAAGGGCTTGAAAAGTATTTTGCGGAAGGCAAGCTAGATGAAAAAGCTGTTATTTCAGATGATATTGCGAAGCATGTCGCTTGCTTGCGGTTCGGCTCTTCCTTTGTCGATGCATTTAATTATAAATATATCGATGTCGTAAAAACCGCGCATATTAGTTCTGGTAGTTATGACGGTGCTAAGTATTTAAAAAACTATGAGGCATATGTCTTTTCAGCTTCAATTAGGAAAGATTCTTGGAGTGAGTTGCAATCGTGTATATCGAGCAATAATGCGAAAACCGAGATGTTCGCATCGAATGAGAACGTATCGAGTCAGGGCTTAATTAAAAACTCGTATTATGAGTGGGCCGATATCAATGATCTTATGAGTAGTAAGTACTCATTCAATGGCAAGAAGCTTCAGGGGTTTGCTGAGCTTGTCGATCATTTTGGGAAAGAGCGTCTACTAACGTATATATACGAAAACGCTAGTGATGTTTCCGGTACTCTATACTAGCTTGTACCAGCTGGACGTTTGCTAGATTGCGAAGTAGCTCCTGCATGTCGATGGCGCCGTCATCGAAGCGGAGCATGGCGAGCATGTCCGACGTCGGTTCCGATAAGATTGTCATAGTGGTCTTCGTCCTTTCTCAGAACCTGTTATTATGGTGATTTCAGTTCTAGGACGAAGACCGTTTTTCGTTAAACGGACGCTGAGGCACCTCCTTACACCATCATTTTCGACGCAATCCGCAAAAAAGCGCTTCCTAGCCGGCAAATCGTTTTCTTGGTGTTGGACTCCGGCAATCCGATTTTTAGGCTACCGTTTAACGAAAATTATTAGTCTAATGTACTTCGTTAAAGCGTTAGGGAGTACTATTGCCTCAGGCGTTCACTGCCCGGCGCATGACGTTAATATCTGTTCGCTGACCTTGCAATTTGGTTAACCGTTTACTGAGCGAGCATTTGCTCGTTTAGGTGTGGTTGTATTGCAGCGGTAGCGATTCACGGCAATCGATTATGTGCATATGGGCGATCCTCATGTTCTCGCAAAACCCGTATTCTATTGCCACTCTCTGTAGGGCTGCGTCAAAAAAGGGTCGTCGCTGTGATGGCGTGAGACGTTTTACATGTCTGGGAGGTCGAAGCGCATGCATAGCAACTTTCTTCACGAACTAAATTGGATTCTATCGGATGTTAAGCCGAACTCTGCGAAATTCGATTCGGCTATTACTGATCTGGCTGATATTGTATTTACGTCTAAGGACTATGATGAGAACCTTTTCGAATTGGAAGATATCTATATCCATGAAGGGAATGGGTCTAATTTCCGATTCGGTTTTGCCGGCTTTTACTTGCTCTCGGTGATTTATAGACGAGCCTGCGATCGTCAAAAACTGCAGTCGCTTATTACGCATGGGGCAACTCGATTCGAAGATAACATCGATTTCAAGCTTGTTTATCTTAGCTGCTATGAGTTTTGTAATCCTCTTGGTAAATCTCATGCTGAGTTGCTAGAAGATGCGAACACACTTTGTTCTCGGTTCCCGGATAGGCCATCGTGCCTGCACGTATATGCCCATATTGTTGCCTCACTTATGGAGAGCGGGGTAGAGGTAGATGCGGCTTATCTTGATGAGGCGATTGAGTTTGTCGACCGTGCAATTAGTTTGGATTCATCTTATCCAAAATACCGTGTTACAAGGGCTCGCCTTTATGCGTTGAAGGGGGATATGAATAAAGCATACATTGATTTTGACAAAGCTGTGTCTTTGCTGCATCCGACTTCCCCTGAATATCCAAAGCATCTCGCCGATATTGAAGCCGCTCGATTACGTGCAGACTTTCTGTCGTCGAATAAGAGAATTGCTGACCGTGCTTCTAAAGAAATTGAAAATGTAAAAGCAAGTGTGTCAAGTAACGTTGAAATTGTTGGTCTATTTTCCGCCGTGCTTTCTGTGGTTTTTACTATGGCGTCTATTACTTCACAATCATCGCTGAAGTTCTTCGAGCTTGCTTTTCTGGCATGTTCTTTGTTTGGACTGCTGATTATGGTATTTGCAGTGTTTTCCCTCATTTCTGGGCGGGACGAAAAGCTGTGTCGTCGCTTGATTGTCTTTGGTATCGTTTTCGCCTTTATTCCGATCGCCCTGTATGGAGCCGTCCCTTTATTTGCTTCTTTAATGCCTGGCAAGTGAGTGGCGTATGTAGGTAGAATCAATGTATTCGACGGAGTAGTATTTTGGAGGTCGCGCAGTGGATTGCCGTGATTTTGATCCTCAGCTTTGTATTGTCCAGCTTACGGATTTTCATTTCGGTAAAGAGCTGCAAGCTAATTCTTGTAAACGTGCCGACGATATTCTAGAGACTATAAAAACCAACATTAAGTCTGGAACCGTATTGCTGCTCGTTACTGGGGACATTGCCTATTCCGGCAAGAAAAACGAGTATCGATCAGCGTCTTTGTTCTTTGACTACCTGGTTGAGCAGCTGGGCAAACTTGAATACCATTCGAAAGTTTATATATTGCCGGGTAATCATGACGTACAAGACCCGCGTAAGTCTACTGAGCGCTTTGCTGACTCGCAGTACGATCTTGATATCAAGAAGATGGCGTCATTCTATGAATTTGCCAACAAATACGACAACCGATTTGTTTTAGGACAGCCAGAGCCAATTACTTTTGAAGTTGAAGGAACTCCAGTCTCGATATCTGGCTTTAACAGCGCTCCCTTATCCACTATTGTGGGTGATGATAAAGGCTTTCATTTATTGAGAACCGCTCGGTGCGGTCTGCTTGATAATACCCCGGATTCAGGCCTTCATATTTTTGCTTCGCATCATGGTCCAGAGTGGTTCCGCGATAATGATCGTCTTAGCCTGGAGAATATGCTTGCCAGCTGCTTTGACTTTGCGTTTACGGGGCATGAACACATGGGGCAAAGTCGCCGTGTTGGTGGTTTGACTGGTGAGTCCTGTGTTGTCGTGCGAGGAGGAACCTATTCACTTTGCGATGATGACCAGAGCACATATAAAATGCTTTTGATTCGTTTTGGGGAGTTAGGCAGCTATACATTTACGGAAACGGTTTATGGCTGGGAAGCCTCTGCGCAAATTCACACACCTCTCGATGAGGCCCACTCTTATCGGCGTTATATAAAATCAAAAACGTACTTCAGACCGCGCTCCGATTTTGTGAACGAGCTTTTTGAAACTGATGATAATTCAAGCGAATCATTTAAGGACTCATTTGTGTTTCCTTCTCTGAAAGAAGAGATCGCAACTGGCACAAAAGATGGTGAACTAAGAATTAACGATCAAAAGTTAATATCTGATATCCATTCTTTTATGGAGTTCCTGCTTGATGTTAAAACGCTTGAAATCCATAGTGATATTCGTGCGGGCAAGAGCTCTTTACTTAAAGCCATATACCGCGAGTCGTTGGCGATGGGCTATTCGCCTTTATTGTTGACTCCCGATTATTCAACTGGTTCCATTTCACGAACGCTGTCATCCATTATCAAGGATCAGTATGGTGATACTCGGGAAGCTGTTGAACTGTTTGGACGAATTCCTTGTGAAAAAGTTCTTTTGCTCGTCGATGACTTTGATTCTCTGAAGAGAAAAGCTAAAAAATCCGATGTCATTAAATCGATGCTTAAGACTGCCAGCAATATTGTTTTAATTACCGATAATAGTTTTACGTTTGAGTTGGACGAAACAGTCGAGGTCGATTTTCGGCATCTGCTTATCTGTCCTTGGACGAAAAATAAAAGAGACGAGTTAATTCAAAAGAGATGTAAGGGTACTGGGCTTTCCGATGCACAGGTAGATGAGCTTATTGCCATTGTTGATAAAGCTGTTGGCTCTCATTTTCAATTGTTTGATATGACTCCGCCCTTCATCAATCAATATATTGATTTTTACATTTATGATTCCGGTGCGTCTTTTATCAAGGGTGACTTGCCGTTTACGTCAATTATGAATTCAAACGTCAAAAGAAAGATATGTAATGTCATATCAGATGGCGAGAATCAGATGCTCGATATATTGGCGGATGCGGTTATTACCGTTTTGAAGAAACTTGCTCTTAAAATACACTCTGATCGAACGACTGTTTTCTCGAGTATGACATTCTCTGAAGTGGCTGAAAACTACCTGAGTGAATACGGTATCCCTATAACTCCAAAAATAATCATGGATGCTTCTGTCCAGTCTGGCGTGCTCCTAGTTGAAGACAATGGCTTCAACTACTCTTTTGCCTCGAGAAGTCTGTATGCCTATTTTGTTGCTCAGGCAATTGATCTTGAGTTTGACGAGGACGTGGACAAGGGAGAATCCTATGTACTGCGCCTTTTGGATGAGCTAGATTTTTCCATAAATGAAGAGATACTCGTTTTGCTTGAGGGAACTCGATTCATTCCCTGGCTAACCCAGAAACTAGTCGAAAAGGCATCGGATGCCGTGGATAGTTCAGATGTCATTTTTAATCAGGGAAAAACCTATAAGTGTTTGAGTGGGTTGGAAGGCATTAAGATTGCTCCGCCCTCTCAAGAAGGTGCGGGTGCCATTCGCAGCGTAACTGATGAGATAGAGAAAAGAAATTGTGAAGCCATTGAAAGGGTTAGTTATGCTGGCGTTTATGAATATGAGGTTCCTGAAACGAGGAGTGCCTTTCAGTCGGCAATTATTGCTTTGAAATATGTTGCTATTGCGGGACGTTGCCTTAATCGACAGCAGGTAAAACTAAAGGAGCCGCTTAAGGCGACTGTTAGAGAACAAATCTACTACGCAACTGGCGCTGCTCTCAATTTGCTTTTAGAAGCGGTTGATGATTCCTACGACGAAATGGTCGAAGATGTTGTTGGCCAGCTAGATTCTCCGGAAGAGGCTAGGCCAAAAATTAGAAAGTTATTATCTATGTTAGCGCTGTCGGGTTGTATCGGACAGCTGGACACGGTAGCGTCTAATGCCTGTGGACCTCTTAGTGTTCTGGGTTTCTCCAAGATTATTGACGAAAGCGATTTTTACTCGCTATTTATGCTCGCGCTATATCTGCGGTCGAACTCCGAGAAGGAGTTTTGCAACGTAGCAAAGAAATCCATTAAGACTGCGCGGGAGCATGCCGCGTGGCCTTTTATTGTGGCGATTACGGTTTTGTCTGCTGGATATATTGTCGAGCATCCTCATATGAGCAAATCTGCACGTCAATCTCTTGTTGATACTGTGTTCAATGGTAATCAGAAAGCAAAGGCGAAATTCCTAAAGTCTGCTCAGGCTTAGGTAGTGATGATATGGCTTTGCGTTTGCTTGCCAGTTTACCGAAAGCGGTGATTCCATGTTCAAGGTCAAGTTTTCCTGCTCTGCTATAGGTAATCAGGTTAATGAAGATTACGTTTCAGTTGGGTCGACATATGCTGTGCTACTCGATGGAGCCTCTGGCATCACCGGCACGCGTGTGCTGCCGCACCATTCTGGTTCGGACGCTCAGTGGTTCAGTCATTTTGTTGGCGGCCGCATTTGTGAGTATTTAGATGCGTCTCGTGGGATTGACGATTCTATACGCCTCGCGGTGGATGATTCGCGTGACTATATCGGCGAACATGGCGTGATGGCCAATGAGGACCTGTTTCCCTCTTCCACGCTGGTGGCTGTCTCTATTTCAGGTGATTCGGTCGATATTGTCTCCCTAGGTGACTCTCCAGTGTTCATCGGTTTTAAAGACGGCTCGCTCGTGACTATGTCTGATGAGCGGATTGCGGAGCTCGATCAAAC
>OLVX01003257.1_pt1 | contig 10472 bp, 9 predicted proteins | sample 1673271 | NCBI WGS metagenome assembly OLVX01 (sample SAMEA3178939, study PRJEB25190) | human gut metagenome | biome: human gut; feature: human-associated habitat; material: faeces | place: Austria | collected 2013 | reverse complement strand
GTTTCTGGCGACTGATATAACCATCATACTTAATTGCAATGTTGATTTGTTCTACCACTTCATTATCCAAAGTAATCTTATCTGTTGTATCAACGCCAAGCAATGCCCGATATGCTTCCTGTCTGCCAGTATCCAATTCTTCCAGTGCTTCATAAGAAAGCTCTGGTCTGCGGATAAGTTCTGCCAGCGTTGCGGCTGTTCCAAGTGAAGAGCTTCCATGCTTCGACAGAAATTCCTGTACATGCTTATTTGCACCCACGGATATTTCATTCATACGTGTAATTTCCGCATCAATCTGTCTGCGCTTCTCGCAGAATTTCTCATAACGGGCTTCGTCAATCAAACCAATTTCATGTCCGATATCTGTCAGTCGCAGATCCGCATTATCCTGCCGTAACAGCAGCCGGTATTCTGCTCGCGAGGTCATCATACGGTAGGGCTCCCGGTTCTCCTTCGTCACCAGATCATCGATCAGAACGCCGATATAAGCCTCTGAGCGGTCTAACACTAAGGATTCCTTGCCCTGCAGCTTTCTGGCGGCATTTATGCCCGCTATAAGGCCCTGTGCGGCAGCTTCTTCATAGCCCGAGCTTCCGTTAAACTGACCGGCACTGAATAAGCCGCTGATATTGCGGAATTCCAGTGATGGTTTTAACTGTCTCGCATCGATACAGTCATATTCGATCGCATACGCATTCCGCACGATCTTCACATGCTCCAGTCCCGGAACACTGCGGTACATTGCATACTGTACATCTTCAGGCAGCGAACTTGACATTCCGCCGATGTACATCTCATCCGTCTCCAGCCCTTCCGGTTCCAGGAATACCTGATGACGTTTTTTGTCCGCAAATTTTACCACTTTATCTTCGATAGACGGACAATATCTCGGTCCCGTACCCTCGATCATGCCGGAATATAACGGCGATCTGTCCAGATTGGCACGGATGATCTCATGTGTCGTCTCATTTGTATAAGTCAGCCAGCAGGATGCCTGGTCGATCTGCACATCGTCCGGATTCGTGGTAAATGAAAATGGTACCACTCTTTCATCTCCGAACTGTTCTTCCATCTTGCTGAAATCAACTGTTTTCCGGTCTACTCTGGCAGGTGTTCCTGTCTTAAAACGGTACATTTTAATGCCCAGTTCTTTCAGACAGTCAGTCAGATGATTGGCCGCCTGCAGTCCGTTCGGGCCTGTATACTGACTCACATCACCATAAATGCATCGTGCTTTCAGGTAAGTTCCGCTGCAGATGATAACCGCCTTACAGTGATATGTTGCACCGGAAAATGTCTGCACTCCCGTGATCTTTCCATCTTCCACAAGGAGATTGGCAACCTCTCCCTGTTTGATCTCCAGGTTCTCCTGAGCCTCCAGTACGCGGCGCATCGTTCTGCTGTACACTGCTTTATCCGCCTGTGCACGGAGCGAATGTACCGCAGGACCCTTGGATTTATTTAACATTTTTGACTGGATAAATGTACGGTCGATGACCTTTCCCATCTCTCCGCCAAGGGCATCCAGCTCTCTTACCAGATGTCCTTTCGAGCTTCCGCCGATATTCGGATTACACGGCATCATCGCAATGCTGTCCACACTTACGGTAAATACCAGTGTCTGAAAGCCCAGTCTCGCCGTCGCCAGTGCTGCCTCACAACCTGCGTGGCCGGCACCGATGACTACGACATCATATTTATCTTTATTTTCCCATACAGAATTTGCTGAATATCTCATTAACCAAATCTTCTCCTATCGTTTCGCCGGTGATATTACCGAGAGCTTCATACGCATCCATAAGGTCGATCGAATAGAAATCCTCCGGCATATCCGCGGCAATGCTGTCATTCACACGTTCCAGTGCAGCATATGCATCCTGAAGCGCTGTTTTCTGTCTCACATTTGTAATATAGATTTCATCATTAAATGTCAGTTCTCCCTGGAAGAACATCTCCTTTAACGTATCTTCCAGCTCTTCGATTCCCTGTACATTCTTTGCAGAGATCTCGATCACCGGAAATTCTTCCGGCAGTTCTTCCTGTTCTTTTGTCACCTGCATATCCAGATCGGATTTATTTAACAGGATGATCGCACGTTTGCCTTTGATCAGATGCAGGATCTCTGCATCATTTTCATCCAGTGGTCTGGATGCATCGATCACATACAGGATCAGGTCTGCCTTGTCCGCATATTCTTTCGCACGATCAACACCGATCTTCTCCACCACATCTTCCGTATCACGGATACCGGCAGTATCCATAATATTTAAGGAAATGCCCTTCAGATTCAGGTGTTCTTCCAGTACATCTCTTGTCGTACCGGCAATATCAGTAACGATTGCCCGGTCTTCTCCGAGAAGTACATTTAACAGAGAGGATTTTCCCGCATTCGGTTTCCCGAGGATGACTGTGCGTACGCCCTCTTTTATAATCCTACCATCATCACAGCTATCTAGCAATCTTTTCATTGCTTCCATGATCTCATCGACGACTTTTTTCAGTGTTTCTCCATAGCCGTCAACACTGATATGCTCCGGATCGTCCAGTGCAGTCTCGATAAATGCAGTATGATACAGGATCTTTTCGCGCATTTCGCTGATCTTATCTTTGATATTTCCTTTTAACTGGCTTACCGAACTCTGCAATGCATATTCGTTCTGCGATGCGATCAGATCACCAACTGCTTCTGCCTGCGAAAGATCCAGTCTTCCGTTCAGGAATGCACGCTTAGTGTACTCTCCCGGCTCTGCCGGGCGTGCACCGTTTTTGATCAGGAGTTCGAGAATTCGTTTTACCACATAGACACCGCCGTGACAGTTGATCTCTACCGTGTCTTCACCGGTATAGCTGTGCGGCCCGCGCATCAGCATGACCAGGACCTCGTCAATTACCTGTTCTCCATCAACAATATATCCATAATGAATGGTATGTGACTTCTGATCACATAGTTTTTTCTCTTTTTTCCCCTTATATACCCGGTCTGCGATCTGAAATGCTTCCGGTCCGCTCATTCGTACAATTCCTATTCCCGAATTACTCATTGCCGTAGATATTGCGGCAATCGTGGAGTTATATAATTGTTCCATAATTTCCTCCAATATACATTTGAGTGAAAAAAAGACAGGGGCCACTTAAAGACCCCTGTCTCTTAATTATCGATTATTTCTGTTTCTTACCAGTGTTACCACAACTCTTCTGTACGGCTCTTCACCTTCACTGTGTGTGGATACTGCCGGGTCAGACTGCAGCGCAGAGTGAATGATTCTTCTCTCGTATGGATTCATTGGCTCAAGAGAAACTGTCTTTCTTGTTCTCTTTACTTTGCTTGCAATGTTCTTTGCAAGATTTTCCAGTGTTTCTTTTCTTCTTCTTCTGTAATCCTCTGTATCGAGTTTCACTCTTACATAGCCATCCTGCATCTTGTTGGCAACACGATTTGTAAGATACTGCAGAGAATCAAGTGTCTGTCCGCGTTTTCCGATCAGGATACCCATGTTGCTTCCTTCCATATTGATGGAAAGTGCTCCTTCTTCATCTACAACAGATGTAACTTTTACATCATCCATGCCCATTGCATTCATCACATCGTAAATGAACTTTTCACATGTCTCGATCGTCTGTGGTTCAACTTTTGCAAGTTCTACTTCTTTCTTTGGCTCAGATTTTACTTCCGGTTTTTCTTCTCTTACATTTTTCTTTGTATGAGAATGCTCTTTTGCCGGCTTCTTCTCTGTCTTCTTCTCTGGTTTTACTTCTTCTTTTACCGGTGTTTCAACTTTACTTTCTTCCACTGTCTCTTCAACCGGTTTTTCTTCTCGTTTTCTGCGGGCTTTGATTACTGCCTGCTTTCTTCCGATTCCAAGGAAACCTTCGCTTCCTTTTTCAACAACAATATAATCTAAGCGATCACTTGTTACACCTAACTGAACTAACGCTTCGGTGATCGCATCGTCCAATGTCTTTGCCGATACAGTAATGTAATCCTCCATGACAGCGCCCCCTAATCATTTTCGTTAAATTTCTTCACCATGTTTGCTTTTGATGCGAGACTTCCTTTCTTCGCATTTTCAGCTTTCTTGTGTGCGTTTTCTACCTTGGCTTCTCTTTCTTTTTCACTCAGGTTCGATGTACTCTGTCTCTTCTTCTGGTTCTGATTGTTCATATTCTTGGTATTCATCTGAGCCATTGCTGCGATACGTTCATTCTTCTCGCCACGTTTTACACGTTTTTCCTCAGCCTTTTCCTTATTCTGCTCCAGAATCTCTTCTACAGAAATCTTGCTTAAGTGCTTATTGATAAATACCTGCTGAACACAACGTACTACCGCACTGACGATCCAGTACAGACCGATACCTGTCGGAAGTGAGAATACCATAAATACCGAAAACAGTGGCATTGTGATATTCATCGTGTTCATTGTAGACGCCATCGGGTTATCTTTGTCCAGCTGCTGGCCTGAAATAGCCTGTGAAAGCTTGATACTTCCATACTGTGTCAAACCTGATAATACCGGAAGTAAAATCGCAGTAATAATGATCATGATTGCCGGGAAACCATAGCTTCCGCTGTTCTTGATCATCTGCATAGGTGAGATAGTCAGATCCGGAAGTGTCAGGAATACATTTACAGCCTTTGGAGCTGTCTTGATCTCCGGAACATATTTCTGGATATTATAGATAACCGGGTACAAAGCAAATAACAGCGGCATCTGAATCAGTAACGGAAGGCATCCTGCTGACATCGATGTACCATATTTATCGTACACCTGCTGAATCTCTTCCTGCTGTTTCATCATGGACGCCTGGTCTTTCTTATTTTTATACTTCTTCTGTATAGCCTGAATCTCCGGATTCATAACAGAAGACATCTTGGATGTTCTCTGCTGCTTAATCGTAAGTGGAAGTAATAATGTATACACAAAAATCGTATACAGAATAATCGACAGACCTACCAGCCCGCTATCGCTTGGCAGACATTTGTCCAGGAAATTATAGATAAAGTTCATTACCTTACCCAGAATCCAGCAAAGCTGTCCGACAATCGGCCAGTTAGCGGCAGTCAGTAAACTTGGTACCATAATTTTTTCCTCCATATGTAGTTGTAATCTTTTTAAGGAACAGGGTCGTAACCTCCTCTGGTAAACGGATTACAACGCAGAATTCTCCACACCGCCAGTCGTCCTCCTTTTAATGCACCGTATTTCTCAATTGCCTCTTTCGCATACTGAGAACAAGTCGGATAAAATTTACAGGTGGAACCGCCCTTTATCGGAGACAGATATCTCTGATAAAATCTGATACCAGTGAGCAGAATCTTCTTCATAATACGTTACCCCTCATCTATAATCTTATGAAGATGACCCAGATGGAGCATTGCGCCGACAATATCTTTATAATCTTTTCCTTTGGCGCCTATTCTTGCTATAACAATTATATCTAATCCACATCTGAATCGTTCTTCTTGCAGTCTATAGCTTTCTCGGATTAATCTTGTTAATCTGTGCCGTACTATACTGTTTCCTACTTTTTTGCTTACAGATATTCCTAATCGATTCTGACTTGTCCCATTTTCCAGTACATACATGACCAGATATTTGTTGGCGTAAGATTTCCCTTTTCTATATATATATTGGAAATCTTTGTTCTTTTTCAGTGATTCGGAATACTTCATTGTCTTATTCTCCTAATTTTTCTGAGTAGAAGAAAAGGCCACATATATGCGGCCTACGCTGATAATTTCTTTCTTCCTTTTGCTCTTCTTGCAGCAAGTACTTTTCTTCCACCTGCTGTGCTCATTCTAGATCTGAAGCCATGTACTTTAGCTCTCTGTCTCTTCTTTGGCTGGAATGTCATCTTCATGGATATCCACCTCCTTATTTTATTCCAAGGGGCTTGCCCCCTAATTTTCATAAGACATCAGCCTTGATTATATAAAAAAAACCGCTCTACGTCAAGCTATTCCTCAAATTTTAAAAATATATTTATCCACATTTTGTGGAAAACTTTGTGGATTTTTGTGGATAACGTGTGGAAATCATATATTTTTTTAGATTTTTTCCCCATTTCATGCGCATTTTACAAGTGTTGATAATTGGGATTGAGTTTTCCACATATTTCAAATCTACATCAAGAGAAACTGCCAGTTGCCAAAGCATAGCGATAAAAGATTGCCTAAAGCAACTTTTTGATGTACAATGTAGAAGAGTGGGTTTATAGGTGAAAATCCGCGAATCAGACAGATTAGGAGTAAATATGATGAATACAGTAAAGGAAAAATGGCCTGAAATTATCGAACATCTCAGGGTCGAACATGAGTTGTCCAATGTATCGTTCAATACGTGGATCCAACCATTGAAAGTTTACGATGTCGTAGACAATACCGTATTTATATTAGTAAATATGAATGCGAGTGTAGAATATATTGAAAAAAAATATCAGCTTCCATTAAAAGTATGTATTGCGGAGATTACTGGAACTGAATATGAAGTTGTCTTCATTTCCGAGGATGATGACAGACTGAACGAGATTCAGAATATGGCCATTGAAGCAAATCAGAAGAAAAAAAGCAAAAGTGCTGCGGAAAAAGCCGGGCTTAATCCGAAGTATACTTTTGATACTTTCGTTGTCGGCGGTAACAATAATTTCGCCCATGCAGCTTCCCTTGCTGTAGCCGAATCTCCGGGAGAAGTATACAATCCCCTCTTCTTATATGGAGGTGTTGGACTTGGAAAGACTCATTTGATGCACTCAATTGCACATTTTATTCTGGACAAGAATCCAAAGAAAAAAGTCCTCTATGTAACCAGCGAGACATTTACCAATGAGCTGATCGAAGCTCTCAAAAACGGAAAAACCGCCGGAAACGAGTCCGCAATGTCGAAATTCCGCGATAAATACCGTAATAATGACGTACTTTTGATCGATGATATCCAATTCATTATCGGAAAAGAAAGTACACAGGAAGAATTCTTCCACACATTTAACCATCTGCATACATCCGGAAAGCAGATCATCATATCGTCTGATAAGCCGCCGAAAGATATTGAAACTTTGGAGGCCAGACTTCGTACGCGCTTTGAGTGGGGTCTGATTGCTGATATTTCATCACCTAATTATGAAACCCGTATGGCGATTTTACAGAAGAAGATCGAGCTGGATCATCTGGAAAAATACAATATTCCGAATGATGTACTCGAATATATCGCAACGAACGTCAAGACAAATATCCGAGAACTTGAAGGGTCTCTTAATAAACTGATTGCTCTTTATAAACTGAACAACACCGGTTCTATCGATATTGCCCTTGCAGCAGAGGCCTTAAAAGATATCATTTCTTCGGATAATCGCAGAGAAGTTACGCCTGAACTGATTTTGGACATCGTTTCCGAACATTTTGGTGTATCTATTCCTGATCTGAAAGGGAATAAACGTAACGCCGAGATCGTATTTCCGCGCCAGATTGCCATGTATCTGATCCGAAATATGACAGAAACTTCATTAAAAGCAGTCGGTGTCATTCTTGGGGGCAAGGATCACTCTACCATCAAGCATGGGATTGAGAAAATCGAGAACGAATTAAAGGCGGACGAGACTCTTTCTAACACTATTAATATTATAAAGAAGAAAATCAATCCGGCTTAGCCTTATTTTGCCATTTTGGCCTGTGAATAACTATGTGGAAAATCTGCGTCTGACATGTGGATAACTATGGGACAGCCTTGGGAAAAACCCAGGAATTTTACACCTGTCTTTAGAAACGAAAAAGTTTTCAACAGTCGTTCCACATAAAATCCAGTCGAATTCCACAAAGTTTTCAAAGCCAAAATTCCTTGCAAACACTGGGCTAGAGGCACTTTTCCTCTTTTCCACATCCCCTAATACGGCTGAGGCGGAAACTATTTTATTTATTTATCTATCACACACGTGCGAAAGGAGTTATACACATATGAAAATTACCTGCAGTAAATCCAATCTAGTCAAAGGTGTCAGTATTGTTTCCAAAGCAGTTCCTTCTAAAACAACAATGCCAATCCTTGAATGTATTCTTATTGATGCAACAACAGATATTATCAAATTAACAGCGAATGATATGGAACTTGGTATCCAGACAGAAATTTCCGGAGACATTATTGATCGCGGAATGATCGCTATCGATGCAAAGATTTTTTCAGAGATCGTTAGAAAACTTCCGGATAATGAAGTAACGATCGAAACTTTAGATAATCTTCAGACAGTCATCACATGTGAAAAAGCAAAATTTGATATTGCCGGTAAACCTGGCGATGAATTTGCTTACTTACCAATTATTGAGAAAGAAGATTCTATAGAAGTCTCTCAATTCACATTGAAAGAAGTCATCCGTCAGACAATTTTCTCTATTTCTGACAGTGAAAGTAATAAACTTATGACTGGAGAATTGTTCGACATCAGTGATAATATTCTGAAAGTTGTTTCGCTGGACGGACACAGAATTTCCATTCGAAAAGTGCCATTGAAAAAAAGCGTAGCTGACAGAAAGCTTGTTGTACCTGGAAAGACACTGATCGAGATCAGTAAGATCCTTTCGGGTGAGGCTGAAAATGTGGTATCGATTTCATATACAAAGAATCATATTGTGTTCGAATTTGATAACACGATCGTTGTATCACGTCTGATCGAAGGTGAATATTTCAGAATCGATCAGATGTTGTCAAATGATTATGAGACAAAAGTCAGAATTAATAAAAAAGAGCTGCTCAACTGTATCGACCGAGCAACACTTCTGGTACGAGAAGGCGACAAAAAACCAATCGTAATCGAGATCAAAGATAACAGCATGGAACTGAAAATCGATTCTGCTATGGGTTCCATGAATGAAGAGATTGATATTGAAAAAGATGGTAAAGATATTCTCATCGGATTCAACCCGAAATTCCTGATCGATGCTTTGAAAGTTATAGATGATGAAGTAATTCATATGTATCTGATGAACCCGAAAGCGCCATGTTTTATCAGAGATGATGAAAACAGCTACATTTATGTAGTGCTTCCTGTTGTACAGTAAAATAGTTTAGAGAGGAGATAGTACAAATAATATTTTTTGTTTGTATTAATTTGGATAAAAATGGAAATAACTATAAAAGATGATTTTATAAAATTAGGTCAGGCATTAAAACTTGCCGGTCTTGTTGACTCAGGTGTGGATGCTAAGTTTGTTATCCAGGATGGTCAGGTTAAAGTCAACGGAGAAGTTGACACAAGACGTGGAAAAAAACTTTATGCCGGAGATACATTTGAGTTTGAAGGAACAGTGGTAACTGTAAAATAATGATTGTAACAAAGATAGAACTTAGCAATTTTAGAAATTACGATTCTCTTAGTTTGGAATTAGATGATAAAACTAATATCTTATATGGTAAGACAAATGTGTTAGAGGCTATTTATCTTTGCAGCACAACTAAATCACATAGAAGTAGCAAAGATGCAGAACTTATAAAGTTTGAAAATAATGAAGGTCATATAAAACTTTTTATTAACAAAAAAGGCAGAGAGTATAGAATAGACATTCATTTGAGAAAAAATAAGTCAAAAGGAATAGCCATAAATGGAATACCAATTAAGAAAGCCAGTGAGCTTTTTGGAATATTTAATGTAATATTTTTTTCCCCGGAGGATTTGGATATTATAAAAAACGGACCAGCTGAAAGAAGAAGGTTTGTGGATATGGAGTTATGTCAACTAGATAAAATATATGTTTATAATTTAATTAACTACAATAAGGTTTTGGGACAAAGAAATCAGTTATTAAAAGACATATATATGAAACCGGAACTTGAAGATACTCTGGATGTATGGGATATGCAGCTTGCAGAGTATGGAAGTAAGGTTATTAAGAGAAGAGAACAGTTTATAAAAGATATTAACAAGATTATAAAGCCAATTCACAGAAAACTTACAGAGAACAGCGAAGAAATAGAAGTTGTTTACAAAAAGAGTTGCAATGAAGATGAGCTTTATAACAAAATTATAGAAAACAGAAAGAAAGACATTAAGCTGAAAAGTACGTCAGCAGGTCCACATAGAGATGATATTTTATTTTTTAACAAAGATATTAATATTAGAACCTATGGAAGTCAGGGACAGAAAAGAACTGTTGCTCTGTCGCTTAAGCTGGCGGAAATAGAGTTGGTCAAGTCTTTGATTAATGACACACCTGTGTTATTATTAGATGATGTTTTGTCAGAACTTGATTCGGACAGACAGAATCACTTACTAAAAAGTTTAGATGAAATTCAAACTGTAATAACATGTACAGGTTTAGATGAATTTATTGAAAATCGATTTAGTATAAATAAAGTTTTCCAGGTAACAAAAGGCAAAATTGAAGAAAGAACTGTTTAAAAAGCAATAAAAAATATAATCCGTTATTGCAAATACTGAAAGGAGTTACGAATGGGTAACAATACTAACGTTGAAAATGAATATGGAGCAGAT
>OLVX01003248.1_pt1 | contig 10496 bp, 9 predicted proteins | sample 1673271 | NCBI WGS metagenome assembly OLVX01 (sample SAMEA3178939, study PRJEB25190) | human gut metagenome | biome: human gut; feature: human-associated habitat; material: faeces | place: Austria | collected 2013 | reverse complement strand
GCCAGTTCTTGTGGGCCTCGGCGCTGTTGCAGCCCTTGTACAGGGTGCCGAACTGGTCCACGGCGATGATGTCCTTAGCGCCGGCGGTCATCAGCATCTTGATGATGGCCGTACCGGCAGCACCGGGGCCGTTCAGGACGATGTGGACGTCCTCCATCTTCTTGCCCACCACGCGCAGGGCGTTGATGAGGGCGGCAGTCACAACGATGGCCGTGCCGTGCTGGTCATCGTGGAAGACGGGGATGTCCAGCTCACGCTCCAAGGTCTCTTCGATCTCAAAGCACTCAGGGCTCTTGATGTCTTCGAGGTTGATGCCGCCGAAGGTGGGGGCGATGGCCTTGCAGGCCGCGATGACGCTGGCCGCGTCGTGGGCGTCGATGCAGATGGGGAAAGCATCCACGCCGCCGAACTCCTTGAACAGCACAGCCTTGCCCTCCATGACCGGCAGGCCTGCCTCGGGGCCGATGTCACCCAGACCCAGCACGGCGGTGCCGTTGGAGACGACAGCCACCATATTGCTCTTGAAGGTGTACTTGTAGACGTCGTCGGGGTTTTCCCTGATCTTGCGGCAGGGTTCAGCGACACCGGGGGTGTAGGCGGTGGACAGGTCATCGCGGGTCTTGACCTCCACCTTGCTCACAATGCCCACCTTGCCGTGGTGCGTCTCGTGCATTTCCAGAGCTGCTTTGTTGAAATCCATGGGTTTATCCTCCTTTATCAACCTCTCAGTCTCGCTGTCGCTCGACAGCTCCCCTAGCGAGGGGAGCCTCTGGCGAAGAGATAAAGCTTTACGGAATGCCAAGGCCTCTCCTCGATAGGAGAGGTGGCAATGCGAAGCATTGACGGAGAGGTTAACATCTAAGAATGGGGTACAGCCCCTTTCAGAGGGGCGCACCACCAGAAAGAGAAAACAAATGAGTGAAACGATACTGACAGCAGAAAACTTAAAGTTCCGCTACGACTCGGAGCAGCCCGGCTACGCGCTCAACGGCGTCTCCATGCAGGTCAGGCGGGGCGAGTTCGTGGCCGTGCTGGGCGCAAACGGCTGCGGCAAATCCACCCTTGCCAAGCACTTCAACGCCATCCTCCTGCCGGAGGAGGGCAAGGTGTACGTCGAGGGCATGGACACCGCCGATGATGACAAGCTCTATGACATCCGCCAGACCGTGGGCATGGTGTTCCAAAGCCCCGATAACCAGATCGTCGCCACGGTGGTAGAGGAAGACGTGGCTTTCGCGCTGGAAAACCTCGGTGTTCCGCCGGAAGAGATGCGCCGCCGCGTCGATGACGCCATGAAGATGGCGGGCATCTACGAGTTCCGGGAGCGCGCACCCCACAACCTCTCGGGCGGCCAGAAGCAGCGCGTCGCCATTGCAGGCGTCGTCGCCATGCGTCCCGACTGTCTCATCCTCGACGAGGCCACCGCCATGCTCGACCCTCGCGGCCGTGAGCAGGTGATGCAGACCATCCACCACCTCAACAAGGATCTGGGCATCACCGTTGTGTCCATCACCCACTACATGGAAGAGGCTGCGCAGGCCGACCGTGTGCTGGTGATGAGCCAGGGCAATGTGGTGATGGAAGGCACTCCGAAAGAGGTGTTCAGCCAGACCGAAAAAGTCCGTTCTCTCCGCCTCGACGTGCCGCAGGCCGCAGAGTTGCGGGATGAGCTGGTCAAGGCCGGCATCCCCATGCCCGAAGGCATCATCGACACCGGCGAGTGCGCACAGGCTCTGTATGAGCTGCTGAAGTAAGGGGGACGGAAACATGGCAAGTATTATCAAAGTAGAACATCTGAGCTATGTCTACAACCCTGGTATGCCGAACGCAGTCACCGCGCTGGACGACGTGAGCTTTGAGGTGGAAGAGGGCGATTTCGTGGGCATCATCGGAGCCACCGGCTCCGGCAAGAGCACCCTCATCACCCACATGAACGGTCTGAACAAGCCCACCAGCGGCAAGATCATCATTGATGGCCGCGACCTCTGGGCCGAGCCGGAAAAGATCCGGGATTTCCGTTTCCTGACGGGTCTGGTGTTCCAGTACCCGGAGTACCAGCTCTTTGAGGAAACATGCTATAAGGACATCGCCTTCGGCCCGAAGAATATGGGCCTCGACGAGGCGGAGGTCGATAAGCGTGTCCACGAGGCGGCAGAATTCGTCGGCCTCGATGAAGCGCTGTTGGAGCGCAGCCCCTTTGAGCTGTCCGGCGGACAGAAGCGCCGCGTAGCCGTGGCGGGCGTCATGGCCATGAAGCCCCGTATCCTCGTTCTGGACGAGCCTGCGGCCGGCCTCGACCCCGAGGGGCGGGATGAGATCCTGTCCGAGGTGAAGGACTACCACAAAAAGACCGGCACCACGGTGCTTCTGGTTTCCCACAGCATGGAGGACATTGCCAAGTACGCCGACAAGGTGCTGGTGATGAGCCGGAAGAAGATCGCCATGTACGACACGGTGGAGAAGGTCTTTGCCCGCGCTCCCGAGCTGCTGGAACTGGGCCTCTCCGTGCCGCAGGTGACGAAGATCTTCCTCAAGCTGCGGGAGATGGGCGTGGACGTCCCGGCGGACGTCTACACCATCCCCTACGCCGTCAAGATGATCCTGGCGGCAAAAGCCCGGAGGGATGCAGGGGAGACCCTCGTCTTACCCCGGAATGATGATCAGAAAGGGGGTGCAGCCGAATGCTGAGAGATATTACCATCGGCCAGCACTTCCCCGGCAACAGCCTCGTCCATCGTTTTGACCCCCGGCTCAAGCTGGTGCTGACCATCCTGTATATCGTGCTGCTCTTTGCGGCGTCCAACCCGCTGGGCCTTGCGCTTTCGCTGATTTTCCTCGCCGTGATGTACGCGGTAGCGAAAATTCCCTTCAAGCTCATCCTCAAGAGCCTGAAGCCCATCTTCCCCATCATCGTCTTTACGGCGGTGCTGAACCTCTTCTTTGTCTCGGGCGAGGGCGACCCGGTGTTCAAGCTCGGATTTCTGACCGTTTACGCGGAGGGCATCCGGTATGCTGTACTGATGGCGGTGCGCGTCATGGCCCTCATCGCAGGCACGAGCCTTTTGACCTACACCACCAGTCCCATCGTCCTGACGGACGCCATCGAGCAGCTGCTCAAGCCTCTTGGCAGGCTCCACTTCCCGGTGCATGAACTGGCCATGATGATGAGCATCGCGCTGCGGTTCATTCCTACCCTCATCGAGGAGACCGACAAGATCATGAACGCCCAGAAAGCCCGTGGTGCGCAGCTGGACAACGGCAAGATGACCGAGCGCATCAAGGCGCTGGTCCCGGTGCTGGTGCCGCTGTTCATCTCGGCTTTCCGCCGCGCCGACGAGCTGGCCATGGCCATGGAGTGCCGCTGCTATCGCGGCGGCGACGGACGCACCCGCCTCAAGGTGCTTCGGTGCGAAAAGCAGGATTATATCGACCTTGCAGTGTGCATTGCGTGTTTTGCGGTGATCCTCGCTTCGAGATTGGTGTTCCCGAATTTCTAAGGTGCGATAGATATGTTCTCTTTTGATGTCAAAAGAGAACCAGAAAACCACCAGCGATTTCGACGCGCTGGATCCACGAGAAAGGGGCTGCTCGCCCCTTTCAGACCCCAAAGGAGAAGTCGAAACGGAAAAAAGCTAGCCGCTTCGCTAAACGCTTTTTTCTCGTTTCTCCGATTTTGAATGATACGGACGGGAAAGTTGTAATTTCATTGATGAACTATCTTCTTACTTTAGCATACGACGGCACGAACTACTGCGGGTTTCAGGTGCAGCCCAACGGGCGGAGCGTAGCTGCTGTGTTTCAGGACGCCTTGGAGGCGGTGCTGGGCTGTCGGCCCGACATCAAGGGCTGCAGCCGCACCGACGCCGGCGTCCACGCGCTGGGCTTCATGCTCAACTTCCACGCCGACACCCGCATCCCGGCGGCAAAGCTGCCGCTGGCGCTGAACCAGCATCTGCCCCCGGACATCCGGGCGCTGGAAGCGCGGGTGGTGCCGGACGATTTCCACGCCCGCTATGCGGCCCACACCAAGACCTATCTCTACCGCATCCACAACAGTCCGATCGACTCGCCCTTTGCAGCGCGGTATTACACCAAAGTGCCGGGGCGGCTGGATGCCGATAAGATGCAGCAGGCGGCGCAGTATTTTGTGGGAAAGCACGATTTCCTCGCCCTCTGCGCCTCGGGCAGCTCGGCTGCGGCTCACGGCGACACTGTGCGCACCATCACGGCCTGTGACGTTCAGCGCCGGGGCGACGACATCGACATCACGGTGACGGCGGACGGCTACCTCTACAACATGGTGCGCATCCTTGCAGGAACCCTCTGTGAGGCCGGCGCGGGGCGTCTTGCGCCTGAGGCCGTGCCGGGCATCCTCGCCAGCCGCGACCGCAAAAACGCTGGGCCGACGCTGGCGGCGAAAGGGCTTTTCCTCAAGAGCGTGGACTACGACACGCCCATAGAATAACGCAAACATGACCGATGCTCCCGGAGGGAAAACGCCCCTTTGGGAGCACTGTCATTGCACAAAGGGGACAGGAGAGTATGAGAAAAAGACAGCGCGGCACCCGGCCTGTGTCGGACGAGCCGCTTTCGGCGGGACGGGTCGAATACCTCGAGCAGGCCCGCGAGCGGGTGCGGAACCGGCGCATCCGCCGCACGGCACTCATCGTCGTGGCGCTGACGCTGGTGGTGCTGTTCACCACCGGCATCGTGGGCAGCTCTGTTGCCATGGCCAAGGATTGGGCCGACACCGCCCGCATCCTGCTCTTCCCCGGCACGGGCTGGCCCCAGCAGACCGGCGTCATGGAAGTGAAACAGCTTGCCTCCATGAACAGCAGCTTTGTGGAGCTGGGCGAGGAAGGGTGCGTGGTCTGGTCCCGCACCGGCACCCGGCTCAACTCCATCCAGAGCGGCTACGCCCGCCCTGCGCTGGCTGCGGGCAAGAACCGCTTTGTGCTCTACAACCGCTCGGGCAATGAGCTGCGGGTGGAGAGCCGAACCCAGAATCTCTACACCAAGACGATGGAGAACAGCATCACCCTCTGTGCCATGGCCGACAACGGCACACTGGCCGTCGTCACAGAGGACCCCGGCAGCGCGGCCCGGCTTCGGGTCTACTCGTCCTCAATGGAGCAGCTGCTGAGCTGGAGCCTCACCATCGCCGACGGCACCCCGCTGCGGCTGGCCTTTTCGCCGGATGGGCGGCGGCTGGCAGTGGCGGCGGTGACGGTAAACGGCGGCCAGATGGTCACGAATTTCTATGTCGTCACCCTGGCGCAGGGCGACCCTATGCTGGTGGGCAGCGGAAGCGGCGCGGCTCAGTGGCTGAGCTGGACCGGTTCCCAGAGCATCCTGGCCGTCTGCGACAGCCGCGCTGTCCTCTACAACGCATCGGGCGGCGAGCGGGCAGCCTATGACTTTACCGGGCAGACCCTCCGCGACATCTCGGTGGACGCTTCGGACAATACTGCCCTTCTGCTGGCCTCCGGCCAGCTCTGTCAGGCCGTGATGCTGGGCCGTGACCTCGGCGTCGAGAGCACCACGCAGGTGCAGGCGTCCAACCGCATCGTCCGCTCCGGTGCGCAGTTCTATCTGCTCACCGATACAGGGGTGGAGTGCCTTTCCACCGACGGCACCTCCCAGTGGACCCAGAGCCTTTCGGCCCGCCCACAGGGTCTGTTGGCCGACCGCAGGCAGCTGCTGGTCTTCTGCGGCAATACGGTGCAGGTATTGACCCCGCCTGCGGCGGAAAACAACGCTCAAAGCAATACATAATAAGGAAAACAAGGTATGTTCAAGAATCCGTCATTTCTTTTTGATATAGTATGTACCGTGGTCTGGCTGCTTCTGGCTGTGCGCTATGCCCGCAAGGGCTTTCTCGCAGCCAGTGTCCAGCTGGGCGGGAATGTCTTCAGCCTCGTGGGCGCCCGGATTTTTTCGGGCTGGGCTGCTGCCGAGGTGTTCCAGCGCTTTCTGGCCGGGAGCTTCCGTACCCAGATCGCGGAGAGCATCTCGGCCGGAGGGGTCGTGGACCTGACCGGCATCGCGGACAAGTACGCGGGCTTTCTGCCCGAGAGCTTCCGCGCCTCCATCGTGGAGACCTGCGAGCGCTCCATCTCGGCTGTGCTCAGCGACAACGCCGTGGTGCTGGCGGACGCCATCGTCCAGAAGGTGCTGGCTCCGCTGCTCACGCCGGTCATCTCGGTCGTGCTCTTTTTCGTGGCCTTTGCCCTGCTGCGGATGCTGGTGAGTATGCTGGTCACCGTGCTGGGCCTCGTCAACCGGCTGCCGGTCATCGGCACCGTCAACCGCTGGCTGGGCTGGGTCACCGGCTGTGTCGCCAGCACCATGGACATCTATCTGGTGCTCTGTGTGGTGTGGGCCGTCATCGTCATCACCGGCGGCAATCTGACCGTCCTGAACGATACGGTCATGAGCAGCAGCCTTTACTATAAAGCATTCAATCTGTTCAACCCCTTCTTGTAAAAGGGAGCTTTAGGAGGAACCTATATGGTCTGCAATCGCTGTCAGAAACGTCCGGCCATCATCTTCGTCCAGCGGATGGAGAACGGCCAGATGAAAAATGAGGGCTTTTGCCTGCACTGTGCGCGTGAGCTGCACATCAAGCCGGTGGAAGACCTGATGAAGCAGTTCGGTATGTCCGACGAGGACATGGATAACATGGAAAACCGGATGGAGAGCATGATGGATGAGATGGGGGACGCGAACCCCCTCTCCCTCATGATGAATATGGGCCAGCCCATGGGCGGCGAGGAGAACGAAGGGGACGACGACCTTGTCCCCGGCTCCAGCGCTACCTTCCCGCTGGGCGTCAAGGCGGAGGGCGATGCCGGAAACAGCAAAAAGGCCCAGAAGAACGGCAAAAAGCCGCCCCGCCGCAAATTCCTCGACACCTACTGCGAGAACCTGACCCGCAAAGCCCGGGAGGGCAAGCTCGACGACATCGTGGGCCGCGACCGCGAAATTTACCGTACCATTCAGATTTTGAGCCGCCGCCAGAAGAACAACCCCTGCCTCATCGGTGAGGCGGGCGTCGGCAAGACGGCCATTGCCGAGGGCATCGCGGAGCGCATCGCCAAGGGCAATGTCCCTGTGGGTCTGAAGGATAAGGAGATCTTCCTGCTGGATCTGACCAGCCTCGTGGCCGGCACCCAGTTCCGCGGCCAGTTCGAGCAGCGGGTCAAGGGCCTGCTGAGCGAAGTCAAGGCCGCTGGCAACATCATCCTGTTCATTGATGAGATCCACACCATCACCTCCGCCGGTGAGAGCGAGGGTGCCATGAACGCGGGCAACATCCTCAAGCCTGCCCTCTCCCGCGGTGAGATACAGGTCATCGGCGCCACTACCTTCAACGAGTACCGCAAGTATATCGAGAAGGACCAGGCCCTCGAGCGCCGCTTCCAGCCCGTCCGCGTGGAAGAGCCCAGCGTGGCCGATACGCTGGCCGTCATGAACGGCATCAAGAAGTATTACGAGGAGCACCACCATGTGCAGGTGGATGCCGATGTGCTGAGCGCCATCGTCACCCTCAGTGAGCGGTATATCACGGACCGCTACCTGCCCGATAAGGCCATCGACCTGCTGGACGAAGCCTGCGCCTGCTGCAATCTCGCCCACCCGGCCATCTCGGAGTATCTCGAGATGCAGAAGGAGCTGGACGGCCTCAGACAGGAAGAGGCAGACATGGAGTCCTCCGACGTCAATGAGGCCATCGACTATGAGCAGGTGGCCGAGCGGAAGACCCGCATCGCCAAGCTCGAGGCAGAGCTGCCCGCAAAGCAGGCTGCTGCCAGCGAGATAAAAGTGACCATGGACGATGTGGCCAAGGTCATTGAGCTGTGGACGGGCATCCCGGCGGTGAAGATCCAGGAGACGGAGTTCGTCAAACTGGCCGGGCTGGAAGCCGAGCTGAAAAAGAAGATCATCGGTCAGGACGAGGCCGTCCATCTGGTGGCACAGGCCGTCAAGCGGAGCCGCGCCGACCTGTCGGGCCGCCGCCGTCCCGCAAGCTTCATCTTCGTCGGCCCCACCGGTGTCGGCAAGACGGAGCTGGTCAAGCAGCTGGCAAACCAGCTCTTCGACGGCCCCGACCCGCTCATCCGTCTCGACATGAGCGAGTATATGGAGAAATATGCGGTGTCCCGCATGATCGGTTCGCCTCCGGGCTATGTGGGCTACGAAGAGGCCGGCCAGCTCACCGAAAAGGTGCGCCGCCGCCCCTACAGCGTGGTGCTGTTCGATGAGATCGAAAAGGCCCACCCCGACGTTATGAACATCCTGCTCCAGATCCTCGACGAGGGCAAGATCAACGATGCACAGGGCCGGACGGTGGACTTCTCCAATACGGTCATCTGCATGACCTCCAACGCCGGCAGCGGCGACAAGACGACCTCCGGCCTCGGCTTCAACAAGAGCGAGGAACAGCTGAGTGAGGAAAAGACCCGCAAGGCTCTGAGCCAGTTCCTGCGGCCTGAGTTCCTTGGCCGTGTGGATGAGGTCATCGCCTTCAAACCGCTGAGCCAACAGACGCTGGAAGGCATCGCGGCTCTCATGCTGGATGAGTACAAACCCAGCATGGAGGCCAAGGGCATCGCTTACAGCTACACTCCGGCGGCTCTCTCTGCCCTCGTGGCCAAGAGTCAGGGCGGCAAGTTCGGCGCCCGCGACCTGCGCCGCGTCATCCGCAAGGCTGTGGAGGACCCCGCCGCCGAGCGCATCATCGACGGCACCCTGAAAGCGGGCGGCAGCCTGACGGTGGATGCCGAAAATGGTGAAGTCATCTTAAAGTAAAGCAAACAGAAACGGCACTCCGAAGCAGTTCGGAGTGCCGTTTGTCATAGGCAGACTTAGTCGAGGGAGACCGGGAACTCGGGCTTGTTGGCCATACGGGCATTGGTGCGGCCCTCGGGGATGATCTCGCCGGCGGCGGTCAGCGCCAGCTGGTTGAGCGCGAAGCCCGCCGCAGCGCCCAGACCCATTTTCAGGCAGCAAAATTGAAGATCCCTTAACAAATGGCCGAAAAGGGCAAAAAAACAGGGCCGCCGCCTGCGCAGTGGCCCTGTTGTATGCAACAATCGTGAATTTAGTTGAACTTAAAGATCTTCCGTGCGATGCGGTAGCCGCCCACCACGATGGCGTCGCCCTTGGGGAAGGGCAGGTTGGTCACGCCGCCGAAGCCGAAGCGGATGGAGCGGTAGACTGCGGCGCTGGTGTGCTCGCGCAGGTACTGCCACAGGCCCTTCTGCTTTTCTTTCGCCTCGGCGCTGCCGTCCAGCAGCAGGAAGATGTCGCTGACGGCCATCATCATGGAGAGGTAGTGGAGCATATAGGTCCGCAGTTTCTTCTCGTCCTTGAGGGCGTCGAGGTCCTGACAGTCGATCATATGCCTGGTGACGCGGAGCTGCTGGTCCACGCGCTTGACCATGATGCTCTCGTTGACACTCTGGTCGGCACGGCCGATGAAGTAGCGGTAAAGGTCAAGGTCCATATAATACATGGTCTTGACGAAAGGCAGAGGCTGGTAGACGAAGATGTTGTCCACGTAGAAGGTATGCTTGGGCAGCACCATGCCGCACTTGCGCAGCACTTCAGTGCGGTACATGACCGAGTGCATCAGCAGGTTCTGGTCGGGGCGGAAGTGGCCGACGTGCATCCAGGTGAACAGACGCTCCTGCGGGAAGATGTTGGTGTACCGCACAGTGTGGCTGGTGCCGTCCTCGGTGTGCTCGTAGACATAGTTACAGATCATGAGGTCGGGGGCGGTGCCGCGGGTCACGAGGGTGTGCAGGCGGGCCAGCACCTTCTGGAGGGCGTCGGTGTCCAGCCAGTCGTCGCTGTCCACGACCTTGTAGTAGAGGCCGGTGGCGTTGCGGATGCCCTGGTTGACGCCCTCGCCGTGGCCACCGTTCTCCTGATGGATGGCCTTGACGATGGTGGGGTACTTGGCAGCGTACTCGTCGCAGATGGCCGGGGTCTCGTCCTTCACGGAACCGTCGTCCACGAGGATGATCTCAGCCTGCTCCCCGGCGGAGAGCAGCGTTTCGATGCAGTGGCGCATATATGCCGCCGAGTTGTAGCACGGGACGGCAAAAGTGATGAGTTTCTGTTGCATAAAAATAAGCTCCTTATCGTGCTTGCCCGGCCATGTTCAGAACAAAATGAGCCGGAGATGGAGATATGTATTCTTATTATAGCATTTTCGCGCACAAAAAGCTAGGAACACCAGCAAATACCTGCCAAAAAACGACGACAGAAGAGCGGTCTGATACCATTTCGGGCCGGGCTGTGCTATAATAATACGGATACAGATTTGAAAAACGCAGGAGGCACCCATGGCAGACCCGCATTCTATCTTGAAAAAAGTTTTTGGCTACGACAGTTTCCGCCCTGGACAGGAGGACATCGTCCGGCGGCTGCTGGACGGGCAGGATGTGCTGGCGGTGATGCCCACCGGTGCGGGCAAATCCATCTGCTAT
>OLVX01003246.1_pt1 | contig 10503 bp, 6 predicted proteins | sample 1673271 | NCBI WGS metagenome assembly OLVX01 (sample SAMEA3178939, study PRJEB25190) | human gut metagenome | biome: human gut; feature: human-associated habitat; material: faeces | place: Austria | collected 2013 | reverse complement strand
GCTTCATTTCCCGCACAATGCGCCGCGCTTCCGTTTCAATCAGCCCGTCCCGCAAAGCGGCAATATGCGCCTTGAAATCCCCCGGCGAAAGCTGCTCCCGGCTGCGCCGTTCTTCCTGTAAGAGCGATTGCAGCGCGTCCGGGTCGTTGGGTACGGCTTCAAAGCGTTCAAATTTCCCAAGCTGCGGGTCTGGGGTTCCGTCAAAATATCTCCCGGCTTCCTGTACCCTTTCCCCATGCTCATAAATCAGCTTCACCGTATCGGCGGGCAGCTCCTTTTCCTTGACGCGCTCATAATGTTTAGAGTAGTCCAGTTCGTACAGATTGCCCTTGATTTTCCCGCGCTCCTTTCCCGTCAGCTCGATTGCATAGGCAAGGACGCGGTCGCTTGTCTGCTCCATGTAGAAACGCCATGTGTTGTGGGGCGCGGTGTCTTTGAGGAAAACGTCGCGCTCCCGGAAACAGTGCGTCCCGGACGGGCGGCAGAACCACAAAAGTGTTTTGTCCTCCCTGTGGGGGCTTGCCGCCGCCTTTGCGATAATCTCTTTGTCAATGTCTAAGTCGCTCTGGTAAAAGCCTGTGTTCTGCTTCATAATCGCTTCAAGGGAAGCAAACAAATCCATGTTTTCAAATTTGCTCTGTTCCGGCATGGGTCAGCTCCTTTCCAAGTCCTGTGACTTCTGCTTTGCGTTTTTCTTCTGTGCCTTTTCCTTGTCGGCTCTAAGCTGCGCCCGGATAGAGGGTTTCTTTTCCGGCTTCGCTCCCTTGCCGCGCTCCTTGTCGGCTTTGACAGCGTTAGCCAGGTCAACAAGGGAAATCTGCTCGCCCGCCTTTACCTTTGCTTCCAGTTCGTCAACGGTGGGGGTGTTGTTGATGATACCGTCAATCATGTTTCCGTTCTGCTCTATGGTCTGCTCGGCGGTTTTCAAGGGATTGTCCCGCTGCGCCTGTTCTGCGGCAACGGCAAACGCCCGCGTCCCATTCCCCATAATCAGATACTTTCCGTCGTCCGACTGGTGGTGAAAGCCATATCCGGCGGCTTCTATCTGCTCCCGGCTCATAGCGGTTACATGGAAAGTCCCTCTCGGTGTTTTGACAGTTTCGCCCGTTTCCAAGTCGTCCGGGGTAAGCTGCTTCTGCTCCTGTAAAAACTCCGGCACTTCCCGGAAACCTACACTGTCAACGAAATGCGCCGCGTCCTGTCCGTCCTGATGAAGCACTACCACGTCCGAAACGGAAAGGCTGTGTCCCTTAAAATCTTTGGGGTGGTCGATATTGAAACGGGTGTAAATATCTTCAAGGGAAGTTTCCGGCGCAAGGGGCGCGGAATAGACAAGCTCATAGTTCGCCCTGTCAACCACATTTCCCGCCGCCTGCAGGCGGTCGTATGGCTCAAAGCGGAAATCCCTTGTTTCGTCCCCGCCTTTTATCTGGTAAATGGAAAAGGTGTCTTTGTCCTGTCCGGCGGTCTGCGCCGTTTCCTGTGCCTTTGCGTAAAGCTGCTTCACGTCGCCCTCGGTCAGCTCGCCGCTTTTGAGCTGCCCCATAAGCTCGCGGCATTTCTCCGGCGTTCCCGTATAAAGCACGTCGCCCATTTTCGCCCGCCCGTTCTCCTGTGTCACATAGGCTTGCAAGAGGTGGCTGTTTTCCGGGCTGTCGCCGTAAGGGTTCCGGCGCATCTTGTAAATCGTTTCCGGGGTAAAGGCTTCTTTCGGGGCTGCGCCCGCCTTTTCCTGTGCGCCGGATTTTCCCGGTGCGGCTGCTTCCGGCTTCTCTTTCCCGGCTGTATCTGCCTTTGCCGGGGCTTCCGGCTGCGGCTGTTCTTTCGGGGCTGCCTTTTCCTCTCTGGTGGGCTGCTCCTGTCCGGCGGTCTGCTCCTTGTCCTGTGCCTTTTGCAGCTCCGCAAGATTTTCGTCTATGGAATTGATAATCTCGGCGGCTGCGCTGCGTATCGTTTCAAGGGAGCTTTTCAGCTCGGACAGCTCCCGCCCGCTGCTCCACCCGGCGACATAGCCGAAAGAGTAGTCCGACGTGTCAAGCCCGTAATGTTGGCAGACAGTATAGGCGACGCTTTCCGCTTCGACTTCGCGGGTGCGGCGGTCAACGTGGGGCTGCTGCTCGTCCTTTGGCGCGTTGAGGTCAATGTCGTGCAGCTTCGCATGGGCGATTTCGTGAATAGCGGTCTTTAAGGTCTGTAATTCGCTCATGCCCTCGTTGATAGCAATGCGCTTGTCCTCCAAGTGGTAGTAGCCATGAGAGCCGCCCTCGATATTCTCAAAGGCGATAGGAACGGGGGAAGTCTTTTCAAGGGCTGCGAAAAAATCCTTGTAGCGGTCAACGTCGCCCGTCAGCTCGTCAACGGCAATATCCGGCAGCTCCTTTCCCTCGGTCTGGGAAACGTCAAAGACGGATACCACCTTGTAGGCGGGTATGGTGACTTCCTTTTCCTCGGTGACGGGCTTCCCGTCCTTGCCGATAACGGGCTTCTGCGTGTGCGGGTCGATTTTCTGCATTTCCTGTTTGATTTTATAGGGTGACGGAGCAATGATTTTAATTCCCTTTTGCCCTTTCATCACGTTTCGTTCAAAGTTGTTCTTCCAAGCGGAAAAGCCCGCCACAAGGGAAGCGTCCGGCTTCTGCATGGCGATAAGGACGGTGTTTCGGAAGCTGTAATTATGGAATTTTGACATGACTTTCAGATATTCCTTGTAACGCTCGCTGTCAAAGAGTTCCGCAATACCCTGTTCCAGACGGTCGGTAATCTCTTTGAGCTTTTCGGCGGGCTTCTCGCTCGTCAGCACGATAGGGATAACCGGGCGCGGCTCCTGTGGCTGCTCTGCGGTCTGCGCCGTTCTCTGCCCCGGCGCGGCTGCGTCCATTTCTACCTTTGACGGGTCGGGTCTTTCCGGCTGCGGGGGCTGCGGCGTTACCCGGTATTCCTCCGGCACGTCGCGCCCGTCGTACCATTCTGTAAAGGTGTTGCGGTTGTTGTAGATATAGCCCTTTTCGGTAAACATACCGTCGTCGTTAATGGAAGCGTCGCGCCCGTATTCCTCATACATGAAATACTTTTTCGCTTCTTCGGGCAGTTCGGGTTCTTCCAGTTCATCAACCAGATAACGCCCGTATTCTTCTTCATTGTGGACGGACGGATAAATCCAGTAGCAGTCAAGGTTTTGTGCAAGGTTGATGATGTCCTGTAAGCTGTCGGCATGGTCGCCGTATTCAATGGCTGCAATGAATTTCTCCCGGTCGTCGTCAAACTGCATTTCCAAGAGCTTCCCTAAATAGTTCAGCTCGTCGGGGTGGGAATACTCGCTTAAATGCTCCGTCAAGCCGGGGATAGTGGATTGAAATTCTGTGAAATGCCATTCCTCATAGTGCTTGAAGTCAATCCCGATACGGTCAAAGACTTCTTTCAGATGTTCGGCAGTCGTGGGGAACGTCACCCATTCGCCCGCGGGTCTGCCCTCGGTGTACTTCCCAAGATTGGAAAGATAGCCGCTTAAAATCGGTTCTGCCATTTGTTCGCTCCTTTCTTTTTCAATCATGCGGTGCATAAGCTCAAAATCCTCAATGCTCATGCTCCCGTCAAATACATAGGGGTTAAAATCCTCCCCGTCCCGGTAGGGCTTTTCGGAAAAGGGAAGCCCCGCTTCATGGGCGGCTGCCCTCGCTTCCTCGATAACCTCCGGGGGAAGCCTGTCGTCATGCGCCCCGATAAAACCGTCAATGTCGTTCATGCTGTTTTCGTAGTGGTAGCGCACTCCGGCGGTCAGCTCGTCAAGGCTCATGTCCTCGCCTAAATGCCCGCAATAGTAGCCGTTTAAGATAACGGCGGCGGGGTCAATGCTTTTTATTTCCTCTAACCGGCTCCTGTCCTCCGGGTAGAGCGTATCGTCCATATCAAGATGAAAATATTCCGCGTTCCATGAACGCCCCTGTTTCCAGAACGCCACCCATGCGATACCGTCCCTAAGCTCGTCTTGATAGTCCTTTACGGTGTCCCGTAAACTTGCCATAGTGAAAAACCTCCTTTCTTTGGGGCAGCGTCACAAGCTGCATTTTTGGGCTGCATGGTCTACTACGGGTACGCCCGCATTTCTGCCAAATATTTTTGAAAATTTTTAGAGGGTGAAGCCCTCCGCAAAAGAGGGTTTGGGAAACTTCCCAACAAGCAAAATCCCCGTCCGGCGCGTCAGCGTCGCAACGGGGATTTACGGAAGTGGGTACCCGCTTCCTATGCTTGCTATTCAAGTTTTTAGTTCTTCTGTACTTCGATACGGTAGTTGACGTATTTCCCGCCAGTGTCAGCCAGAACGATAGTTCCGTCGTAGGTCTTGCCTGTTTTCGGGGAGTAGAGCTTCTTCACATTCGCCTTGCCGGATTTAAGGAGCGCGGCGGCAATCTTCGCGGAAAAAGCGGTCTTGCGTTCCTCGAAAAAGCGGTCATTCTTCCACATGACAAAGGCACATTCTTTGTTGCTGCAATAATAGTTTTTCTTCCCCTCATGGACGGGGGAACCGCAACGGGGGCATTTGCCGACAGAGGGCTTTTCCTCCCGGAACAAATCCTTTTTCCCGTCCAGTGCTGCGGCGTGTGTCTGCACAAGCTCCCGCGCCATAGCTTCAATGCCGGACAGAAATTCGCCGGGGTCTGCGGCTCCCTTTGCTATCTGCGTCAGATTGTTTTCCCATTCTGCGGTAAGCTGCGGGGAAGTGAGCATATCCGGCAAGACTGATATAAGGGCGGCTCCGTTCTGCGTGGGGATAAGCTGCTTCCCCTTGCGCTCTGCAAAGCCGCCCTTTACCAGTTTTTCAATGACGGCGGCGCGGGTGGCGGGAGTGCCAAGCCCCCGGCGTTCCGCGTCCGGGTCGGTGTCCCCGTTCCCGGCTCGCTCCATAGCAGAGAGAAGCGACGCTTCGCTGTGGGGCTTCGGCGGCGTTGTGGTATGCTCCGTTACTTTTGCGGCGGGGTTAGGAAAGTTCTGTCCCTCGGAAAGCTCCGGCAGCGTCACGCCCTCATTTTCCCCGTCCTCTGCTTCGGGCTTATCTTTCAGCGTCGCCCGGTATCTGCGTTCAAGCTCTTTCCAACCCTCCGCAAGTACGGTCTTTCCCCTTGCGGTGAAGTCTGTCCCGGCGCATGAGAAAACCGCCGTAACCGCTTCATAAATATGCGGCTCGGCGGTGGCAAAAAGCAGACGCGCCCCCGCAAGGGTAAGGATATTCTTCTCGCTTTCCGGCAGCGCGTCCGGGTCAGCCTTTGCAAGCTCCATAGTGGGAATGATTGCGTGGTGGTCTGATACTTTCTTGCTGTCTAATACCTTTGCAATCTCCGGCGTGAAGTCCGCGCCCGCCATAAAGGGGAGCTTTTCGCAAAGCAGCGCGATAATGCCCGCTGCGGTGCCGCCCATGTCGTCAGTAAGAAAGCTGCTGTCCGTCCTCGGATAAGTAAGGAGCCGCTTTTCATAAAGGGATTGTGCAAGGTCAAGGGTCTGCTTTGCGGTGTAACCGAAAATGCGGTTCGTTTCCCGCTGCAAAGAGGTAAGGTCAAAGAGCTTTGGCGGGGCTGCGGTTTTCTTCTCTCTGGTAAGGGAAACGCATACCGCCTTTCCCGCTTCGCAAGCCCCTTTCAGCGCGTCGGCTTCTGCCTTGTCCGAAATCCTTTCGCTTGCCGCGTCCGCGCCGGATAAATCAAGGCGAACATGATAATATTTTTCTTTCTGGAAATGGGAGATAGCCGCGTCCCGGTCGGTGAGCATTTTTAAGGTCGGGGTCTGGACGCGCCCCACGTTCAAGGTCTTTCCATACAGGCAGGAGAAAAGCCGGGTGGCGTTAATGCCGATAAGCCAGTCAGCCTTTGCGCGGCAGAGGGCGGACGCAAAGAGCGCGCCATAGTCCCGCCCGTCTTTGAGGGAAGCAAAGCCCGCCTTAATCGCCCCGTCCTCCATTGAAGAAATCCACAAGCGGCGCATGGGCTTCTTGCAGCCCGCCACTTCGTAGACAAAGCGGAAAATCAATTCACCCTCGCGCCCCGCGTCACACGCATTTACCACTTCGGAAACGTCGGCGCGGTGCATAAGCTCTTTAATGGTTTTGAATTGCTTCCCCTTGTCCGGGTCAACGGCGTACTGCCATTCCTCCGGCAGAATGGGTAAGCTGTCAAAACTCCATTTTTTATATTGCTCCCCGTAGGCGGCAGCTTCCGCAAGCTGTACCAAATGCCCGACGCACCATGAAATGAGGTAGCCGCCGCCCTCGATATACCCGTCCTGTTTCCCCTTAATGCCAAGCGCGGCGGCGATAGTCTGCGCCATGCTCGGCTTTTCTGCAATCACAAGTCTAAATGCCATGAAAAAATCCTCCTTTCAGCGTTCCGGCGCGGTGTGCTTCTTCTCCTGTGCCTGTTTCAGACAATAGCCGATACAGGGGGATTGCGCCTTATAAGGGCAACGCATACACGCCGGGGATTTTGGAACGGGCGGCGCACTGTCACGCCGCCCGGTGGGTCTTTGTACCATCATTTTTTCTAAAGGGTTTTCGGTGAAAAGCGTCATGCTTCCTCGTCCTCCTGTTCTTCATCAGAAAGCCCGTCCCCCTCGTCCTCGTCGTAATCGTCAAAATCGAAATCTTCAAGGTCGGTGTCGCCCTTGACGTTCTGCTTTGGCTTCATAAACTTAAAATAATAGAACGCGCCCCCGCCGCCAAGAAGTGCCACGACAAGGAAAAGCACAAGCCCGCCTGTATTGCCTTTCTCTTTGGGCTGCTCTGTTGGTTTCTCGGTTTCCGGCTCCGCTTCCTTGCCGCTGCAAGCGGTCATGTTGTCCTTGCAGACAGGGCAGCTCACATTTACCTTTCCGGCTTCGCATTTATCGGTGCAACTGCAAACGGCGGGCGGGGCTGCTTCGGTGCTTCCGTCCTCCATAAGTGCTAAGAGGTCGGCTTCGTCCACTTGATTAAGGAAATGTACGGTGTCCTCGCCCTCGTCGTCCCGGTCAATGAGGATATAAAAGTAATTGCCGTTTTTGGTCGTTACGGTGATAAGCTGCTTGTTGCCGCCGAAATCGTCTACAAGGGTCGCGTTCCCGTCCGGGGTAAGGGGTTCTTCCTTTTGGGGTTCCTCGTAGACAACGCCGCTGTCGTTGGTGTCGTCCTCTCCCTCCGGGGTCTGTGCAAAAGCGGTGACGGAAAAGCCGCCCATAAGTACAAGGGCGGCGCAAAGTGCGGTCAAGGTTCTAAGGATTTTCTTATTCATTCTCGGTGTCCTCCATTTCTTCGGTGTCATGGTCTGCGGGTTCTGCGGGGTAGCCCGGCGCGGCTTCCATACCCGGAATACCGCCCCCGGAAAGCATAGCGGAAAGCTCATGCGGGGAAAGGCGCATGGAGCGCACAAGCTGTACGATTTGCAGGTTTTCCGCTTCGGTTTTCTGCGCTTCAAGCCCCCTTAATTTATTCTGGTACTCGGTGATTTTCTCGCGGGTCTTTGCAATCTCCTTGTCGATACGTTCAATTTTGTTCATAGCCATCAATAAATTTCTCCTTTCAGATTTTCATTTTTTTGTTGTCAGTTCCAATTCATTAAGCCGTAGCCCTTGATACAGGAGTAATTGACGGGGTAGCTCTTTATCTTGCAGGCGTCGCCGGAATTGCCCTCGACGGTATAGACGCGCTCCCCGTCCGTTCCGATAACAAGCCCCACATGGTCTGCGCTCCCGTCCCCGTCCCAGTCGAAAAAGATAGCGTCGCCGGGGGCGATATTCTCATAGCCCCTCGCGCCCCATTGCCCGCGTGACTGGAACCAGGGTACGCCCTGTGACTGGCACCCGGCAAAGCGCGGCTCGCTCTTTCCGGCTTGATTGTAGCACCATGAAACGAAACAGGCGCACCATTCCACGCGGCTGTTAAATCCGTACCAGCTCCAAAAGGGTCGCCCGCCCACGTTGCCGACTTGCCGCTTCGCAAGGTCTACAACGGCGGTGTTGCCGGGGCGTGTGCCGTTTACAAGCTGTACGCCGCTTAAATCCTCGGACGCGCCCATATCGGGGGAGCCGCCGCCGAAAATCAGCGGTTTGTTTCCGCTTGTTTCCAGATAGACGCGGTACATTTCAAGCTGCTGTGGCGTTAGAAGTTCCTCCGCAATCTCGGAAATGGGCTTGTTCGTCAGCTTCACGTTGAGGATATGGTACTCGTAGGGTACTTCCTCGGTGGTCGTTTCCCCTGTTTCCGGGTCTGTGCTTGTTTCTGTGCGGTAGCGGATTTCCGTTTCTTCTGTCAGCGTCAAAGTGTACTGCATGGCAAAGACGCGATTTAGCTCTGCCTGTGCGCTCTGCGGGGTGTAGGTCTGCAAAAGGGCGGTGAGGTAGGACGCTAACTCATGGGGGTTATGCCCGATACTGTCAAGGTCATAGCGGTATTCGTCATAGCCGGGGTGGGTGCTTTCGATATTGTCAATCTGCTGCTGAAGCTCGTTTTCCTTTGCGGCGTAATTGTTCTCCGTCGCCACAAGGTCGCTGTCCTCCGACGTGTAGGAAGTCCCAAGTATGCCGTTCATCAAGCCGGAGAACATGGAGCCGCAAGAGGAAAGCCCCGCCGATACCATGATGAATAAGAGCAGCGCGGCAACGGCGATACATACGCCCGCCGGGTGCCGCCCTACAAAAGCGATTGCCTTTTTTGTTTCCTCGGCGGTCTTTTTTGCCGCCTTGCGGGTGTTCTCTGCGGCTTTCTGCGCCGTTTTTGCGCCGCCTTTCCTTGCCGACTTTGCATACTGCCGCTTGATTTGCTGCTTCTGCATGAAGCGGGAAAGGGGATTGCCCGCAATCTGCGGATTGTCATGCAGGGCTTTATGGTACTGGAAATCCACATTCGCCTTGAACGCCGCTTTCTCTGCCTTTGCCGCCGCCCGGTAGGGTTTGAGCTTGTGGCTGTGGTAGCCCTCCTTGACTTTCCGCGCCCCGTACTTTGCGCCGCGCTCTGCCAGTTCTTCGGATTTGTGCGCCCCCTCAACGCCGGAATTGTCCTTTTCAACGGAATGTATCTTGTTGTGGACGAAAATACCCGCTTCCTGTGCGGGGCGGGATAGCGGGTTATTGTGGGGCTTATTCTTTCCTATGGGCTTTTCCTGTTCCTCAAAATGTAGGCGGGTCTTGCCTTTCCCGGTGGCTTCATCAAAGGTGCGCTCCCGTACAAGTTTCTTTTCTTTGGGGATAGCCGCCTTTGCCGCGTCCAGACGGTCGGCTGCTTTGTCCGATTTTCGGATATACCTTTCAAGCTCCGGCGTTGCCCGTTCCTCGTCGGTAAACTGCAAGCGGGAAGATTTTTCTTTTGCTGTGGCTTCTGCCTGTGCTTTCCTCGCCGCCTTTTTGCTCGCCTTTCTGGTACGCGCCCCGTCGATACGTTCCAAGACGCGCTCGGCTGCTGCGGTGTCCTGTTCCCGTTCTGCCCCCGGCGCATGGGGAAGCGGCGGCGTGTCGGTTAAGGGCGGGGAAGTTGCGCCGCCCGGTAGGGGCTGCGCTGCCTGTTCCGGCTGCGGTGGGGCTTCGGTCTTTGCAAAGTCCGCGTCCCTTATCCGCTTGCTGATACGTTTCTTTTTCCCGGTGGCGGCGTTTACCTCGACAGCCCCCTCGCGGGTCATTTTCTGCGTGACTTTCTCACGCGCTCGATACTGTTTTATTTTTCTGTCCCTCCAATCCGCGCCCTTGCAAGGGCGCAATACTCGGCGTTTATCTCAATGCCTATATAATGCCTGTCAAGCTGCTTTGCGGCTGCCCCCGTCGTGCCGCTGCCGAAAAAGGGGTCAAGCACAACGCCGCCTTTCGGACAGCCCGCCTTGATACAGGTTTCGGCAAGTTTTGGCGGGAACGCGGCGAAATGCCCGCCCTTGTAGGGAACGGTATTGATAAGCCACACGTCCCGCCTGTTCCGCATGGTCGGCATGAGGGCTTCGTCGTAGTAGCTGCCGCTTCGCGCCCGGTTAAGCCCCTGTACGTTCCCCTGTCCGGGTACTTCGTCCGCATATTTCTGTCCCGCGCTGCGCCCGGTGCGGTACCGCGCCGCCGTTGTGGGGGCTAACGGCTCGGCTATGGCGGCTGCGTCATAAAAATACTTCTTTGACTTCGTAAGCAGAAAGATATGTTCATAGCAGCGGGTAGGGCGGTCTTTCACGCTCTCCGGCATGGGGTTTTCTTTCTGCCAGATAATGTCGCTCCGTAAATACCACCCGTCAGCGCGTAGGGCAAAAGCTAAAAGCCAAGGGATACCGATTAAGTCCTTTTGTTTGCAGCCGGAAACGCGGTTGTTTCTTGCAATCTGCTGTCCGTTTCTCCCTTTCGGGTTCTTCGGGTCTGCATGGTAGCCTTTATTTCCTGTGCCGCAGTAGGTGTCCGCGATATTCAGCCAGAGCGTACCGTCAGAACGCAGTACCCGGCGCAGCTCGCGGAAAACCTCGGTCAGCCTGTCAATGTACTGCTCCGGCGTGTCCTCCCGCCCAATCTGCATATCAAGCC
>OLVX01003230.1_pt1 | contig 10549 bp, 9 predicted proteins | sample 1673271 | NCBI WGS metagenome assembly OLVX01 (sample SAMEA3178939, study PRJEB25190) | human gut metagenome | biome: human gut; feature: human-associated habitat; material: faeces | place: Austria | collected 2013 | reverse complement strand
GTTGTCAAGGTATTCAATAAGGACGCAGATTCCTATGAGCGGTTCCGCAAAGATGTATCAGATTATCGGGACTATACTCTGGCGTGGTACAAGGCGGCGTGGCCGTGGATGGCAATTTACAGCAGTCTGCTTCCATGCACCATTATTCTGACTTTGCCTGTTGGCGCATGGTTCGTTCTCTCTGGCTGGTCTACTCTGCCTAATTTGATCTTGGTACTGTGTCTTTCTTTAAGTATTGGTATGCCGCTGCTGAAATCTCTCGGTTTCCTGCCTACCATGCCCCAGCTTAACTATAAAATTTCTGCATTGGAGCAGGTGTTGGATGCGCCGGAGCTCCAGCAGACAGAAGATGCGTTCCACGGGAAAGATGACACCATTACTTATGACCATGTTTCTTTCGCTTATCAGACCACACAGCCCGGCCCGGATGGAAAGCCTGTTGTAATTGAGGATGAAGTTCTCCATGACATTTCCTTTACGGCAAAAGCTGGACAGAAAACAGCCCTTGTTGGTGAATCTGGCTCCGGCAAGAGTACATTAGCGAAACTGCTGATTCACTATTATGACCCACAGAAAGGCAGTATTTCCATCGGTGGGCAGAAACTATGCGATATGAGTCTTGAAGCACTCAACAGCCGTATCTCCTATGTGGCACAGGATCAATACCTGTTCAATACCTCTCTGCTCGAAAACATTCGGCTTGGTCGGCTGAACGCAACGGATGAAGAAGTGGTGGAGGCCGCAAAGAAAGCTCAGTGTATGGAGTTCCTTGAGAAACTTCCGCAGGGTATTCATTCGATGGCTGGTGATGCAGGAAAAATGCTCTCCGGCGGTCAGCGCCAGCGTATTTCTCTGGCAAGGGCAATCTTAAAGGATGCTCCTATTGTGGTGCTTGACGAGGCAACTGCCTATGCCGATCCTGAAAACGAAGAAAAGATGGAGGCCGCCATTGCAGAGCTTGTGAAAGGTAAGACCCTTGTGGTTATTGCACACAAATTACCAGCCATTATGAACGCAGATCAGATTTGTGTTATGGATCACGGAAAACTGGTTGCAACGGGCAGACATCAAGAGCTGATCCAGTCCTGCCCTGAATATCAAAAGTTGTGGAAAGCGGCACAAGACAGCGCCGAGTGGAAAGTACACACTGCAAAGGAGGGGAAATAAATGTTTGCTTTGTTTTCAAGAATATTGAAACTTTCCGGCCGTTATAAGAGCCGTATTCAGGGCGCATTTGTTTGTGCGTTTCTGGAATCCATTCTGTCCAAAATGCCGATTTTTCTGGCCTTTGTGGTTTTGAGTGGATTTGCAAACAAGACCATTACCGGGCAGACTTGCCTTTATGTGGGACTTGGCCTTGCCGCTATTGTGCTGGTTCAGATGCTCGTCCATTATCTTAGTGACAGCCTGCAAAGTGCAGCGGGATATTTGATGTTCGCTGACAAGCGTATCGAATTGGGCGGCCATCTGCGGAAACTTCCGATGGGATATTTCACTTCCGGCAATATTGGCAAGATCAGTTCTGTCCTCAGTACCGACATGGTGTTCATTGAAGAAGTCGCTATGAGTACGCTGGGAAACATGATGAGCTATCTGCTGTCCTCGCTGGTTTTGCTGGCGTTCATGTTTTATCTGAATTGGCAGCTTGGCTTGATCGCTGCGATAGTTACTATTTTGGCATGGCTGGTATCTAAGGGAATGAACAAAGTTTCCCTACGAGAAGCAGCAGGCCGTCAGGAGCAGAGTGAACGGCTGACCGATGCGGTGCTGTCTTTTGTGGAGGGCATTGGTGTTATTAAGAGCTATAACCTGCTTGGAGAAAAATCCGAAGAACTGTCCGGCAATTTCAAGCGTTCCAGAAATACATCGCTTGACTTTGAACGAAAAATGACCCCGTGGACAATGGGGCTGAATATCCTTTACGGTATTGGTATTGCGGCAATTTTCGGCCTGTCTATTGTGTTGGAACAGAGCGGTGCGCTTTCTTTGGCTTATGTGTTGGGTGTTCTGCTATTTGTATTTGATCTTTTTGGCCCGTTGAAGGCTCTCTATGGAGAAGCATCCAGACTAACCGTTATGAACGCTGCCCTTGATCGTATTGAAGCGGTATTGGATGAACCGGAACTTTCCGACAACGGCAAGCAGCATATTCCGGCTCAGGCACAGCCGGGACAGCCGGAAGTCCTGTTCAACGATGTTACATTTGCTTATCAGGATAAAGAGGTTCTGCATCATATCAGTTTTGCCATGAAGAAAAATTCTATGACAGCGCTGGTTGGACCGTCCGGTAGCGGTAAGTCCACCATTGCAAACTTGCTGGCGCGACTTTGGGATGTAAAATCCGGCAATGTGACGATAAGGGGCGTGGATATTCGCAATGTACCTCTGTCGGAATTGATGGATCAGATCAGCATGGTATTCCAGCGCGTGTATCTGTTTCAGGACACCATTTACAACAATATCATCATGGGAAAGCCGGATGCCACGGAAGAAGAAGTCTATGAGGCTGCCAGAAAAGCCCGCTGCTATGATTTCATTATGGCTTTGCCCGACGGATTCCAAACGGTGGTTGGTGAGGGCGGTGCAACACTTTCCGGCGGCGAAAAACAGCGTATTTCGATTGCCCGCTGTATTCTGAAAGACGCGCCTATTGTCATTTTGGATGAAGCTACCGCAAGTGTAGATACGGACAATGAAAGCTATATTCAGGAGGCTATTTCCGAATTGGTGAAGGGAAAGACCCTGCTTGTAATCGCTCACCGCCTAAATACCATCTGTCAGGCTGATCAGATTTTGGTGATTGCCGATGGACGGATCAGTGAACAAGGAACCCATGACGAGCTTATAGCAAAAGCCGGGATTTATCAGGATTTTGTAAATATCCGTAAAAAGTCCTCCAGCTGGAGCCTTGCATAAAGGAGACAATAGTGAAGATTCATGCGTCCGGAGAGGATTATCTGGAGGCTGTGCTGGTTCTTCAAAAGAATCACGGTGCTGTCCGCTCTATTGATGTTGCACGGCGTGTTGGAGTTTCAAAAGCCAGCGTAAGCTATGCGGTGTCGGCTTTGCGTGAAGGGGGCTTTTTAACGGTAGATAGTGATTACGTTTTGCATTTGACCGAAACAGGCCGGAATGTTGCCGAAAAAATTTATGAGCGGCATCAGTTCTTTACAGAGCAATTTATCGCAGCTGGCGTTGACCCTGAAATTGCAGAGCGAGATGCTTGCCGGATTGAACACGCCATCAGTCAGGACACCTTTGAAAAGATCCGGGATGCACACAAACAGGAAAAATAGGATACTAATGCCCGTCGTTCCAACTGTGCGGACAAGAGCAGCCAGTGGGGAAAATATAAGCCCACTGGCTGCTCCACATGAAAGACAATCATCGGCCCTTTTGTTTTCCCCTGTACATCACTTCAGCTTATCTGCGCTCATGCAAAGGTCTATGTACCGTTGCGACTCTTCTTCACTCTTTCCTGCAAAGTAATCAAGAACGCACTTGGCAACGGTCTGCGGCGCTCTATCGTGGAACACGATTCCATCCAGACTGATGTCCATTTCTTCTGAGATCAGCGCAACCGTTTCAAATTTCGGATTGCTCTTGCACTTTTCAATCTCAATGACAGTTCGGGTACACATATTAAGCCGTTCCGCTAATTCGCGCTGCGTGATCTTTTTCTGCTCCCGCTTTTCGCGAAGCTTTTGGGCGAACAGGTCAAGGAAGTTCATTGTAAATCACCTCTACTACATTGTAGAGTGAGCCTCAATTCACTTAAATACACATGAAGCTCACATTGAATGAGCCGCAAATCACATTCAGCGAGTTGGAGGTAATTTTATGATGTCACGGATGAACAGGAGATACTGCTAAGGCCGCTCGCGGTCATGTAAAAAAGCATAAGCACCGATTAGCCGTCCACTTCAAAAAGCACGCGGCTATCCCCCAGACGAGCTGCACTCACGAAAGCGAGTTGCAGCTCTCTTTTTATGCGGTTTGGTTCATCCGTGATTTAGCCCCTCCCGGTACAGTATTCGTTACTCATGTTTTCACTCGCACGCAAGGCGCTCGTTCAGGTCATCATGCCTGTTCGAGCGCCTTTTTACGTTTTCCTGTCGGCTGTCGTTCTCCGCCGGTGTTGGTCTGGTTCACCACCCACCCAACACCGAAACGGAGGACATATTATGTTTAACAGAAAGAGCAGCTATGCGCTGAACAAGAAAGACCCCAACGCTATCGTTTACATGGATGCCAACGAAGCCATCATCCGCCTGACCCGCGAGGACTTTGCCAGCGAGGAAGAATTTCTGAAATGGAAATCTTGGTCGGATGGAAACTACCACACTGAGGACAATCAGGATGTGGTAGAGGGGAAACACAATACGTCCATTGATGACCTGTCCGAAGCCGCACTTTCCATTCCTGCCATTGATGTGGTTATGGATCGCAAGCACGAGAAAGCTGAACGGCACAGAGCGGCTTCCGCGATGGTTTCTCAGATCAGGGACAAGCTGACGGAAACACAGTTCCGCAGGCTTTGGATGTACTACATTGACGGAATGACCGTTGATGAAATTGGGCGGATTGAGGGCATCAGACACCAGAACATTTCCAAAAGCATCGGCTCCGCAATGAAGAAAATCAAAAAATTTTTCCCGTAAGCTCAAAAACAGGGTGCAAAAATGCCCTAAAAAAGATGATAGGTGAAGGGACATTCTCCACGAAGCCTTTCGTTGAACGTTGAAAACTGAATAGACCATGATGCAGGCACAAAACCCGCGTGATAGCGGCATAAGGTGCGCCGCCACGACGATGGCTTCAAGGAGGTGATTCCGGAAAAGCCATCCGAGCGATCTACGCAGCCTTAGACCCGATTCGGCAAATCGGGCGCGATGACAGCGCGGCGGATAATGAAACTTGCTCACGCCCTCCCACAGACTTGAGGGGGAACCCTGCGGTATGCGCCAGCTCTTTGAGACAGCGGTATCGTGGAGTTATGACGGCCCTGCCAAGGGCGGCCTGCATCATGCCCACTATCCGGGGCGCGTGGCAAATAGGATGGATCTTCTCAAATGGACAAGCAGAGCGGCTGCGCCGGTATTCGCCATTATGTTATTTGGCTCCAATTCTACCCGCGCAGCCGCCTCTCAAAGTCAGATACCATGCGCTGACGGCCTTTCCGTCAGCGCATTCATGTGACCTTGAGGAAACCCACCAAACCGAGAAAGGAGATCGCCATGATGCAGCCGACGCCAAACGAAACCCAAATCCACACGGATGAACTGGTGGACATCCGGGATGTATCCGTAGACAAAAATCTTCCCAAGGAAGAACGCATTGCCGCCTTTATCCGCCAGATCAAAAATCCTTACCGCTTCCGCTGCGGCGATTTCGTGGTAAACGCCTGCTTTGCCGGGAACGGTGTTACGTTAGAGGAATGTCTGCAAGGCATTTTGCGCTAAGCGACATCCTCGCTTTTTTCCGCAGGGAGTGCTATGATCGGTGTGGAAAAGGATGAAAACCTAATAGCCAGATAACCACTCTTTTCATGCGGGAGCAGTCCGGGAGAAAGGAGTGCTTTTTCATGCCTAAATACAAAGCTACCGCTTACATCCGCCTGTCCTACACCGACGATCATTCCAGCGAGAGCGACAGCGTTTCCAATCAGCGCAAGCTCATTGAAAACTTTGTGGAGCGCAACCCGGATATTGAGGTCGTTTCCGAAAAGATCGATGACGGATACAGCGGCATCATCTTCGACCGCCCCGCGTTCAAGGAAATGATGCAGGATGTCACCGATGGCAACATCAACTGCGTCATCGTAAAAGACCTCTCCCGCTTGGGGCGCGAGTACATCGAAACAGGCCGGTATCTGCGCCGGGTGTTCCCGGCTTACGGGGTGCGCTTCATCGCCATCACAGACAGCATCGACACCGCCCACGACAGCGGCGATGATCTGACCGTATCGGTCAAGAACATTATGAATGAAGCCTACTGCCGGGATATTTCCATCAAAACCCGTTCCTCGCTGGATGTGAAGCGGCGCAACGGCGATTTCGTCGGCGCATTCCCGGTGTACGGCTACATGAAAGCTGAGGACAACAAGAATTTGCTCGTCCCTGACCCCTACGCCGCCCGCGTTGTCTGCGACATTTTCCGTATGCGGCTGGAGGGCGCAAGCGCCTCCAAGATCGCATCAGAGCTGAACCGGCTGGGCATTCTCTCTCCGCTGGCATACAAGAAGAACAATGGCCTGCCCTACGCGAAAAAGGGCTATGCGGACAAGGCTGACTGTAAGTGGTCGGCAACCACCATCATCCGCATCTTGCAGGACGAAACCTATACCGGAACACTGGTGCAGGGCAAACAGGGTACGCCACACTATAAGATCAAGCAGATGGAGCAGCGCCCCGCCTCCGAGTGGGTGCGTGTCCCGGATGCCCACGAAGCGCTGATCGCCCGTCAGGATTTTGAGCTGGTGCAGCGCATTAAGGGACTGGATACCCGGACTTCTCCCAACGAGGACACAGTGTATCTGTTCTCCGGTATCCTGATCTGCGGGTGCTGCGGAAGCCGCATGACCCGCAAGACCAACCGTGCAAACGGCAAGGAGTACCACTACTATTATTGTCCTACCGGCAAGAAAAAGGGCTGCGCCCATCCGGTCATGCTGAAAGAAAGCAGCCTGATCGACTGTGTGCGGGACAGCCTGAAAGCCTATATTGGCAACATTGCTTCGCTGGAGGCGCTGCTTTCTGGCATTGACCAGTCCAGCATCAATCAGGCGCTTGCCAAGGAATACAGCGACCACATCACCGACAACGAGCGCCGGTTGGAGCAGGTGCTGGAGTTCAAGGCACGGCTTTATGAGAGCCTTGTGGGAGGTATGCTTACCAAGGAAGAATACGCTTCCTATAAGGCAAAGTACACCAAGCAGGCCGAGGACATTCGCGAGAGCGTCCGCGTTCTCAGGGAAAAACTCACGGAGGTTTTGGAAAACCGGAGTGAGCGCAACCGCTGGATTTCACAGTTTACGCAGTTCTCCACGCTGGAAACCTTAGACCGCAGGGCGCTCATTCACATGGTACAGAGCATCCGCGTCCGTGGCAAAAAGGAGCTGGATATTACCTTTACCCATGAGGACGAATACAAAAAGGCGTTGCAGCTTTTGGCACTGGCAGCGCAGCAGAAAGATTACGAACAGAGAAAGGTGGGCTGAGCATGGCAAGAAAGAGCAGAAAAGAAACGGCTGCGGTAGCCGTGCAAGAGGCCGACGCCGCTTGCCGCGCCGCGATCTACGTCCGCCTTTCGGTGGAGAATACCCACACGCACAGCGTATCCATTGAAACCCAGCAGATGATTATTGCCCGCTATCTGGAGCAGTACCCGGAAATCAGCGTATACGATACCTATATCGACAACGGCGCGACCGGGACAAACTTCCACCGTCCGGGCTTTCAGCAGATGCTCTCGGATATTGAGGCCGGTCATGTAAACTGCGTCATTGTCAAAGACCTTTCCCGCTTGGGGCGGAACACCATCGACACCGGCTATTACATCGAGCAGTATTTCCGCATCCGCAACATCCGCTTCATTGCGGTCAATGAAAACTTCGATACCGCCGTCCCGGAGGATGCCCGTTCCGGTATCATCATTCCGCTGCGGAACATGATAAACGAAGCCTACGCTTTAGACATTGGGCGCAAGATCAGGGCGCAGCAGCGGCAGGCCATGAAGGACGGCAAGTTCATCGGTGCGCGTACTCCCTACGGCTACCTGAAAGCGGAGGACGATTGCCACCAGCTTATCATCGACCCCGTTGCCGCCGTTGTGGTACAGCGGATGTTTCGGTGGGCTTCTGAGGGCGCTGGCCTCAATACCATCGCCGTGCGGCTGAATGAAGCGGGCATCCTCACTCCCAGCCACTATAAGAAGATGCAGGGCAAGATTACTCACGAGAATTTGCTTGGCAACGGCAAGTGGCAGACCCGAACGGTCGGCGTTATTCTCCGCTCCGAGGTCTACACCGGAGATCTCGTTCAGGGCCAAACCAAAACCGTGGATCACCGGCAGGTCAAGGCCGCCGCCGAGGAATGGACGGTGGTGCGGGACACCCATGAGGCCATCATCAGCCGGGAACAGTTCGCGGCGGTGCAGGAAATTCTCAATCAGACCGCCAGCCGCACCAAGGCGCGGGAGGTCAAAGCCTTCACGCCGAATCTTCTCAAAGGCAAGGTGTTCTGCGCCCATTGCGGCGGCAGCCTGCATCGGCAGAGAAACATTCGTAAGAAGTCCGACGATGTGTACTTCTACCATTGTCTGAGCCAGAGCCGAATCAGCAAGGATGCCTGCCCCGGCGTGACCATCCGCGAGGATGCGTTGCTGGATATGTTGGCAGATATGCTTCAGGACGCGCTTGATACGGCGCTGGGGCAATACACCCTCTCCCTTGCAGAACTGCCCCGGCAGGCCGCTGACCGCGCTGAGCTGCGGGAGAAAATCATCAGCCGCAAACAGGAAATCCAGCGGCTTCGCGGTATCGTGCGGAGCCTGTATGAAAATCTTGTGCAAGGCGTTCTTACCAAGGATGAATACTTCGATTACAAGGAGAAGTACGAAAGCCGCATTGCCGACCTCGCCGTGGAAATGGAGCAGTTGGAGGACGGCCTGCGAACGGTGGATGCTCAAACAGAGCAGCACCGGGCGCTGGAACAGGATGCCGCACAAATTAAGACCGACCGTGCGCTGACCGGCGCACTTATCGAGCGGCTGATCGACCGCATCGAGGTATCCCACGACAAGCAGATCACGGTGCGCTATCGCTTCCAGAGCGAGTTTGAAACCTATGCGGAGGTGCTGGAACAATGCAGAAATATGTGATCGCCCTCTACATCCGCCTCTCCATTGAAGATTATAAGTACGACAGCCTGAGCATTGAAAATCAGAGCCTTGTCCTCCACGAATATGCGGCTTCCATGCCCGAAGCCCTGAACGTGGAGATCATGGAGTTCATCGACAACGGGTACAGCGGCACGAATTTTGAGCGCCCGCAGGTACAGAAGCTCATTGAGCTGGTGCGGGCCAATCAGATCGACTGCATCATCGTCAAGGATTTTTCCCGCTTCGGACGAAACAGCATTGAAACCGGCTATTTCATCGAGCGTGTGTTCCCGCTGTTCCACACCCGCTTTATTTCCATCAGCGACGATTTTGACAGCAGCAAATTCAAGGGCGACACCGGCGGCATGGATGTGGCGTTCAAGTATCTCATCAGTGAGTATTACAGCCGCGATATGTCCATTAAAACCAAGAGTGCCAAGTACGCCAAGATGCAGCGCGGCGAGTACCAGAGCAAGATTTGTCCCTACGGCTACCGCAAAAGCGCCGATGGCAGAATGGAGCCTGACCCGGAAGCCGCTGCCATTGTGCAGCTTATCTTCCAGCTTGCCGCCGAGGGTGTCAACGCCACCGCCATCACGCGGGAGCTGTTCCGCAGAAACATCCCTACTCCCGGTCAGTACAAAGCGGCGCACGGCAATCACACCCACAATATTTCCCGCTGTCACGGTATTTGGAGTTCGTCCACCATTCTCCGCATTTTGGAGGATGAACGCTACACCGGCGTGTATGTGATCGGCAAGCGGGCGGTTCTCGAAGTAGGCGGCACCAGAAGCCGCCTAAAGGACAGAGAATCATGGTACATCATCCCCGACCATCACCCGGCCATCATAGAGAAAACCGTGTTTGATACCGTGCAGGCCAGCCAGCTCCGCTTTTCCCAGCCCAACAAAAAGAAGCGGGACTACCCGCTGAAAGGCAAAGCCTTCTGTGGCTGCTGCGGTCATGCGCTGTCCCGCACCATGCAGAAAACCTCATATTATCACTGCCGCCATTCCGAGGCAGACGAAGAAAGCCGCTGCCACAAGATGCGCCTGAATGCCGCAGAGCTGGAACAGACGGTATTCCTGACGCTGAAAAAGCAGATGGAGGCCGCCGCACCGCTTGCCCCTGACGGCACACTCCGGGTGGATGCTTCCGTACCGGAACGCGCCGAATATGAGCAGCAGATCGAGGCACTGCAAGACGGTAAGCGCGCCTTGTATGAACGCTATCTCATGGGCGAGATTGACCTGAACACCTACAAGGCGGAAAAGACCGCGTGTGACGAGCTGCTTTTGAAAACGAAAAACGCCTATGCCGCAGTATTGGCACAGGCGAAGCAGAAACAGGACGAACAGGCACGGCAGGACAGCCGCATGGAAGCGTCCAAGGCGATTTTCGATGCGGACACGCTGACCACCGAGCTGGCCGAGCTGCTAATCGACCGGGTGCTGGTGTACCCTGATAAGCGCATTGAGATCGCATACAAAATCCAAGACATTTTCGATTGAGGAGGCAGACATGAAAATCGCTTTCTATTGCAGAGTGGACGGACAGGGCTTCGGCTTTGTCCTACCCGAAGAAGCTGACAAGCTCCGCGAGTTTTTCGCCGAGCATCAGGATAAGCCTGCGCTTGAAAATCCATCAGGCGTAAGCTAAAAATTTTTGT